>Ga0209123_1001287_pt1 | contig 25554 bp, 19 predicted proteins | sample BarGraIncu00431A_FD_184500 | JGI IMG/M metagenome (GOLD analysis project Ga0209123, IMG submission 184500) | Arctic peat soil microbial communities from Barrow, Alaska, USA - Barrow Graham LP Incubations 004-31A (SPAdes) (version 2) | ecosystem: Environmental > Terrestrial > Soil > Wetlands >...
ATTTGATATCAACTCATACATTTTCTCGGTTCTTTGATATCATCCAGACTAACTCGCGACTCACCTTCACTATGCAGAAAGTTAATTACGGCGGTGCCAACTTTTACACGCTGTCCAAGCCGGTTGCGGTAAGGATCAACGCCAGCACCCCTGGAGCTGGACTCGCACCAATACCCGTACAGAAAGACGAAATAAGGCCGGTGGTCGTCATCACCGGGCGTGGGAAGACTGCCGGACGGGTACCTAATCTGGTTCGATTGCGCCCGGATGTGGTCGAGGAAATCAAGAGCTTGGTTGACGGTCCTCTGTACCTCACGATTGAATTGGCTCTGCGTCATTACGCCGAGCATCTTCGAGCAAAGCCCGCTGGTACAGTTGAAATGGTTAAGGCGTCGGATCTGGAGTAGCTCGGTTCACCAGCAATGGCAATCTTGTGCAGATTGCTGTGCGTGGCCGGCGACGTGTCGATAGCTGGCGGGCCGCAAGAGTCCAATAAATCGCCGCAGTGGTCCTCCGACCGCAACACCGTCAAACACAGAGGAACTTCGGTTTGGCCTGGCCATAGTATTGTCAAAATCGGTGCTGTCCCCAGTTGCTTACCCCGCATCACCAGAAGTTTGAGGCCGTCGATCACGTCAATGAGGCCATACCCCGCCCCTGGAGCAACTCAAGGGCACGCCGTCTCAGAAGCTGCCGGGCAGCCCGCGCCAGCGCCTATACCGGAACTCGATGCGCCAGCCCTGCAAGCCAGGCATCCTGTCGCGCGGTCGTCAAAACCTTCAACGCACACTCAGGGCTGAAGCAATGTTGCCGGATTCCTCTTGCCGGCGCGAAATCAGCAGGACCATTGGGTCCGTAACGCCGGAGCGGAGATCGAAGCGCGGATTTGAAGCTGGCATTGAATCGTAATGCATCGGGCTTAAATGATGAGCCTTCAATGGATTCTTGAATCCCGCATTCAATGGCGGGCTAAAAGGTAGCGCAAGCCAAGAGCAGCGTGGGAGGTTCGGTTGACAGTGACAACTTTGACTGATCCGGTGGTAACTGAAATCCACTCAAACACCGGGAGCTTTAAAAGTCTTGGATTCCCGGACTACTTGGCGAATTCAATATGGTGCAAGCTCTTTGGGTCCAGTTGCGGAATGGTATAGGCTAGGCGGTGAAGCCCTTGCCCCGTACGCGGGGCTTTAGAGTATCCAGAACCAGAAAATCGGCATCATTCGCCTCCTTGTCCAGTACGCGGGAGTTAAGAGAATAACGGTGCCAAAACTTTCCGCTGAGACCCATCTTGCCCCGTACGCGGGGTCTCAGAGTGCAGGAAATCACCGGTGAAATTGCCGGTCTTGCCTTGCCCCTACGCGGGGCTCCAGAGCATCCAGAACCAGGAAATCGGCATCATTTGCCTGCTTACCCCGTACCGGCAGTAGCCCATAGGCAGGCTTATTTTCCACATTTCGGAGATCGACCGCAAATGCCAATGTCGGCACTGGAGCAAGCAGTTCCAAAAATCGACAGTCGCCTGTGTGTCTGATGAAGTCAGTGGCCAAGGAAATCGGTATTTCGTCGCTCGGTGACTCCAAGAGACACATAAGAGTCGCTCACGACAGGCATCTTGCTGGCTACCCAGTTCGACTCAGGTCAGAAGCCGATCATGGCGCTCGGAATCGTGACCAATGCCGACGGTCGGAATCAGGTTCCGGAGTGTCGGCCATGGGAGGCTGAGCCATCATTGACTTTCACTCAAGTCCATTCATTGCCCGGTTCAGTGGTCTGGCGGTGGTGGTTCAGTCAAAGAATTTGATTTCTGATCCTTCACCTGTCGGTGCTACACACACCCTCAAGAAGAAATCACTCTCAGTGCGACACATATCGTCGCACCGTCGATCCATAGTCTCCACTTGTCAACTAACAGGAGAACGCCCATGGATCGTCGCCTTTGCCTTCACGCTCTCACGACAGCCGCTACCTGCACATTGCTTCCGGGCACAGCGCTTTCAACGGTACTGCAGCCGGTTTCTGTCCCCGTGGCGCTGCCAACCCATGAGATCGATGTGCCCAGCCGACAAGAAGATGCGCCTGATCCTTTGTATTCCCAGGCAGTGGCAATAGTGATGATCAATCAAAGGGCCAGCATTGGCCTGGTGCAGCGCCACCTCAAACTTGGCTACAACCGCGCAGCCGGTTTACTTGCCTCGATGGAACAAGCCGGGCTGATTAGCTCTTTCGATATTCATGGCCGTCGCCAAATACTTGCGCACCATTGATGGGTGCATGCACCAAATGCCCTATGTACGACACATAACGACGTATGCATGAAGACAATGGACTCATGAACATATTGACGCTGCGCCAACATTCCAACGCTTGGTCTGAAGCCCTGCAACATCAAACCCGCGAAGCCATTGAACAACTGCTGGTGACGCCGGACGGCCGACTGCACTTCAAACATGCCACCCTGGGCTATGCCTATGCGACTTACGATGACCTATGCCGTGACCGACTGGTATTGCAGGCCAAAAACAACAACGATGAAGAGCGGTTTGTTGATGTGGATGCCCTGCTGAAAGCGGGCTGGGCCTTAGACTAACAACAAAAAAGACAGGGAGGTGCGCGCCATGCGCAATTTTTCAAAATCAAAACTGCTGGCCTTGCGCCAGTGCCCCAAGCGCTTGTGGCTGGAAATCCATCGCCCGGACTTGCGAGCCGATAGCGCGGCCACGCAGGCCAGTTTTCAAATCGGCCATCAGGTCGGCGACATTGCCCAGCGCATTTATGACCTTGAAGGTCAGGGTGCTCTCATTGACGTGACAACCGAAGGGTTCACTCGTGCGTTCGACCGCACCACAGAATTGCTTGGCACCAGGCAACCCATCTTTGAAGCCGGATTCGCAGCTGGTGGCGCATTGGCCTTTGCCGATGTCATGCTGCCCGGTCAAGTTGACGGCAAACCAGTCTGGCGCATGGTGGAGGTCAAGTCCTCCACGAGCGTCAAGGACTACCACCGCGACGACGTGGCGGTGCAAGCCTACATCGCCCATTCTGCCGGGGTGCCGTTGCAGTCCATTGCCCTGGCGCACATCGACAATTCCTGGACCTATCCTGGCAATGACGATTACAGCGGCCTGTTGGTCGAGGTCGACCTCACCGCGGAAGCCTTTTCGCGCACCGAAGAAGTCAAAACGTGGATCACCCAGGCGCAAGCCATTGATGCCATGCCAGCCGAGCCAGTGATTGGGATCGGCGCCCATTGCGACATACCTTATGACTGCGGCTTTTATGACTATTGCAGCCGCGACGAGCCGAAAGCGCAATACCCGATCCATTGGCTGCCTTACTTCGGTGCCAAAGGGCAGCAGTTGGCCGCCCAGGGCATGATTGAGCTGGCGGACGTATCCGATGACCTGCTCAACCCCAAACAACAGCGGGTGAAAATCCATACGCTGGCCAACACTGTGTTCTTCGATGCCGTGGGCGCCGCCGCCGATCTAGCGGTGCATAGCCTGCCGGCCTACTTTCTGGACTTCGAGACCATCCAGTTTGCCGTGCCCATCTGGCAAGGCACGCGCCCCTATCAGCAGAACACCTTCCAGTTCAGCCTGCACACCTTGTCGGAAGCGGGCCAGCTTGAGCACGCCGAATTTCTTGACGTGTCCGGTGACGACCCGTCCGAGCCATTTGCCCAAGCATTGATAGCCGTTTGTGGTGAACGCGGGCCGGTGTATGTTTACAACGCCGCGTTTGAAACATCGCGCATGAGCGAACTGGCGACGCGTTACCCGCATTTGAGAGTGGCGCTACGGGCCATCATTGAGCGAGTGGTGGACTTGTTGCCCATCGCCCGCGAACGGTATTACCACCCGAGCCAGCAGGGGAGCTGGAGCATCAAAAAGGTGCTGCCCGCCGTTGTGCCTGAGCTGCGCTACGACGCCCTTGAGGGCGTGCAAGATGGTGGCGGCGCGATGGAGGCTTTTCTGGAGGCCATCCACCCAGACACCCAAGCCGACCGCAAGAGCCAGATCGAACAACAACTGCTGGCCTATTGCAAGCTCGATACATATGCCATGGTGCGCTTGTGGCAGGTATTTGCCGGCCGCACTGAGCTGAGGCTGTAGGTCCAAATTCGCATGTCCAAACGACCAAGCCCTCACAATACACTGCAGCTTTCAATCGAACTGCTGCGCTCCATCCCCAAGCGGGGGACCATCACCGCCACCGACTTACAGGAAAAACTGGCGGCTAACGGTTTTGACCGCGAGACCAGGTCGATTCAGCGGTTGCTTGAAAATCTTTGCGATGCCGACCTGTACGACATTGAGCGGGACAAGAGCAGCAAGCCCTATCGCTACCGCTGGAAAGAATCTTCCAGGGGCTTGACTATTGGCAGTCTGAGTCCGCAGGAATGTCTGCTGCTGACATTGGCCGAGCAACAACTGGGCAGCCTACTGCCGAACAAATTGATGAAGTCGATGGACGGTTTTTTTGATCAGGCACGCAGCCAGTTGGGCGAGACGAACAAAACTCAGCGCGAACGCGAATGGCTGGACAAAGTGCGCGTGGTCAGTACCAGCCAGCCGCTGCTGCCGCCAAAAATTGATCCAGACGTGTTCGAGCAGGTAAGCAATGCGCTGTATGCCAACCAGTGGCTAGATGTGGACTACCAAAATGCTGCTGGCAAAAAGACCAGTTCCAAGGTCATGCCGCTGGGCTTGGCGCAGCAGGGGCCGCGCCTGTACTTGGTCTGTCGGTTTTGTGGTTGTGAGGATGAACGCAGCCTGGCGCTGCACCGCATGATTTCCGCCAAGGCATCGACCCTGACGTTCGAGCGGCCCAAGGATTTTGATCTGAAGCAGTTCGACGACGATGGCCGCTTTGGTTATGGCGATGGCACAAAGATTCGATTGAGTTTTCGGATCGAGAAAGAAGCTGGACTCCATGTGGTGGAGTGCCCGCTGTCTCATGATCAGAAAGTTGTGGAATTGGATAGCGTCTATGAGATCACGGCGACAGTGGTGGACTCAGATATGCTGGACTGGTGGCTGAGGGGCTTCGGGGCGGCAGTGACCCGGGTGCGGAAAACACCACTGAAATTGAGAGAGCATTGAGAACATGGATTACAAACTGGATTACAAACCCGTCGGTTTCGGCACGAACCCGCACACGCCAGAGCCGAATCAGGGTCTGACCGGCACCTTCTTCATCCCGCGTTATCAGCGCGGCTACCGCTGGACCGAGGTCGAAGTATGCAAACTGCTCGACGACCTCGAAGAAGGTGCCAGAACCAGCAAGGACGAGTACTACAGTCTCCAGCCCATCGTGGTCAAGCAGCGGGACGGCAGCAACTGGGAACTGATCGACGGGCAGCAGCGGCTGACCACGCTGTGGCTAATTTTCAAGTTCATGCATAACTACTTGCCTTGCGAGCCCGCCTACAGCCTGGACTACGAAACCCGTCCCGATTGTCCGGAATACTTGAAAACAATTGAGCTTGATGAGGGGCGGGCGCGGGCGGGGGAGAACATCGATTACTTTCACCTGCGGGGTGCTTACGACGCCATTGCCAAATGGTTTGAGGACAAAGCTTGCAACCAGCAGGCCATGGTCAGCAAGATCCTCCAGATCTACAGCTATCTCTCAAATTCAGTTCGTGTCATTTGGTATGAAGTTCCCTACGGCGAAGCGCCGATCCCGATCTTCACCCGCCTCAACCGGGGACGCATCCCGCTCACCGATGCGGAACTGCTGAAGGCCGTTTTGCTGACCTCGGTGGCCAAGAGCAAGCCAGGACGCGAGGACGAGATTGCCGCGCAGTGGGATGGCATCGAGTGCGATTTGCAGCGGGATGAAATTTGGGCCTTTGTCGCCGGGCGCCTCAAGCCCGGCGGCGACCGGTATGCGACGCGGATCAGCCTGCTGCTCGATACCCTGGCGGAACAAGAGCGACCGGTCGGGGAGAATAAGCGCCCCCAGTTTCACACTTTCGACACCCTGGTCGACAAGGTCAGGGCCGATCCGCTCGATTTTTGGAAAGGTGTGGTGACCCTGCATGCGCGCATCCTGGGCTGGTTCGAGGAAGTCGGCCAGCACAACAAGATCGGCTATCTGGTGTTCATTGGCGTCCCCTTCGGCACTATCTTGGGCTGGGCGCAAGAGAAGACCAAAAAAGCGTTCAATGGTTCTCTGGACGGGGAAATCAAGCGCCGGCTCGCTGTCAGGAAAGATGCCCTGCGCGATGCTAAGGATGCCAAGGACAAAGTCAGGCTCCTGCGCTATGGCGACGGTGGCAACACCAAGCTGGAAAACCTGCTCTTGCTCTTCAATGTGATCTGCAGTCGCGAACGCTTTCCTTTCAAGATGCATGTCGACGAGGTCTGGTCGCTCGAGCACATCCATGCCCAGAATGCGCAGGAACTGACGCGCAAGGATCAGTGGGAATCCTGGCTGAAACTGAACAAGGCGACGCTCGAATCGCTCCCGGATACGGAGGAGCGCCGGGAATTTATTGCCGAGCTCGAAGACGCGCTCGGCAAGCTCGACAGCGCGCGCTTTGGCGACTGCTTCAGGGAATTGAGCGCACGCATCGAGGCGCATCTGAGCCCGAGCGGGCGCGCCGGCGCGGCAGACGACACGCTGGCCAACCTCGCTTTGCTGTCTCGTGACGACAACGCCGCCCTGAACAACGCCGTTTTCGAGGTCAAGCGACAAATGGTCCTGGAATGGGATCGGCAGCGGCGCTACGTGCCGCTAGCGACGCGGCACGTGTTCCTCAAGTACTACTCGAAGGCGGGGGCGTTGCATCCGCACTTCTGGGGTCCGGAAGACAAGAAGGAATATCTGGACGCAATCGAGACAGAACTGAAAGACTACCTGGGCTGAGGAAGGAACCATGACTACACAATCACACGGCCCGCAGGGCATCATTTCCGTGCACACCGGTTTCAGCCAACTGTTTGACGCGGTGCCACTCAAGGCCATCGAAATCCCGCTGATCCAACGCGATTACGCGCAAGGGCGCAAGAGCAACGCGGTCGAGCAGATTCGCACGCGGTTCATCGGCGAGCTATGCCGCACGCTCAGCGATTCCTCGGCAACCCTCGATCTCGATTTCGTCTTTGGCAATGTCGTCGATGGCATTTTGTATCCGCTGGACGGACAGCAGCGCCTCACCACCTTATTCTTGCTGCTCTGCTATCTGTCATGGCATGTCGACGGCCTGCCTGGCACCGCCGCGCCCTGGCATGCCTTCAGCTACGCCACCCGCCCGGGCGCGCGCGCGTTCTGCGAATTTCTCGCCCACCCATACACGCGGCCGCAGCTGAGCCCGCAGCCGGTTTCCGATTGGCTCACCGACCAGGCGGAGTACCTGCCCACCTGGAAGCACGACCCGACGATACAGGGCATGCTGGTGGTGCTCGATGCCTTGCATAAGCAGTACTGGATTCCCGACGCAGTGGCGCGCGCCGCTGCCGTGGCGCAGGCATGGAGGCGCTTGACCGACCCGGAGCAGCCGGCCATCCGCTTTCACCTGTTGCCAATCCCGGCGCCGGACCAGGGCGAGGCGCTCTACGTCAAGATGAACTCACGCGGCAAGGCGCTCACCGATTTCGAAAACTTCAAGGCCGAGGTGGAAGAGCTGCTGGGCAAGAACAAGGACATCCCGCCGGAAAAAATTTCACTGTTCTCGCGCCAGATGGATACCGATTGGGCCGATCTGTTCTGGGGTTACCGGGGTAACAACACCCTGATTGACGAGGAGTTCATGCGCTATCTGCGCTTCCTGTTCGAGGTTCAGGCGTGGAAATCGGGCAGGTGGGTCGATCTGCGCCAGTCGGACACGGCGGCGCTTTCCGAGTTGGCGGCGGCCTTGCTGGGCGCCGGGCAAGCCGGGGCGCAAGCTCGTCTGGACGGGATCACGCAGGCCCTTGATGTCTGGATGATTGCCGACAGCAAGGGCAAGCTCAGGCCCAGGGACATCAAGCAGGCGTTCGAGCGCTTGTTCTCCCGTGCGGAACCAAGCGCCGTCGCGCCCCTGCGGGTATTCAATTTCGAACAGTTCGATGCGAAGATCATCGGCGTCGACATGTTCCGCGCCTGTTGCGAACTGTACGGAACGGGTGCCTGGAATCCGGCGCATACCCTGCTGTTTCACGGCGTGATCTACGCCTTCATCGGCAGGGTGGATGAGGAATCACTGCGCTGCCGCCTGCGCCTGCTGCGCAACCTGATCGAGGCCTCCGCAGAAGAGATTCGCCCCGATGCCACGCGCAACACGATGCCCGCGCTGCTAGCCGAAGTCGAGTCCATCATGCAGGGCGGTGCGCTCGGCGCTATCCGTACCTTCAATCAGGTGCAGGTCGCCAACGAACAGGCCAAGGCTGCGTTCCTGCAGGCGCATCCGGCGCTGCGGGACGAACTGTGGGCGCTCGAGGATAACGAATTGCTACGCGGCGGCCTCAGCGCATTCGATCTCGATCCGGCACAGCCACCTCAGCAATTCCAGCAACGCGCTGCCCAGTTTGCCCAGGTATTTCTGAGGCAGCGTTATCCCGAACTCGCGGGCGCCTTGCTGGCCAAGGGCGAGTATGGACGCAGAACCCCACGCTGGACCGGGCATGACCTTCTGGACCTTGGCGCACCGAACAATCGGGAGCCGTGGCAGTCGCTGCTGCGCGGCAAGCGGGACGACCAGGGTCGGCATCCGTGCAGGGCTCCGCTGATGGCCTTGCTCGACGACCTCGCGGCAGGGCAGGATCTGACGGGCGTGATGAACGGCTTTCGCGCCACCGTTGCGACGAACAAGGCCATGGACTGGCGCTACTACCTTGTGAATTATCCGGCCATGCGCGAAGGTGCCTCCGGGCGTTATGCCTTCAGTGCCAGCGGCTACCAGGCCTGCATGCTCGACAAGTGGCAATTCAATAGCGAGTATCGCGACCCCTACTTGCGGGCGCTGGTGCTTGAAGGAAAGGTCCAAGGAGAGCGCGTCGGCAGCCAATACTTCACCGGCTACGAAAACCAGGCGCGCGACCTCGTGCTTACGCAAAGTGGGCTGCGGATACGCAGCGTGGATGCCGGGTGGTGGCTTGAAGTGGACGCTACGCACCACGCCGCCTTCGCGCCGATCGCCGCACTGTTCGCCTGTCAGGCGAGCCCAAGCAAGCCGGACGAGTGGCTTTACGCAGTCCCCCAGAGTAACGGTGTTGACACCGTAGACCGCATTGCCAACGGCGCCACGCTGCTCCAGGCCTTGATCGCCGCCGGGTTGTAGTGCCACGGGCAAAAACTCGACGCTGGCGGGACGGCACCCGGTGGCTGGCACCGCTAAAAAACACTATCCAGGGGCGGCGGCGCCGTTGAAACAATCGCCGAGGTTGGCGACGTAACGGCTGATCAGCCAGTGATTCTCGACCTCGATGACGGGCGCCAGTTGAGTGCGGCCTTTCTGGTGCCTGATCATCAATACTCCACTGATCAGGGCATTGAGAGGCTGCCATTCAAGGCCGTCACGCACTGAGCGGCGTGTAACCGGCCTACTGCCGACCGACACCGAATACCCCTCACCGGCAGTTCAGGCCGACGTGCATCCATAGGCCATCCGTCAGGTTCCAGAGTAGAGCTGTCTTTCAAATGGCAGCATTGAAGAGTTGGCCACTGGCGGCTTCTAGTCGAGTCCGGGTGCCCACTTTGGCGAAAGGTTCGCCCATAGCTGCCTGTCGATCCCCAGATGGCAACGGCCGCTTTGGAGCAGGCAGATCGCAAATTTCTAAGACCGGATACGCTGCCCAGGAGCCGCACAGCCAAGAAAACTGGCATCGCCGTTTGGCCGACTGCTTCCATGTTTTTGGCACTGCCGGTGAGCGACCGCTTCCGGCGAAATCCAAAGTCAGCTTTCGACTTCCCACCGAGTTTCATGCGGTTCCGATGAACGTCGGGTATGTGTCTTGACCTGTCGGCCGCCCGAAAAACTGCCCAACACCCAGGCTAGTGACTCTTCAAGACACATTGCTGCCGCTCACGAGTGGCAGCTTACTGGTTACCCAGTTCGACTCCGGTGAGAAGCCGATCCTGGCATTCGGCATTGTGCCCGTTGCCGCCATCCAAGGAAAGACAGAGCTGACATTCATTTTCGATTTGGGAAAAGACAGCGGGCATTCGAGGACCAGGCATCTGGCGCCAACTGTTTCCATCCGCGACACCCACAGATTTAGAAAATACTCAAGAAGCCCACCCTCTTCAGCGTGGAGCGGCAAGACTGACAACAGACGTTGATAGCGAGAGACTTTCCAAGGTGGGTTCTGCGACTTCGGGGGATTCATCAATCGAGTCTCCGCTCAGTCTCCTGGCGTTTTCAGGTCCGTAGAAACAGAATCCAGACAACAAGCGAATCAACACCGAATAAACCCGATTGGATAAAAAAAATGAAGGCACTGCTATCCATGACCCTCGTTCTTGCCATTCTTGGCTCGGCCGTCGTAGTGATCAAGCTCATTGTTGCTGCTGCTGGGATGATTTTTGGAATGATTCTTCTGGCGGCAATTCTGTCTCACGTATCTAAATAGTCAACAGACCCAATACATCGAACTCGGAGACAAAAGCAATGGGATTTTTCGGCGATCTTTTCAGCAAACCCTATAGCAAGCGGGAGCAACGCGATATCCCAGGTGTCGGAAATCTCAGCCGGTCGACCGGACGCTTTCGCCTCTGCTTCAGCTGTAACGGAATGGGTCACAGATTTTCTATCTGTGACCATTGCAACGAAGTGGGCGCTCATCATGGTTTGTGTGATCGCTGTGCTGGAACTGGATCGATCTTGTTCCCTGCAATACCTTGCCCAACCTGTGATGGAAGTGCAAGAGTTCTTACTCAAGAATGCAAGCGCTGCACCGGCATTGGACACCTGCCGGCAAGCGCGGTTGGCTGCAACAAATGCAACGGAGAAGGCATCTACTCAGAGACTTGCCAAGAGTGCAGTGGTAACGGCCAGATCAGATTGATCTGCCAGGAATGCAACAACTCAGGACTGGTCCGTTTTTGAACCAGATCGGTTGCGACATCAATCATCCCCTTTTTCCTATCGAAGCTACGAACAAAGCGAGACATAAATATGACAACCCGTTACAACACAACTAGACGCAAAGCAATTCGAAACCTTCGGTCTGCCGGATGGGAAGGGGCCAAATTTACTGCGAAAGTTGCCGAAAAGTCTGCGGAAGGGATCTTTCGGTGGGCCACGACAGACCACACAGGGATGTCTAAAGCATTAATCAATATGCCGGAATTGGGGTTCATAGAAACCATCAAGTGCATGTTTGCTATGTTGTGCTACTCGGTGGCGTACGCGGCTGTCATGGGAGTTGCCGTTTTCGTGACCTTCGCCTATTGGATTCCGTTCCTGCTGGGACTTATCTTCCGCTGACCAACCAAAAACATTGCTCAGCCAAGCCTCGATGAAAAATCCATTCCTCAGACTCGACCAACGACAACTGGTTGTCAATTGGCACGTTACAGAAGCGTGCAACTACCGTTGCCAGTATTGCTATGCACAGTGGGAAGGTACGCCTAGTCAGACCGATTTGATCCGCGACGCTGGCTGCACGCAACGCTTGCTCAGGGAGCTCTTTGAATTCTTCCATCCCGGCAATGGAAGCAATCCCCTTCGTCGGGAGATGCGCTGGAACCGCGTCCGGCTAAATTTTGCCGGTGGCGAGCCACTGCTCAACCAAGAACGCCTGCTAGAGACAATCAGTTTGGCCAAAAGCATTGGATTTGATGTGTCTTTGATAACCAATGGAAGTCGACTGGATAGCTGCACGTTGGTTTCGCTGGCGTCAGAGCTATCCATGATCGGCATCAGTATCGACTCAGGCAAGGAAGGCACCAACCGCGGCATCGGTCGACTGGATCGTCAGGGTCGCGTTCTCGGACTTGACAGTTTGTCGCAAGGACTGCGCGCCGCCCGCATTGCTAACTCACGACTGAGGTTGAAGATCAATACGGTCGTCAACGCACTGAATTACCAAGAAGACATGAATTCCGTGATTCAAGGGTTGGACCCAGACAAATGGAAAGTTCTGAAGATGCTTCCCATCGTCAATAACAATCTTGAAATCACCAACTCCCAGTTCGAAGACTTCGTCACGCGCCACCGGGAATTGGCAAACATCATGAGTTCTGAAAACAACGATTCGCTGACCGAGTCGTACATCATGATCGATCCCAAAGGGCGCTTCTTTCAGAACTCGTCCAGAGGTCGACATTTCGGTTACCAATACAGCCGCCCGATCATGCAAGTTGGGGTTCGGGATGCCTTTTCAGATTTGACGTTCAATGCGCGCAAGTATCTTTCACGGTATGGCACGCCGTCACCAATCGCAAAAGAAATGTGCGCAGTTTGAACAGCCACGAAACTATCAAGGTCTCTTCGGCGGCCGTGGGGATCCGCCGACGATCAAAATCGGTGCCATCCTGAACCGCCACACTTGCGACAGCTGACCTTGAATTCTCCCGCACCCTCGCACTTCTTGCACATTGCCGAATAGGCTCCCGATCCGTGGCATTTGTTGCACACTGCGCTGCTGGTCGGTTGGTGCGCAACCCCGGCGCAGCGCCGGCACCGGTAGGTGCCAAACAAGCCGGTGCCTGCGCACGTCGGGCATGATCTTGCAGGAAATTCGAATGTTCCGGTGCCATTGCAGCGGTTGCACGCACCATGGTGTGTTCCCGTTCCGGCGCACAGACTACAGTCAAAGGTCTTGGCTCCTGAGCCGTTGCAACTGAAGCACGTTCCGTAGTTGTTGATCGGACTTATTAAGTTCTTGAAGGTCGTCCCAAGACCTCGCTGGTCGCGTTTCGCACGACTGCTGTAGCTCGTACCGAACAGAAAGTTAAATAGTCCCAATTTGACTCCTCGTTGATGCGCTTAGCGAATTTGTTTTTTCCAATTTTGATCAGTAGTCCAGTAGTCCAGCGGTCCAGTGGCCCAGTGCTCCAGCGGTCATGCGCACTGGCGCACTGGCGCAAGTCTCGTTACGGCGCCTATGATCGGGTTGTCTGTGCCCAAATGATTACGATGGCGCGATTCGTGCCGCTAGGGGAGATTGGCCCCTTTTCTAGTCCCTACAACTGCGTTTCAACTCGTGTTGCTGGATTCTCGTTGACGCTGGTTGCAGGCGAAAGGAGACCGAGCGGAGAGCTCTGCATCGGCCTTAACCGAAGCTGGAGAGTTTGTGATGATTGATACCACCGTATTTCGGCACTTATTGGAAGTGATGCCTCTCCACGCCGAAGAAGGTGAAATTCGAGAGGAATTTTCGGAATCTGAGCTTTGGTTAGGGCTTCAAGAGCTTGGTTCCGACACGGTATCGTCGTCATTGACGGTAGCGGTCGTCAGACGATTGTTCGAGTCCTTGGTCCTGCTGGACCTGGAAGCTTTAGCACGCGGTCGTTGGACATTTGTATCTTTTCCCGCATCGCTGATGGCAAGGTCCATTTTGGAGACATTAGGCACGCCTGGTTCCACCTTTTTTGAGCCTGACTACTGGGCTCAGGGAAGACACCGGCCTGACGAAATTGCCGAGGAGCAGCGAGCGCTGCTTCACCGGCTCGAGATGCAACGCACTTCGCGCCCAGGCGATAAAGTCAAGCCGGCTAGAACCGTACATGTGGCGTGGGGAATCATCCGCCTGGGAAACAGCTACTTGCTTCGCCGCAGGGAAGACAAGCGCCGAACGGAAGTGAGCGGCTATGTATTTCCTGGCGGTCGGCTCAACTTGTTCGACTTAAGGATAGAGGATCAAGCTGGTGGCAGTCTGCGGGATCTATTCTGCATCGACTCGGCTTTAGCGAGAGAAGCGCTTCAAAACACCCTCGCACGTGAGCTACGCGAGGAGCTCGGTCTATTTCCAAACGATTTCAAGGCAACCCATTGCCGTACGCTTGAGCCATATTGCAAGGTAGAAGGAACACTCAACAGTCACGCCTACACTCAGTACGATATCGCCGTGTATTCAATCCTGCTTTCGCAGGACGGTGAAATGAGAGTGTTGGAGCGGGCAGCCCTTGAGCCGGACGAATGGGCCTGGTTTTCAGCAGTGAATCTTATAGCAGGCAGGAGAGCAGACGGGCGGCGCCCTTTTGTTGACGCACTCCACCAAGATACGACAATTTCGACGAGCGACCTCTTGTCCGTGGTGATTCCCGATAGCAGTAGCAGCCGACCTAATTTTCAAACCAGGGCGGACGCAATTGCGTTGCCTCAGACCTCTGGCGATCCGATACTTGTTGGAGATGCCGGAAAGCAAAAGAAGGTTCAGTTGTCACTCGATAAGCCGGCCTGGGAGTTACTGATGATTCTCGGTTGGCATGCCAAAGGTTTGGAAATCAAGTCGCTGAATGACAGCTTTGTCAGTCTTGGTCACGGCTGGGTCAAATTGCTCGACGAGGATCTACTCCATGTGGCGACGAGCCTTTCTCAGCGACTTCAAGACTTCGGGCGACCCCTGGTCGAATGCGACTCTTTTGGGCATTGCCGTCTAAGCGTATCCGCAGAGCACCTCCACTTCCAAGCTGGCTGCTTCACGTATCGCTGGGACGTCGAAAGCGAGGAAAAGCCCATAGTGCTTCGACTAAAAGGCATCAGTACGAAATGGGCAACACTGCCGGACTACGAAGTTTCCGTGCCACTCTCGCCTATGTTGGTCAAAGCAATGCCCGCACTTGAAGCCGGGCGAGAGCCAAGCGTCGACCCGGAAACCGTTCGACGGGAGTTTCGGCGTGTATTCGAGGTTGCCGCGCCGATTGGGCTTCGGCAGTTCCTTGCGTGGCGGAATGAGACACACGAAATTCTGGTTCCGGGAGAAACGTAAGTGCCTCACAGCGCATGGTTAAGTTCTGCGGTCCTGCTTGTTACTGGCGGGGCCGCCATCCCGCCCAAGGGGCCGGTTTACACAAAGCGTCTTGCCCGGGCCCACAGACAACGCAAGCTAACGCACATGTTCTGACACACGGCAACATCCCGTCTCCGCTCGGCCTCCTGCGGCCATTTTGACCACCAAGTTACATTTAATAGATGAAAAAACAAGTCAATGACACTAACTTGAGTCCAGCGATAGCGAATACTGAATCTTCTGCCACGGGCAGGGTTCCCAGCGGAGTAATTGCACCGCTTACCATTGAACTTGATGAACTACAGTCCAAAGCCCTAGCGGGAAATCTTGCCGCAACAATGCTTTACGCGTTGTGCATCGTGGAGCTTGACATTACTCCAGTAGACGCTTTTCTAGAACATCTCGACGAGCTCTATGCAGATCCAGATAAATTCTGGAAAAATCATCATGCAGGTGACCATTTTCCGCACCAAGAAGAGTGGTTGGGAAGACTTGGTATTGCACTTGTAGACGATCGGTATCGGTCGACTGAAGCCATAGTGCGGCGTGATGCGCAGGGAGCCGAACGACACATGCACACTAGAACCAATACCAACTTGTGGAATGTTATCGATTCTGCTTCGGATGGGTTCTGCAAAAAAACTATATGGGAGTCGGAGGGATTGAACACTGACGATATTTACATATTTGCGTTCTATGAGAGGGGATATGTAAATTTTGCGAGTGCGATTGAGGAGTACCGGAAAATCCTTATTGCCATCAAGATGCCGAACATTTCTGAAGCCTTGGGTTCGTTAGAAAGAACCAAAACACATCTTCAAAGACTAGGGTATAGATATGCTGAAGCAATGTATTTGCTAGGTAGCATTGGGGACAAATCTGAAGATTGGTTGGTCAAGGCTTCAAACCTCGGCTTCATGCTTGCCTCCTATCGATTGGGGTTCAGTTTCAATCAAAGCGAAATCGCGAGCGTAAGCAAATACCTCGGGCGACTGGACATGTCCGTCCAAGACGACGACGGTCTGGATGAAGCGTTTTTGTCGGAGCTTAGAGAACGGGCAGCGTCACGATTTAGCCGATTAAGACTTCAGTTTGAGGTTGACAGAGTGCGGTCTGAAACTATTGAAAGCATGATGGCGATGTTCTCGCATCAGTTTCGTGGGGCGGTTGGAAGTATTCGATTCAATGCGGAGCACCAGAATGATGCAAACCTGTATCTTAGGTTAGCTCACTCAATGTCAGGTCTTTTGGAGATATTTGGCATCGTTTCCACTGCGCCAGAAAGGCTAGCAAGCAGCTTCAGGGAAGATGTCTATGGCGATGAGTCGCCTGAGCGAGTTCTTTTAAACACATTCAAGCTTTCGTTGGCTGAACTCTTGTCACAAAAGAGTCGTTCGAAAATTTCTCCCTACTACAGAATTTTTGCGCAGCGGCAGGGAGTTGCTCCGAAAGAACTTACCCAGGTTGAATGGGGCCGGAATAAGATGTGGTCGAAAGTGGAGGCTGAACTGCAAGTTCAGTGGGAGGCAGAATTTAGCAAATTGATGCCGCTTTCCGATTTGGACATAATTTGTCAGTGGTTTTCAGAACACTTCCTGCCTGTTCAAGTTAATCGAATAGATGCTAGTAAAATTCGATTTTCAGAATTCGGTCCAAAGGCATCATTGATTGCAGTTGTTATGACAGAAATATTCGTGAATGCTATTAAGTATTCAGTCGCTGGAAGTTCATCACCTCTAGAAATAACTTGGGAAGAAAATAGCAAAGATGTTATCTTCCAATGCATAAATCCAAGCAGTCTTGAATCTAGGCAACGCGAGTTGAGTAAAGGTAGCGGTCGGGGACATAAATTTCTCTCTCTTATAGCATCACAGCTTGGCGGAACCCTATTGTCGACTAAAAAAGAGGATTACTATGCATGTAGTTTTAGTTTTCCAAACGATTTGATCGGGGCTGGCAATGAGTAGTTTTCTTTGGGTTGAAGATTTCGAGGACAAGCAGTACCAGCAGTTTTCCCATTCACTTTTCGGCAGTGCTTTGAACTTGTCGCGAGGCGAGTTCCCAAATAATGAACTGGATTTGCGTGAGTTTCTACTAACCTACCATATCCATCTCGCTACAAACTACGCGGAAGGCGCTAAACTAATTAAGACAAAACTTATCGATTTCGACTATTTTGTTATCGATATCGACCTAAATATCATTGGAGAAGATTGGCAAAATGGTATGCTTGAGGCGGAGCCAATTCTGAGAAAATGGCATGGGTATTTACCTGAAGCGAGCGACCAAGAAATATCACTGAATTCAGCCCGGGATGCCATGAAAATGGTTGCGGGGTACCACTTGTATGTCGAATTGGTTATGCGGTTAGGGGTCGCCAATAGTCGTGTGCTGTTCGCATCAAACCATGGAGACTATCTTGGCTCAATTAACCGATGTTTTAAACCGGCTATGATGGATCCTCCTTTGATTTATACAAAAAATAATTCAATGGGAGGGCAATGGGTAAAGAAATGTCGCAATGATGAATACTCCGTGTTCCGGCGAGGTGTGATATTGGCTTGTGAAAGTTTCAAATGTGATAAACGTTACTTTAGACCTCCACAATTAAACAAGCGGCTCAGTCCGAATGATGGCGAAGTTTTACTGGAATCATTGCCTCTCGTGCTTCCACCTATAGTTTTAGATGTTGAGATTAAACGGCATGCATTCCGCTTATTCGCACGTACTATTACGCAAAATTTAGATCAAAATATTTTTTTTCAAACCAAGAGAGGAGTCGCGGACAGCGGACTTCCTATTTCTCGTGAGGATAGGGCTTTTGCCGCTGTCATAGCTTTGATTAGAAATTGGACAAGTCATGATGCTAATGCGCTGGCGCAACTAAATGAAAGAGATATTGCATTCATATTTTTAATTTCCTTAAGATTTTTATTTAATTTTGAAAAAGATACTATATTGCCATATGAGTACCACATTTTCCCGTTACTGGGGGACTATAAGTTGCTCAACATGGGTGAACTTGCAGCGGACTATCAGTTTACTTTTGACGGTTTGAAGTCAAAGTGGTCAAAGCTTACGAGTGAACCCCCTCAATCCGAAGAGAAATATTATTCAAATATGGCCAATGACCTACAAAAAAATCACAAACTGATATCTTCTGACAATGGCAATGAACTTCTTCGCGTTTTTTGGCATCAACTACATTGGGCGCTTAATGGAGTGTTTTCGCCGCTACCAAAGGATTTCCAAAATTCTCTATTTTTAAATGAATTAACTGCTCGACTGTATAGCAAGAATTTTAGTTAGAAAATGTTTGAATATTTCTAAATGGCATGTAGTTAGAACATTTACTTAGTATCGTGATATGAACATTATGCTCTGCTTGTCAGTTGTTCTAAAGGCACCGTGTGTCCCTCAACATCCCGCCATGATGGGTTCTCTCTTGCAATAGTGGAGACTGACCGAAAGGAGTTTCGTCGCTGACCTAATGATCAAACTCCGAAGCTTTTTGAGTTGCTGGGCTGCGGACAGAGTTGATCTAACAAAAATCGGCGTTGAAACGCTGTTTAGAATTCGCTGGCCTTATAGATTTCTGAAATCAATAATTTTGGGCCAATTTTTGAAAGTTCAATATCGACTTGCCGCTGTTCAATAGTCAGCGACCGGCAACGCTTGTTTTTCGGGCTGTACGACGGCAATCGAGCATTTGGTTCGGCGATTGGCCGTTATGGAGCAACATCCCCGAATGCCCGCTTGTGGTTGGCGCGTGTAGCGAACCTAGAAATCGGTACCGAATTGCTGACGGTCGGGGTATTGGGCTGAAGGTCAGGTATCGAGCCAGCATTTTTGGCGGGCCTATGTCAGCAACCGCTGCCTTGCCGACACCCAATGATCGGTCCACAACCCCATCACGCCCGAACCACCGGCATATCCGCCCAACAAGTGGTGTATCCAGGCGTCCGCCGCTCCTGCCTCATCGCCCAAGCGCGTTTGTCGCCCGCCAGCCCGGCACTTGCCATGAACACCGTGCCCCGGCCATAGCGCAGGTTCAGGCCGTCTAGCGTTGTCATCAGGCGGCCCCGATCCGGCTCGTCGTCGCACTCCAGCGCCAGCTCTCCCTGCTGTACCGTGTCGGGCTGCAAGTCCAGCAACATCACGCCGGCCTTGGCGTAGTTGAAGCCCGGCCGGTAAATCGCGCGCAAGCCCGCTAGCGCGGCCGAGATGATAACCGCTGTGTCTGCGCTCGGTCGGCGCATCGGCACCGTGGTGAAGCCGCTGTACTGCTCGTCTTTTCGAAACGGGCTGGTGCGAATGAAGACCATGACTTGGTTGGCGAGGCTGGCCTGATTTCTGAGTTTGACCGCGCCACGGCTGGCGAACTCGGTCACGGCCTCACTCAGGTCAGACAGGTCGGTCACCGGGTGTCCAAAGGAGCGGGTGCAGGCGATCTCCTGCTTCGGTTGCGGCGCGTGGTCTAACTCGATGCACGGCGTGCCCTGGAGCTCGCGCACGGTGCGTTCCAGTACCACCGACCAGCGGCCTCGCACCATGACCGGGTCGAGCCGCACCAGGTCGAGCACGGTGTTGATGCCGCCCGCGTTGAGTTGCTTGGTGATCTGCCTGCCTACGCCCCAGACTTCATTGACCTTTGTCCCCGCCAGCACCGCCTCCAGTTCCATCGGCGTCAACGCAGACAAGTCGCACACCTGCGCCAAGTGCTCGGGGTAACTGCCCGGCTTGCGCTCTGCGGTCTTGGCTATGTGGTTGGCTAGCTTGGCTAAGGTCTTGGTGGCGCCGATGCCAATGCCGCAGGGGATGCCAACCCATTGCAGGATGCGGGCGCGAATCTTGTGGCTGCGCTCGACCAGATTGCCGCGCACGCCGCTCAGGTCGATGAACGATTCGTCAATCGTTATTCCACCCAACTCTTCATGCATAGATGGCGTGGAGTAGCAGGAGAAGCAGCACATTTCTCCAGCCTGCCTTTCTTTTCTCTTTGGAGTTTGGTCAACTTATACCCATCTTGTGCATAGAATGTATTGACCGGCGTGAGCCTATTGCGACGATTGATGTCTCGAAACTTTTGATGAACCATGTTTTCGTTAGCCTCCGGGCCAAGGTCTACACAGATTCCACCGGCGCATTTGCAGAGCTACCTGCATTGCTGACCGATGGTGGCGTGCTCACTCCCTTGCTTGACTACTTCATCGCGAGGCGCCACGACCGAAGCTTGGCGTGGATGAAGAAGGTCATTCGATCGATGCAGCTGTTTCTCGAGTACATACAGAGCAACCCAGCAGAGCGAGACACCTATCGGTTGTTCCAGAACTTTGCTCAGCGGCTGTACACGGGCACCTTTGACAGAAGCACCATGCTCGACCCCGGCGGTTTGTGTTGGCATCCGCTCGGACCTCGGGATTGCGCCCACATCGTAACTGACTTGACGGGATTCTTCGATTGGCTCGGTGAGGTGCGGCCGCCCGCCGCTCAGGTGAATCCTCGGTACGTTGGCGATGCCTTCGATAGAATGACCGATCAAGCGGCGTACCAATATCGGCGGGACCGGGCGTTTCTGGGGCACACGTGGGCATCGAATGCTTCGAACCCCGCCAGCGCTCATCTGGTGCGTCCCAAGCGTGTTCCCCTGGTAGAAGCGGCCGAGCCGCCGCAGTTTCCCGACGATCGATTCATGGAGCTGCTGACGGACGGCTTCAAGATCGGAGGTCGTCATGACCTGCGCAACATCCTCATCTCGCTCCTCCTGCATGGTGCAGGCTTTCGCGCCTCCGAGCCGTTCCACCTTTATGTTTCGGATGTCATTCCGGACCCCAGCAACGAGCGCAGCGCTTTAGTGCGCATCCACCATCCGTCGTTTGGCGAGGCACCCGCCGATTGGCGTGGCCCCAACGGACAGAAGCTACGCGGCAATCGTGCGGCGTTCCTGGCCGAGAAGTTCGTGCTTGTGCCGAGGACGGAGCTACTGGGCAGCCAGGGCGCGGGCTGGAAGGGTGGAACGCACGATGGCCCGTACTACAAGCAAGCGCACTGGTTCTTGCCTGAGTTTGGTGAGCTGTTCCTCAAGATCTGGCAGCGGTACATGCACGAACTCGCGGTCTTGACCCGACCGCATCCATTCGCATTCATCAACCTCCGCTCGGAGCCACGCGCGGCGATGTATTGCCTGCCGCAATACAACAAGGCCCATCGAGCCGCCTGCGAGCGTATCGGACTGAAGGTTGCCAAGAGTCTGGGCACCACACCGCACGGCCACCGGCACGCATATGGCAAGCGGCTGAGCAATGCGGGAGTCCACGAGTTTCTGATTCGACGGTTCATGCATCACGCTTCGCTGGAGAGCCAAGGTGTTTATACCCAGCCTTCCTCGAAGGAAGCTCGTGACGCGCTGGTCGCCGCTGCGCAGCGATTGAACAGCACGGCCAAACAGCCGCTGAGCACGACCTTGTTCGACGCAAGTAGGCGAATTCTGACTGAGTGAACGATGGACAAGGAAGCACAGAGCCAAGAACAACGTAGCGACGCCCTGCGGCCGTCGCGAAAGCGGAACAATCCTCCTGGCCAACGAAGGTGCTCGGACAGAGATTTGACCTGGGTGGAGCGGGACTATTCGCAGCTTCACGTGTGGCGCGGCCTTGCGAAAGACTGGCTCAGCGGAGAGACGGAAGCTGTTCACGTCCGCCTCTCGGCGCTCGTGGTGTTCTTGGAGAAGTACCTGGTACACCTTGGGTTACCTCTTGACCCCGCGGTCTTCCTGCTACGCCAGACCCACCTGCCTGACTTCTATACGTCGGTGTGCCCCGCATCGAACGCGGGCGCTTCGTACAACAACATCATCAATAAGTTCCTTGACTGGGTACTGCTGCGTGACTTCAGCGAGACCGCAGATGACGGCCATCCGGTCATCTCGCCGGCTTTTCGAAATCCCGTGCCCAAGATGTCTCGACGTGGGCTTCCACGGTTGGACGAAAGCGTCCATTCGCCGCTGCCGTACGGGTACATCGATGAGCTTCGTCAGATGCTCGCCGCCGGCCCCCACTTCGCCAACTGGAAATGGGCTCACACGGTTTCAGGACCAAGTATTGGGAAGGGCGGCAACGTTGCACCCGACTGGTTTCCAGTCACCGAGGATGAGATTGACCACGCCGACCCTGACTGCGTTTGGCGAGTGAGACCCAAGGCGAATGACAAGCCCGCGGTGCTCGAAATGTGGAGTCCCGTCCGATGGGTTGCACTCCTCACCAAGTTGATACTCCCGTTGCGGACGATGCAGGTTCGATTCCTGGACTCTGGCGAGGCGGACACCTGGCGTTTCTCGCGTGGCTTGTGGGCGTTGAACACAGGGCAGCTGGCTTCCGGTGGCGAGGCGCGGCCGTGGAAAAACGGAATCTTTCGAAGGCAGACGCAGTTGCACGGTGGGGCCGTCGCTTCTGCGCTCTATGTCAACACCAACAAGACGGCAGACCGCTACCTGACAGGCCTGGTGAAGGGGTACGTCATGCCTTGGCCTGAGGATGGCCTGTTGCATCAGCAGGCCTTCTATTGGCTGGAGAAACTTCGAAACTGGCAGGAGCAATACAACCCGATTTCTCACCGCACATCCTGGACGGAGCTTGACGGGCGCCACATTCAGGCGAAGAGCGAACTGCAGCTCACGAGCTATCCGGCAGCCTGCTTCCTGTTCCGAACGCCTGAATCGGCTCGGCCTGAGTTGCCCGTGACTGACTCGTTGATGAATCGCGCCTGGTTTTACCTGTTGGATGCGCTTGAGACGCGACTGGAACTCCGCAGCGAGAAGCATGCCGATGGGGCCCGAATTCGGCTTCTGCCGACTCGTGAAGATGGTGACAAGAGCATCCGCACGCTCTTCCCGCTGCACAGTTTGCGCGTGTCGCTCATTACCGCCTTGGCCCTCGAGGGTAACGTCCCCTTTCCCATCCTTCAGAAACTTGTTGGTCACAGCCGTCTCCTGATGACCCTGTACTACACCAAGCCAGGCGCCGCGTACATGCGCGAGCAGCTGGTGACTGCAGCGGCTCACCTAGAGGCCAACAAGGAACGGAGCATCCAGCACTTCCTCATGGACACGGCGCACGATGCGCTGGTTTCGACGGCCATCAGCAATTGCTTGACAAGCTTTGCCGCTGCGATTCCGGTGCGCATCACCGAGCGGAACGCCGCCGGCTGGATGCCCATGCACCACGGCCTCTGTCTAGTCGGAGGCAACACGTGTGAGGTTGAAGGCTATCCCCTGGGCGGCTGTCACAACGGTGGACCGAACATCGGCAACGCGTCCATGCCGATGTACGCGCCCGTGCCAGGTGGCATCCGAAACTGCATCCGATGCCGATGGTTCGTCACCGAGCCGCATCATCTGCCAGCGCTGGCGGCGCATTTCAACACCATCGCATATCACTTCGACGAGGCGCGGAACGCCTGTCTCTCCGACGAAGAGGCGTTGCAGGCGCTTCGGGTGGAAAAGGCCGAAGCTGAGGACGCGCGTGTTCCGTTCACTCGCATGGCCGCATATCGACAGGCGGAGCGCGTCTGGGAGAGCGCGATGTCGAAGTTCAGCGACTTGGCCGAAGACTTGGTCGCATGCTATCGACTCGTCGAGCGTTGCCGCATTGCAATGAACAACGGCGGCAATGCAAGCTCGCAGCTCGTCGCCGCCGGTACGCTTGCCGACGTTCAGTTGGCATTCGAAGAGACTGACTCCGAATTGCGTCAGCTGTCAGGCGTCTGCGAGAACGCTGAAATCTATCCAGACCTTGACCCTGGAAAGGCGGTTTTTCGGCGCAGCCAGCTGCTCGATGCTGCCCTATATCGAGAGGAACTGCCGCCGGTATTCCTCTCGCTGTCGGAGCGTGAGCAGTTGGTGCAAGGTAATGCGTTCATGCGGAAGCTCGCGAGCCAGCTGGAGCCCAACGACCCAGTGCTGGGGACTCGTGAGGTCATGCGCTTGATGGACGCAGGCGAAAGGCTCAGCGAGCGCCTGGGCATTGATGTCGGCGCGATGGTCCGCACTGAGCCGCAGCTTCGACAACCAGTCATCCCCTTGAGGTTCGAGAATGAGTAAAACGGAGAGCCTGCCTGAGATTCATCCGGACGCCGTGCTCGAAGCGCTACTGGCCAAAGGCGGCCGCTCCCAGCGCATCGGCAACCTGCGGAAGGTGCATGACATCTGTCGTCGCCAGTACGCGGGCGCGAAGGACTTCTCCATCCCGTCTATCGGACGCGTATGCGAGGCGGAAGGCGTCCTGAAAGGGCGCGCGCTCTACAACGCAGCATCGGCCGATTACGTCGGCCTGATTTCGGCGTGGGCAGCGTATCAAGGCGCTGACAAGCCGAGGCGGCAAGCATCGCCTCAGCTACCGGCCGGTCACGAGCTACTGATGCGCATTGAAGACCACGCCGTCCGGTCAATCATGCAGGCGACCATGGTCGAACGCGACAAGCTGCGAGCGCAGTTGAACATGCTCAAGTCGCAGGCCGTGGTGACAGTAGACCGACGCCCGTTGGGCGCAACGCTGGTGCCGGGTGGCGATGGCCAACCGGTTGCCGTCCTCACGATGGACGCGCAGCTTACTGAATCCGAGCGTGAATCCCTCAAGGAGGCAATCTCGGGCGCATTCCTACGTGACCAAGGATGGCGGGAAGGGCCGCACGGTGAAATCATCACGGAGAAAGGCCGAACGCTTTTCAACGTCGGCTTCGCCAAGGCGATTCGAAAGGTGCTTGGAGGACGCTGACGGCGCACCCGGCGCTTCCGCATTTCGGTCTCTTGCACACCGAGTTCGGAATGGTGAGTACCGAGTCTGGCGTTCTCGAACACTGAACCCGCCAGGCTGCAAACGCTGGGTAGCTGCTTGCTGGCGGATTGCTGACGCTCATTCAAGGCAAGGCGGCGAAGGACCGGACCGGACCCGTTGCGCTCACACGAGGCAGTGAGGTAGTCGGCTCCTGTGCAGCGGTTGCGGGCATTCGCCTGAGGCAGCTTTATGGGCACCCTTTGTGATTCAGTAAAACGTATCCCCAGCATTCCGCACACACTGCTTTTCCATCAGCACTGCGCCGGTGTTCCTGATGTCCCATTGCAATCAACACCATGCACGCCTTATTGAAGCACCTCGACATCGCCTCCCACTGGCCAAGTCAGCAGCGCAAGTACTACCCGGCCTGTGCCTATTCCTGACACTGGCAAAATGTGTGTCTGCGCCTTTAAGACGAGATCACTCAATGTACGGTGTGCTGGAGTCAATCGAAATATGGCTTGAAACCCGCATGGATATTAGGCTTTGCATATATCAAGCCGTATCGTTCACCCACTTTGGGTTTGCTATCCAAAAAAACCTAACCTCAGAGCGCAATTGCTTGTCAGTCAAATCAACATCGCAATAAATTGGGACAATTCAGTCTTCGTCACCGCCAACGCGTTAAGCATAATTTTTGAACGGTGCCAGTTCCCCGAACCCAGTCTTTGCGGCCAGTTGACAATTGGGATCAATCACCGGTCTGCTTAAAAAGCATTTGTTCAGCTTGTCCGGGCGTTGCACGGTTCCACCAAAAAAAATGGCACCAGAAGGTGCCATGATCGCGGTGGTTTAAGCCTGTTAAATCAAATTACGGCGGCGGACTGCAGCAAGGCCAGCAA
>Ga0209123_1001288_pt1 | contig 25550 bp, 20 predicted proteins | sample BarGraIncu00431A_FD_184500 | JGI IMG/M metagenome (GOLD analysis project Ga0209123, IMG submission 184500) | Arctic peat soil microbial communities from Barrow, Alaska, USA - Barrow Graham LP Incubations 004-31A (SPAdes) (version 2) | ecosystem: Environmental > Terrestrial > Soil > Wetlands >...
AAGGCTAATACTGTCAGCGGAATCACTGTTCAAGATCGCTATCGCCTGAGTATGAAACTGTCCTTCCCTTATAGCGGATTTCTATTAAACCTAGGACAATTTTACTGTTCCATTACCACCACCGACGATAAGAACAATATCATTGGCTGTGGTCCGTATATTCTCAACGTCGAAGAAAACCTCTGCACTCTAAATGCTTTCCCCCAGCATTTTAACGGAGAAGCATATATTAAAACCATTCAGGTGCGGCTCACTAAAGAGAATGTAGCAGAGGACTTTATTGATGGAAAATATGATTTTATATTCATTGATAATAAGTCATTACTTGATAAAGTAAGATCAGTGCCTGATATAAACATCTCAACTCATAGTATCATGGGTACTTACTACGCCGGTTTCAACCTGACCTCCACATCCCCGTACGTGCAAAATCGGGAAGCTAGACAGGCCTTTAACTACGCAATCAATAAGCAGCGAATTATCAATGAGATTCTAGGTGGCTTAGGCAGCGAGAGTAAAGGTCCATTTCCCCCAAGCATCGTAACTGACTCTTCCCTCCCAGGATATAGCTACAACCCTTCTTTGGCAAAAGAGCTATTAGCAAAGAGTCGCCTCACCGGTGTTCGGCAAAAATTTAGAATTATGTACCGGCAAGATGCAGGACCTACGGTGTTTAACAAAATTACGGAGTGCATCTTGGAGGACCTGACAAGTATCGGAGTCGAATGCGAGCTTATCAACGTGCCATCGGCCAAATATCTTGATGTGAACCTGATCAAAAGCAGTGCCGATTTGTACATCGCCCGTTGGGTAGCAGACACGGGAGATCCTGATAATTTCTTGCACCCTCTATTCTCTCCTGGCCTGCGTACAAACCGATCCAGTTATAATAACGAAGCAGTGACTAAAAAATTAGCCCTGGCTAATCAAATGGTACATCCGGCCAAACGACTTGATATGTACAAAGAAATTCAAAACATCCTCGTGCAGGATTGTCCCTGGATCTTCCTATACCATCCCCACATGGCTTACGCGAGTAGAAATAATACCTCTGGTATAAAAATGAATCCTCTGGGACTCTTTAAATACGAAGATATCCTCATGGAAAAAGCTGAATAAAAAATCCACCGTGGATCGACTCCACGGTGGATTTTTTTAGATAAATTGACGTATTTTTCATCCTATTTTAGATTAGCGCAGACTTTCAACGGCTTTTTGCGCCCATTTAGAATCTTTAAATACAGCTCTGCCAACACCAATAAGATCGGCTTTTCCTTCTGCCAATAATTGCTCAGCGATCTGAGCATCGATAATACCACCAGTAAGGATGACGGGGATGGACACAACTTGCTTAATCGCTTCAGTGAGTGGTGCAAAATATCCTTGGGAATGATTGTCTGGTACAACATAACCTGAAAAGCCACCCGATATATCCAAGATATTGACGCCAGCTTTTTCAAACTCTCGGGCGGCTATTTGACTATCTTCAATGGTTGTTCCTCCCTCTGTATAATCAGAAGCCCCTAATCGCACTAAAATAGGGTAGTCATCACCTACCACTTCACGTACCGCTGCTATAATTTGAAGATGTAGGAGAATGCGGTTATGCACGTCTCCACCGTATTCATCCTTTCTTTTATTGGTCAAAGGGGAAAAAAATTGATTCAAAAGATATCCATGAGCCGAATGGATTTCCACTCCGTCAAAACCAGCTTCTTTGACACGGCGGGCAGCATCCTGAAACGCTTTAATAATGGAACTAATTTCTTGGAGGGTAAGTTCCTTTGGAATGCTCCCTTTACGTGGATTAGCTATGACTGAAGGTCCCACTGGAACCATACCACTAACTTGTTCATCGGCTGCACTCCCTGCATGATTAATTTGCATAATACCTTTAGCACCATTACCGTGAATAATATCTGCTAATTTTTTTAATTTTTCTATGACACTATCATCCGCAACCGAAAGCTGATTTCCACTAGCCTTACCTACCTGCTGAATAAAACTATGTTCTATTATGATAAGTGATAAATATCCGCCCGCGGATTTTTCGGCATAATAATCCAATACTCCTGAATTTACTTTACCATCAATATCAGCTTTTGCAGTCGCCATTGGTGGCATAACTAAACGATTAGTAAGTGTCAAAGAACCTGTTTGTAATGATTGAAGTAAATATGACATAAATATAACCTCCTCTTATCTAGCTCTTATTATTTAATTGATTGTTATTCTTTGTCTTTGGGGACATCGCCTAGATTAATAGGTATTCCCTAATATAATATTAAATGACAGGATGTTTTCCGGCAAGTACGCACTTTTTCGTGTCATGGTATCTATTTATATACCCTATTCGCCAACCATCATCTCATAATTAGCATTAATTAGAGTGACAGCGTATGATTTCATTGTTAATGTGCTATGCTCACCTATAGGTAAACAGGTTAAATAATTAAACCGATTTATCGTTTTTTTAAATTTTTCTAGATTAAAGGATAATAGCATATTTAGTCGAAATTTAAAATATTATCTATCTCTCAAGAATTTCCGTTTATTTTTTCATCTTTTTAAATCCACGAACACCCTTTGCAAACGTCACACCTATTTTATAAAATCAAATACGAGGGAGAGTATCAATGAACAATCTCAAATTAAAAGCGAAAATGCTAGTACTCCTACTATTACCTGTCTTTGTCATTCTAATGGCGGTAAGCGGCATCTCTTATTATTACGCGTATGGATCATTAGACTCTCAAATTAAGCGAACCCTCACCTTTATGACCGACAGCAATAGCAATGAAATTGAAACATGGCTAGCCAGTAATGAAGCAATAGTGAACAACGTGGCGGATATCATTACCATTGGAACAACAGAACCTGAATTAAGACGAATTCTTGAACAACTAAAAAAATCCAATCCTGATGTGATAAACATCTCAATAGGTTACCCAGACAAAAAAATGATTGATGCATTAAATACGATCTATGCAAAAGACTTTGACCCGACAAGCCGAGATTGGTATAAAAAAGCAATAGCAGTCCAGGGCCTCGCCTATTCCGATCCTTATGAGAATATTGCACTAAAGAAAATGAGTCTATCAATATCAAGGGCGATCAGGGTGAATGGGCAAGTTATTGCAGTCGTTAATGCCCCTCTTGATCTTGATAAGTTAAAAGCGATAGGCTCCAAAATCAAAGCTGGCCAGACGGGCTATGGGTTTGTTCTCGGGAAGAAAGGTGAATACCTATATCATCCAACCCTAAAAGTTACCGATAGCATCTTGACATTGCAAAATGGTACGTTTAAACAGGATGGCGAACTATTTTTAAGTGGCAATCCAACGCTTCGGAGTTTTAGCTTTAATGGTGCAGAAAAAATCTTTGCCTCTCAGCCTATTGGTAATACGGGTTGGGCCCTGGTTATAAGCGTTCCGAGAGACGAAGTTTTCGAAGGTGTCACAACCTTAGGTAAAGTAGTGGTTGTTGCCAGTTTTATCGGTCTCATACTGTTAAGTTTTATTATTTGGCTGGTTGCCAACTCCATAGTAAAGCCAGTGCAAAACCTCTCTCATTCAGCTGAAAAAATTGCCAAGGGTGATCTATCTATCCAATTGGATGTTATGGAACGTTCTGATGAGATCGGCGCTCTATCATCCAGTTTTAATAATATGATTCTACAATTAAGAAATATCGTAAAACAAGTAGCCCACTCATCCAGCCAAATGGCGGCTTCGTCTGAAGAGTTGACAGCTAGCGCTGAACAATCTTCCCAGGCCGCAGAGCAAGTGGCCAATATCATCTCGATCGTGGCCGCTGGGACTGAGAAACAGACAAAATCTGTAGATGAAACCTCTGTAATTATAAAGCAAATGTCGACTAATATCCAGCAGGTATCCGCCAACGTCGATAGTGTTTCTAGCACTTATCATAAAACATCCATAGCTGCTAATGAAGGCAGCTTAGCGGCAGAGGACACGATGCGGCAAATGACAAACATTGAACAGACGGTACTATATTCTGCATCAGTTGTCGACAAATTGGGTGATCGATCAAAGCAAATTGGTGTAATCGTTGATACTATTTCTGGTATAGCTGGTCAAACTAACCTACTTGCATTAAATGCAGCTATCGAGGCCGCAAGAGCCGGTGAACAGGGACGTGGCTTCGCAGTCGTTGCCGAAGAAGTCCGTAAGCTGGCTGAACAGTCGCAGGAAGCAGCCAAACGAATTGCTGACCTGATAACCGAAATACAAGATGATACTACAAAAGCCGTATTGGCAATGAATAATGGCACTCGCGAGGTGGCAAAAGGAACTGCGGTCGTCGCCACTGCTTCCCAAGCCTTTGAACATATCTCAGTATTGGTTAATCAGACTTCAAGCCAGATAGGTCAGATCTCCACAGCCGTACAGCAGATAGCTAATGGCAGTCAACTCATTGTTTCTTCTATTCACGAAGTAGATCAAGTCAGTAAAGATGCCGCAGCCCATACACAATCGGTATCTGCTGCTACGCAAGAACAGCTTGCCTCTACAGAAGAAATTGCGGTAGCCAGCCGCAGTCTTGCCGAATTGGCAGAAGAATTACAAAGTGCAGTGAACATCTTTAAGATTTAGTTACTTATACGATAATCCAGAAAAACCATCGCAAGTCATGACCATCCTTTCTTGTAAAGGGTGGTCTTTTTTACAACTATGAGCTAATGCCCACACAGGCTTTTTCGTTATAATGCTTTCAATAAAAAGCGCATAAACAGCATTCCCATCGCAGCATTCAGTAAAGTAACTCCCCAAAGCATAGGATAAAAACGTGGATGAATTCCTATAACACCTAAGATTCGGCCAATGTTCTGAATTTGGCCACCCAATAGAAAAATACCCGGCAAAACAATCGTCAGATCAGTTGGACTTAAAACACCCTCTGTAAATAAACTCATGGCCACACCGGTTCCACCCCCCATCGATAAAAGAGATGCAACAAGAACCATCATTGCTTCGCCAGGCAAGCCAAAGAAACCGGTAATCGGCGCGAAGACATGACCTAATAAAATTAATATCCCTGTATCTTGTAGAATCTTTATCAATGTAAATGCCATTACCAGATTAGGCAACAGCGATTGAATACCAATCTTCCAGCCATCCCGGGCACCATCAACAAACATTTCGAAATAAGTTTTCTTTACCACTCTTATTCCTCCAATATCAAATTTCTATATTCTATAAGGCCTATTGACAAGTTAATCCTTGTCAACGGCATCTGATTGCACCCTCGTCATAATCGGATACATCCGTCTGAGTATCATTCTGGTAATATTAGCCCCAATGACTTTCATCACTAAAATGACCGCTAACGGTACAATCATCGGCACTAATATTACTGCAAAAGTTGCTGATCCTATCGTAATATAATTGTTAATTGCAGCTGAACCAGACAACTCATACTGGGTAAAGATAATTCTTTCTTTATCAGTCATCTCACCTTGTTCATAAAAAATCTTAGTTAAACTCGCCCCAGCATCAGTACTCTGCATGCTGGCAATCATTGCCAGGCTTGCACATCCCGGCAAGCCAAAAATAGGGCGCATTACTGGATTTAGCCAACGACGAGCAATTTCTAATCCTCCGGTCTGTTCAACAACACTCATGATTCCTAAGCTAAGCATGACACCGGGAATCAAAGTCAATCCAAACAAAAATCCTTGCCTGGCGCCTGTACCGCCTGCTCCAATAAAAGTACTCTTGGCTGCCGCTTTGATTGTCCCAAATTCGCCGCTTAATGAATTAAAATCAAATGCCTTTAACCAATTAGGTCCGCTCGCTAACAATCCAGATAGAATTAAAAAAGCACCGATTAATGTGACATATCCCATAATAGACAACTTTGTGCCTTGCCTCATTGTGTACTTTGCTAGATTTCCCTTTTTGTCGTCTTCCATCAAATGAACCTCCTATTTACATTTTCTTAGAACATTAATGGCTTTTTGCCCAATTCCATAAATAAACGGGTCAACAAATATAGTCTTGGAACGACACTATGAATATTAGTTCGCTCTTTATCCGTATGATTGATACCACCTTTGACTGGCCCCAAACCATCTATTACAGTCGCGCCTGTTGCTGCAGCCCAGTTAGCATCTGAAGCTCCGCCAGCATTAACTGTTTTCAGAGAACGACCTAACTCACCGTAAATTTCCTGGGCTTTAGTAATCAAAACGCTTGTTCCTTTATTCTGAGGAAACGGAGGATTATGTCGTATAATTTCAATTGTTACAGTCGCATCGTGAACCATTGTTTGCTCAGCCATTCGGCTACCTTCACGCTCAATGTGCATTAACTGGGCTTCTTCAGTGATGCGAATGTCGGCCTGTGCCACAGCATAATCAGGGATGACATTCGTTCTGCTACCAGCCTGAATGGTGGTGAAGTTTAGGCTAACCGCCGGGTCTTCTTTATCAAGCTGGCTCAATTCAGAGATTTGATGTACCAACTCCATGAGAGCATTGCTACCTTCTTGCGGTGCATTTCCAGCATGAGAAGCTCGCCCCTTTACCTCCACTTTCATCACCGCCGATCCCTTGCGGCTGAGTACCACACCATCTCCAAGTTGTCCCGGTTCACAGCAGAGTACCACGTCATATTCTCGGGCTAAAGCTTGAATTAAAGGCTTGGAATCGGGAGATCCTATTTCTTCATCGCAATTAAAGATGCAGCTTATTTTAGAATAATCCTGGTAATTATATTCACTGATAATCTTTAACGCAAATAAACACAGGGCCACACTGCCTTTACAGTCTGAAACACCAGGGCCATAAGCCCATTCACCTTCAATGCGAAATGGCCGGGCGGCAACTGTACCAGTGTCAAATACGGTATCCATATGGGCTAAGGCCAATACCTTTCCCTCTCCTGTCCCTTGCAAAGTCCCAATAATATGGAAACCGCCTTGTCCACCCTGAACAGGGACTTTTTTAATTTCTGCGCCAATTTCCTGCAAAAATGCAACTGCTATATCGCCAACTTGAGTTAAACCTTCGCCATAACCCGTTCCACTATCGATATTAACAAGTTTCTGCCACAGGTCGTTAAAAGCAGGATTTAATTCCTCACAATACTGATAGATTCTTTCGTCTTTATTGTTTAACATATTTTTAGTCCCCTTTACTATCGTTTTTCGCTCTGTCGTTTCACTTTTTTAAATTCATCCTTAACCATGACAAAGCGTTCCGGAATTGCAACCAAATCCCATACTGTCATTGCTATCACTTTAGCTGCCACAATCATTGCGTCATGAGCTTGATCACTTTGTCCTTGCTTAAGCCACTCCTCGCTATGAGCTGCTGTTCCTTTATCAATAAAAGCGACTCGAATACAGGAACCGGGGACAATATACATCACCGATGCAAAATCAGTTGAACCTGTCTTTTCTCGCGGTGGTGAGATGCTTCTCGCTTGCGCGAAAGCAGCGTTCTCCATAAGTAATTGATTTAAGGACAGCACGGGAACCTTATTGTAAAACGTAGCAATCTTCTCTATTGCATAGGTCGTATCAGTCATGAGCGCTGCCCCATCCAGTATACGTGTCACACGTTCAACCACCTGATCCAGATAAGAACGATCATAGGACCGCACTTCAAGTTTGGCAACAGCCGTATCAGGAATGACATTAACCACTTGCCCTCCATCTGAGATAATACCATGAATGCGCACATCGTCGGCCACATGCCCACGCAAAAATGCCAATCCATTGAAGGCTAGCATGATTGCTTCCAGTGGACTACGCCCCTTGTCAGGTGCAATCGCAGCGTGAGCTGATTTGCCTTTATATGTAACAATAAACTGGGAAGCCGCCATAGATTTTATATCGGTTGTCGTCGTATCACCACCATGCATCATAAGAGCAACATCCAATTCTCGAAAAGCCCCATTTTCGAGCATAATCGCCTTCCCGCCATTTGGGCACTCCTCACCAGGAGTACCAATGACTTCCAAGGTATATGGCACACCTGTGACCACTTCCTTAATCGCCATCGCCGCGCCAATCATGCTCGGACCTTGCAAATGGTGAGCACATCCGTGCCCCATTCCTAAAAGTGCATCATATTCACACAATAAACCGATACATGGCCCTCCGCTGCCATTTTTCCATACAGCACGAAAAGCCGTAGGTAATCCGCCATAGCCTTTTTCCACTGAAAATCCTTGCTTCGCCAAATAATCTGTCAATATTTTGGCGGCCTGGACTTCTTGAAATCCGATTTCAGGATGAGTATAGATATAATCGCTTAATAAGCAGAGCTCGGGTTTAGATTGCTCTATAACCTCCATTAATTGGCTTTTTTTTAGAAAATTCGCATCTTTCATCTTAACATTCTTCCTTTCCAGGCGTATCTTTTACCCGTCCTTATAGACATTCTTTTACATGATGGTATATGTGTATTATAATAAAATATATAATTATACAAATACAGTATACTTAATTGATATTCAAAGTAGAAATACCTATTTTTTATCTAGCTCATATAAGTTTTTTTTATCGCTTAGGAGGATGACGATGGACGATAAGGACTGGTTAATGCTAAAAACCATCCATGAAACCACCAGCTTAAGCAAAGCTGCGAATCTTCTCTACATTTCCCAGCCAGCTCTTTCCTATCGTTTGCGCAACCTAGAAAGAGAATTTGGAACTAAAATTCTTGATCGCCATGCTACTGGGGTATCTTTTACAATGCATGGTGAATATCTCTTACAATATGCCGAAGAAATGTTAAACAAATTTCAAAAAACAAAAACTTTCATCCAAAGTACAACTATACCTGTACATGGAGTCTTAAGAATCGGAATTTCTACAGTTTTTGCCAAATTCAAAATCGCACCGATTCTGAAAGAATTTCGTAACCGTTTCCCATCAGTGACCATATCTCTCAAAACAGGATCAAGTACAATGCTTCTACCAGATCTCCTGAGAAAAGATCACATTGACATTGCCATAGTACGCGGCGATATCGACTGGCCCGAACAAAAGCATGTTCTTATGGAGGAGCCTTGGTGTCTTATTTATTCTTGTCCGATCGAGCTCGATCAACTACCTGATATCCCTTGGATTCTGGATGAAACGGCTATACTGATTAAAACCGATATACAATTTCATACGTGGTGGCATGACCACCTTACTGCAATTCCGCCATCTCACATTATGGTAGACTCTATTGAAGCTTGCATCCAACTTGTGTCCTATGGAATTGGCTGGGCTATCGTCCCTAAAATATATTTGGGGAAAAATCATTCTCTATTTTGCTTGCCTTTGTTTTTTTCAAACGGGAAACCACTACTTAGAAAAACAAATATGATCTATAAAAACCAGGCTCTGACACACTCACCCAGCAAAGCATTTGTTGATTTCATCATGAGTCGAACACAATATAGTGGAATTTGACGAAAATCATTATCTCGATGGCGTCGTATAAATTTACAGAAAGCTATTACATAACCTTGGGCTATCTTCGCGACATTCTCCCCTTTAACCCAAATGTTTACATTTATCATCTACATATTCTTGTACTAGCCAATACCCTTAAATCCTTCATAAACCTTTCATTTCAAAAAAGCAATCTGTTCGTTAATAGTCCCTACAATGATAGAACCACTACTCTTTTTTATTGAGTAGTGGTTCTATCATTGTAGGGACTATGGGACAATTCTTTTCCAAAATACCATTGTGATTGAGCTACTCATCCCAACATTTCTGCTGCGAGGTGAGATGATCCCTTTTTAATTAAACACGGAATTTGATAACAGCTTCCCGAAGATCCATTGCCAAATTGGCAAGGCTTTGGCTGGAAGAGGCAATCTCCTCCATAGATGCCGACTGTTCCTCAGTAGCTGCCGATACAGTTTGGGATTGCTCAGTAGCCTTTTTGCTTAGTTTATCAATCCGAGTTACCGCCTCTACAATCTGTTGACTACCAACAGCCATTTGCTCAATCGTGGCGGATGTTTCTTTAATCTGCTCAGAAACTTGGGTTACCAAAACTGAGATTTCGTGAAAAGCTTGTCCAGCAACATTGACTACTTCCGCCCCTAACTTAACTTCTCGGGTACCCTCATCCATTGCCTTTACAGCTTTATCGGTATCTGCTTGAATTGCAGAGATGAGTGAAGAAATCTGCTTAGTGGCCTCCTGGGACTGCTCGGCCAGTTTGCGCACTTCTTCAGCTACGACTGCGAAACCACGGCCGTGATCACCAGCTCGGGCAGCCTCAATAGCTGCGTTAAGGGCTAATAAATTGGTCTGACCAGCAATACCAGAGATAGTCGCAACAATCTGGCCAATTTCCTTAGACCGCTCACCTAGTTCCCCTACCACTGTAGCAGAGGCGCTGACAGTTCGTTCAATCTGGATCATTTGATTTATCGCCTTATTTACCGACATATTGCCATTTCTAGCCTTATCAGCAGCTTGGGCCGATTGTTCAGCTATCTCATTGGTACTAGCCGCAACCTGTTGGATACTGGCAGACAGCTGCTGCACTACAGCAGTTGTCTCATTGGTCACAGACAATTGCTCTGCCGCACCTTCCGCTACATCTGTGATAGACTGGGCTACTTGATTAGCCGCCTGAGCCGATTGCTCAGCGCTGGCCGTCAACTCTTCACTGGAAGCCGCTAATTGCTCGGATTGAGAATGCACCTTCCCAATCAGTTGGCGTAAATTCCTCCTCATTTCTCGGAAACCTGCTCCCAGTTGCCCAATTTCATCCTCAGAAAAAACCTTTTGTTCCCGCTCCCCTAAATTTCCTTGGGCCAGCAGCAGGCATTCATCTCTGATTAACGAAATGGGTTTGGCAAACAGTTTGGCTATAATTATAATTGCTATGACGACAATGAGTAGACATAAAGCGCAAAGAATTAGCATGGTTGTTGATAGAGCACTTATTTCTCGCGTGACTTCCTCCTCAGGAGCGGTAACCATCATTATCCAGCGCTGTCCACCTGGCAAATCGATGGGTGTTAGTACCGCGATCCTTGTCACGCCGTCGACAAAAGTGTAGATGCCTTTCGCTTGCTTTCCTGATTCCGTTGTAGATTTCACTAAGGTAATTAAGCGATCATCTAGCTCCGTTTGCTGCATTTTAAGTTCAGGATTGATTTTCTTCTCACGAAGGTTTAGCTTGCCGACGACTTCAGGACGTTTAGGATGGGCAATAAGCAGACCCGAATCATCAGCAAGGAAGCCGTAACCACTATCCAAAAATTTCAGTTCCTTAATCATAGAGGTCAGTCTTTCCATGGAAAACGTTCCGACCAATACCCCGGTCAACTCCCCATTATTCGTAACTGGTACTGCCAAGGCAACAGCCAACTTTCCAGTTGCCTTGGAAATCAAGGGATCTGAGACAACTGCTTTCTTTGTGACGAGAACTTTCTTAAAATATTCACGATCACCATATAAAGCTGTTGTTCCAGCGTTAGTAACTCCTGACCCGTCAGGTGAAATAAAAACGATGGCATCAAAAGTACCGAGACGTTTTTTGGTTTCCACCATCATTTGGACAATTTGGGTTTTATCTGTACCGACACGAAGGATTTGGATACTGGACAAGTCTTCTAGCTGAGATATCATCAGTTCCATATCACCTTGTACACGATTACTATAATCGGTGCCAACTGCCAGTGCTGTTTTATCCACACTTGCCGTCAGGGCTTGTTTTGCAAGATAATAGCTAACCCCAGCTAGTGTGCCTAAGATGACTAAAATAAGGGGCAATAAGATCAGTAGCAACCGTGTTTGAATATTTTTAACCTTCATTAACATTGACTCCTCAAAATGTTTTTTCAGCTTCATGTCTTTTATCCTAAACCTAAGAATAAAATTAATGGTTTATCCAATATTTTCTTTATCGAATATGGCTATAGCTTCAATTTTCCTGTTTTTTTCTAAATCAATCACCTTGCCATTTTGCAACTGTACCACGGGTCTAGACCCTATTAATTCATTCAGTGCTACTACTTGGGCCCTATCTCCATCACTAAGTAACACAAAGCTTCCTAGTAGGAATCTACGAATATTTGCTATAAATATTGAGCAGATTTCGGCATTAAGTTTCTCATGCATCTGCTCAAGCATGATCTCGACGACGACAAATGGCGACAAAGTAGAACGATAGACCCTTGCGGTACTCATGGCATCATACATATCCGCAATCGCCACAATTTTAGCATAAATATGTATTTTTTCACCTCGTACTCCGCAGGGGTACCCACTACCGTCTTCTCTTTCATGATGCTGCAGTATTCCTAATTTAACATCCTCGGAAGTATCAAAACGGTCGACCAGTAATTCATAGCCGTGAGACGGATGTGTGTGAATGATCGTCATCTCCTCATCTGTCAGTTTGCCCGGCTTGTCAAGTATGTTTTGTGGAATCATGACTTTGCCAATATCATGTAGAAGACCTGCCAAAATAATATCTTTCAAATTATGTCCTTTAAAACCCAACCATTTACCAAGGGCCCCGGCAAGCATTGCAACATTCAGAGAATGCTTAAATGTGTACTCATTATGGCACCGAACATTATATAAAATATTGACTACGTCTACTGCTTGGGCTAGCAGATTAATGTATTCTCCAAGTAATTCCTCATAGTCCACAATAGGCACTTCATTAAAGACTTTCTCCTTCTCAAAAGCCATCGCTACCAAATCTATCGTATCTTTATATCGACTAAAATTTTTCTGAAGTAAAGAGGGATTTGCGTAGGGCAGTACCATGCTAATTGCCATTTTATCTTCTTCCTTATATATTTTTCAGTAAAAAATGAACCCCATTTGAACAGGATTCCCCCCGTATCAGAAACCACTGGTTGAGCAACTATCACACCTGGCTTAGGTTCTTCTGTCCATAGGGAGTGTTGATTCGAAAACATGATACCCCCATTAAAATAGTATCTAACTTTACGTGAAAAGTTAGATACCTCATTTCTTCCGCATGTACTGAAAACCCATCAATTGTAATTTATCTATATATTCCCCGGACGTTAGTGACAAAGTTATTTTTTTGTTATAATTATCGGAAAATTCTAAATTAATTGCATTTTTCTGTATAATTTTACATATTATTACATAACTTCGCATAATTATACAATGTTTTTTTTATTAATACTATTGGATGGGGCATACAAGAAAAAGAGTTAACTATTGTTGCAGCACAACAATAGTTAACTCTTTTTCACAGTTTATAGTTTTTGCAAATTCCAAATTTTAAAATACAATAGTAACAAAACCCTTGTTTCTATTTTATCCAAAGACATTCCAAGTAATACTTCTATTCGCCCTTTACGCCATATGACGGTATTATGATGTATAAAAAGTTTCTCACCCACTGTCTTTAAACTCATATCTGTTAGTATATATTCCAAAGTGAGTACTAAATCACTCCCTCGCTTCTGATCATATTCAGCAAGGCGTCCTATCGTCTTTTGTATCATTGCACAGGTATTTTTATCATTTAGTAATTGAATAGCAACATCGTAGAGTCCAATATCATCGCAATGAGCTGTCGATGAACCTTCAATCATAGATGCAACAAGTGCTGCCCTATGAGCATTTTCGTAAATACCCCTAAGATTGATCGGAAGGCCAGCTACTCCAGAAATACCAATTTTTACATAAATAGAAGGAAATACCCCTTCCATCTCACCAATCAATTGATTTACGAATGCAATTTGACTGTACTTACCATTAATGCCGGTCATAGACATCAGCATGATAATATCATCATTGAATTTCCATATTAAACCCTCTTCTCTTTCTGCAAGCCAGATTAATACCTTTTGTTTTGCCCCATTTTTCGTATTCACGTCACAGTCCAGTATATCCGGCATAAATGATAACTTCTCACTTAATCGCACGACAAAACAACAATATTCCCCTGTGGTTTCAATGCCAAATTCATTAAGCGTCTTAATTATATCTTCTTCTTGACAATCATTCACTAATAATTTATTCAGATATGTACTGCGGTGATACATTTGATTGGTAAAAATCAGATCTCTTTCTACTTGAGTGATTCGTTCTAACGTCTTCTTTTGTTCCGTAATGTCTTGAGTAATCCCAAAGATTTTAGTACGTTGCCCCTGTTCATCAGTATTTGAATTAATTCGCGAATATAACCAGCCGATAGTCCCATCAGCTTTGATAATTCTAAATTGATATTCCACCTCTGCTTGTGTGGAAAGCTCAGCAAATCCTGTTTTCACAATATCCAGATCACCAGGATGGATTCGACTATGAAAAAACTCGATCGTAGGCTTAAATTCCTGCGGCGTATACCCAAAATTCCTGTACTGCTGATCAGACCAATATAGGCTATCATTAACAATATCCATTTCGAAATATCCCACTTTGGCAATTATTCCAGCTATCTTAATCCTAGAGTGGCTGGCATTAAGCAAGTTGTTTGCCTGCTGCAACTCCTCTGTTAGCTTTTTAAACTCCATCTCCAGCGTCTTCCGTCTGGTAATATCCTGAATAATACCAAATTTTTTTAGAGGTTTGCCATCCTTATCAAAGGCAAACTGAACTAAAGTATGTATCCAGTTGATAGAATCGTCTTTTTTAATAATTCTATATTCATAATTTATTAATTCCTGTGTAGGGATTTGAACAAGTCCTTGTCTTATCCTCCCCACGTCTTCAGGGTGAATGAGGCTTAATAGAAGTTCGATAGATGGCGTTTTTTCTTTTGGGACTAGCCCAAAATTTTTGTAGAACTGATCGGACCAATATAGCTTATCACTAGCGATATCCCCCTCGAAATAACCCAGCATCGCGATTTGCTGAGCCATTTGTAATTTGATTTGACTTATCGTCAGTTCCTCTTTTAAGATTTGTTCTTCAGTGATATCCCGCACTATGGCAAGTATCGTTGCTACGATCCCCTCACTGCTACATTCCGGCAGATAGGAAATATGGTAATGTCTATTTCCGCTATACATTTGAAAAACTTCTTTCGCCCCTGTTATGAACACTTGATTAAAACTAGCTTCACATTGTTCATAGTTTTGTTGTTCCAAGCCAATTTCCCGCAAATTTTTCCCGAGTATATCTTCCTCTGACATGCCGTGATTCTTATCACAATATAAGATCTGTAGAGTATTTTTATGATGATCCAGGCGCGTCACTAAAACGGGCATCTCGTCAACCTTATATGCTGTGCTGTTATTTGACATGCAGTATTCCCCCAAAAGTTGAAATATAACTTGGACTTGGATTGGCGAAAAAAGAGTATCACATTATAGCTGAATATTTATATATCTATCAAAAAAACAATTATGCAATTCGACATCATTCATCATTTTACTGCAGTGTTATTTTATCATCTTCTATCCCTATAATCAATCTTAAGGAGTACATATTCCCCTCTAAGGAAAGACTTCGCTATTAACATGTACAGGCCGGCATAATGTACTCATTAGGGACTCCACCTCTAACTGTGCATTTCACAACTTACTACTATAAGCCATATATAGAGCCGATAACCACATCAAAACCGCTGAAAATTTATTTATTAAGCCAAATATCTGTCTAAACTCCTTTTGCCGCCCGACCCTCCACCCGATAACAGCTAACAGTAAAAACCAACACCACGATATCAGAATACAAGCCATTGTAAATAATATTTTCTCATTTCCAACATAATTGATGGCACTTGTGCCAATCACACCAATGGTATCCAATATAGCATGAGGATTAAATAAGGACACGGTAACTGTGAAAAGGATTTGTTGCCTGACGGTAAATATTTTTTCTGCCTTATCATAACTAGTTACCAACGTATTATTCCAGGTAAGCCACCCCATATAAGACAAAAAAAACACTCCTATGCCAAGGAAAAGCACTTTCAGCAAAGCAAAACTTGCTATAAATAAAGACACTCCTTGAACCGCCAGTACAATCAAAATGGTGTCACACATCGATGCCGTAACAACAACCGGCAACGCCCTCAATAAGCTTGGCTGAGTTACTCCTTGGGTAAATACAAATAAGTTTTGCACTCCTAGTGGCAGTATTAGTCCTATCGCTAAAATCATTCCATGAACAAATGCTTGCATCCGATTCTCTCCCTATCACTGTTTTTCTTCAGTATAATAAAACATTCTTGGAATGTCTTCAGCCAATTGGATTGTTATCACACCATCCAATTTGTTATAATGGGAAAAAACAAGAAAAACGCTCAAGAAAGGAGACCCTAGTGCTAGCAATTGATTGGGCACCTAATCCTAAAGACTCTATACCTCTCTATCAACAAATTTCAGAGTATATGAAAAATAAAATAGCCAATGGTGAGTGGCCTATCAATAGTAAATTACCTCCCCAACGTACGCTCGCCCGTATTTTCGGGGTAAATAGAAGTACATTGACAATTGCCCTTGATGAATTACTAGCCGACGGATTACTCGAAAGCAAGCTAGGAAGTGGTACCTGGGTGGCAAATAACACGTGGTCATTACTCGTATCCACTCCCCCCATCAATTGGACATCCTATCTTGACCGAGGAATACATCTCCCTAACCTTCATACCATTCAAGAAATTAACCATTTGGAATTCAATCCCAAGCTCATTCGCTTAGGCACAGGCGAGCTTTCTCCAGAGCTTTTTCCAAAAGCTATGATGGATTCGATACTAAGGAAGTTGCCCAATCGTATTCACTCTCTAGGTTACGAAGAACCGAGGGGATTACCCTTTCTCCGTGAGCAGATCAGTATTTATTTATCCTCCCTCAGCATCAAAGCCTCAACCTCATCGATTATGATTGTCTCTGGTGCATTACAAGCTTTACAACTGATCTGCTCCAGCCTATTACCAAAAGACTCTACAATCTTACTTGAAAGACCTTCTTACCTTTTTTCCCTCAAATTATTCCAATCCATGAATATGAATCTGCGTGGCATTCCCATTGATGAAGAGGGTATGGAGATTGAACCCATCTCCTTTCATAAAAAACATAAAAATGTAAATTTACTTTATACTATTCCTTGTTTTCAAAATCCAACAGGAATCACAATGACTGAAGGGCGTCGTAAGAGTATGATTGCTGTATGCCAAGAGGAGCAATTACCTATTATTGAAGATGATGTCTATCGAGAGCTCTGGCTCGATACACCACCTCCCGCACCACTAAAGGCTCTTGAAAAAGAAGGTCTTGTACTCTACCTAGGCAGTCTATCAAAATCATTAAGTCCCGGATTACGCATTGGCTGGATCGTAGGACCAGAACCAGTCATAGAACGACTAGCGGATATTAAAATGCAAAATGATTACGGCTCCAGTTCATTATCCCAATGGACTGCCGCAGAATGGTTGGCCAGCGGTCTCTACCAAACACATCTAATGGAAGTGAGAGCACAACTAAGAATTCGCCGTGAGGCAGCTTGCAATGCACTAGAAACCCATTTCTCAGATATTGCTACTTGGCAAATTCCTCAAGGTGGCTTTTATATTTGGCTCATATTAAAGCAAGCCATCTCTATGCAAAAATTATTTAAAGAGGCTTTAAATAATGGCCTTTTGATTCATCCTGGTAATATCTATGATACTTTATCAAATCACCATCTCCGCATATCTTATTCATATGCCTCATTGCCTGACATGGAGAACGGGTTATTCTGTCTTTCTATGCTTATCAGAAGTTTCAAACGGAAGAACGAGTTATAGCCTGAATAATGGAAATTATTATTTTCACGCTAAAACCTACCTTTCTTCATATAACACCTTACCCATATAGTAAGAAGACTCCTGCCAAATTTCCCTAGAAATCTGACAGGAGCTTTTTGTCATTACAAATCATACAGTTTTATATTTGCTTGTGACTATATATTCTTTAATTCATTATAATATTCCATGACTTGTTTGCCAAATTCAGCATTAAGCTGGATTAAACTCATTAAATAATATCCCTGTTTTCTCCACCAAATATTTATAGAAACTGTTATTTATTCAACTTGTCGTCAATACTATACTTACCAGGACCAATTAAGAAAAGACTTAAAAAGACAATGCCAAGTTCTAACGGTTGTGATGCTCCACCCATTCCTGCACCTGTTCCAAATTTCAGTGCAACTGCTACAAGCATGTTAAAGGTTAAGAGTAATGAAGCGGGACGAGTTAGCAATCCAAGTATCAGTAATATACCTCCGCCAAACTCAGTAACGGCAGACATAAACCCGAAGAATATTGGCGCAAAGCTTATCCCCAAAAAATTCATTGATGTACCAAGTTTACCCCATAATTCTACACCACCAAACATTTTAGGACTTCCATGATATATAAACATCCCACCAATTCCTAAACGTAAAAGAAATATCCCTGCATCTCTGTAATTATCCAGTTTGTTAAACATTGTATGCCTCCTACTTATTATGATTTATATGGCTAAAGTTATTCCACTAGCTTCCATCGTTCAATTATTTTTTGACTTTAAGCCATCTTTATAAAACTTAATCAGATATCTTTTTGAGCATATATGCCAATCTTTTTTATTAGATCAATTGCTATTTTTTTTCTTCACTATTAAGTCCACCTAGCGCCTTTTCTAAGGCCATCGCATGTTCAGGAAATATACGACCAAGTAATTCCCTGCCTTTTTCTGTCAGTATCGCATAAATGATTCTTCTATCTTCTATACACACTTCTCTCGATATTAGTTGCTTACTTTCTAGCTTATTAATTACATATGTTATACTTCCACTTGTAATTAAAATTTTCTCACCAATCTGCTGTAGTGGAAGAGAACCTTTATGATACAAAATTTCAAGAACACCAAACTCTGTCTGATTTAAGCCATAACGTCGAATATCACGTTTGTCAACTTCCATTAGAGAGTTATGTGTGCGTAAAATAACCGTGAATAATTTTAATGAAAGGTCCTCCCCATAATCAATTTCATTCATTTTCCTATCCTCTTATATATGTCTTGATTTTAAGAAAATTTTAAATCTTTTCTTCCATATTGTCAATTTAGATTTATCGAAGTAGAGATGAGAAAGTCTTTTCCCAAATAGGCATTCAACTATGCATGCAGAGTTGAAGGTATTAACTATCAAATCCCTGGAACATACAAAAAGTAACATATGATTATTCAAAATGGAGACAATATTAAATAACGTCTTACTTGGTGGAAAAGGGAGGATTATATGAAAAGGATATTTATAGTATTGATTTTAGGAGTGTTATTAATAATGACAGGTTGTTCGAGCAATCAGTCAAAAAAACAACTTACTGAACCTCAGGTAACGCCTAATGATACAGGTATATCACAACAAAGAGTATTTACTCTGGATGAATTAAAAAATTATAATGGTCAAAATGGGAATCCAGCATATGTTGCTGTGGACGGTGTCGTATATGACGTGACAAGCTCTCCTAAATGGAGAAACGGTTTGCATAGTGCGTGTTCCAATTCAACATATGCTGGCACTGATTTCTCGGAACTTATAAAATCATCACCTCATGGAGTTAATATAATGAAGAAATTCACGGTAATAGGCACATTACAAAAATGACTTTGAATATCTTGGCCAAAAGCAAACTAAGTATAGATAATCATTAAAAGGAGCAAGAGCTACCCTATGCATCAAATGAAAAAGCCCTGGCAAATTCATCCAGAATTTATCAGGACCTTTTTCGCTATTATAAATGATACTGTTTGTAGAGGGGGAAATCGGAAGTTTTGTATGACAAAAAGCTCACCGCAGAGAAATTACTGCAAGGTGAGCCTTAAAGCTATCTGCGCGCAAAATTTTTGATTGCCCAGGAAGAAGGAAGTGGCGGTGAAAATGTCAGTTTAATTAAATTTTGTTATAAAGCCAATCCGGTATAATCTTATACAACCACGCTATAATTCGCCAGCGTTTTGTTATGTATGCATGACTACGTTTACTTACGATTGCTTCGTAAATCTGTCGTGCCGCTTTCTCTGGCGTAGCGAGCCAAAATAGTCCTTCCCCCTGAGCCATAGCGGTGTTAACTAAGCCAGGCTGAATATCCGTGATAATTATTGGAATACCCAATTTGTATGCTTTTTTCCTTAGTCCTTCCATATAGTTCGATACAAAGGCTTTTGATGCACTATACGCCGGTGCATCAGCATTACCCCTAAGTGCTGCAATTGATGATAGTCCTACAAGATGACCTCCTCTACCTTGCGCGCAAAAATATTTAAAAGCAACGTTTGCCATAGCAGCATAACCCAATACATTAACCTCAATGGTTTCTCTCTCTTTGGCAAAATCCAAATCGGAATTTAGAAAACCGCATCCCGCGCTAATTACGATTAATTCTACCCCATCCATTTCTTGTATCAATGCTTCCAGTGAACTGCTTGCTTCCGGCAGGTGGGAAATATCAAAACTGCTGATATATGAGTCTGTAGTAATTTCGGTCTGAAGTTCCTGCAAAAGTTCAGTTCTTCTCCCGGTAAGACCCACTACATAATCATTTTCTGCCAATACTTTAGCCAATTGCCTCCCGATCCCCGATGTGGCACCAATTACTATAGCCTTTTTCATATCAGTCAGCTCCCAAATTTTTCATTTTCAACATGGCGTCGCCTTGGTTACGAATAAACATCATTCATTTTTTTCCTGCTATCTGCGATAATTATACTCATCCCTCAAACTAATATCTTTAAATAAGCTCGATAAAGCATGGGAATAGGGGACTTGTTTACTTGCAAAATACTACTCGCAGAAAATTGGAACATGAAACCTGTCCCCTCATTAGTCTCCGAAAGAAATACCAAGAGAGCGCCCAGTTTTAATCAAGTCATGTGTTGTTGGAACTAAATATGGGGTTCCAACAACATCGATTAAATGAATTGGGACAATTTTATTATTCTGTAATGCTACCATTGTCTTGAATTTTTTATTAAGGATTGCATCTACTGCAGCCTCACCGTACCTGGTAGACAAGACCCTATCATACGCAGTTGGACTACCACCACGTTGAAGATGGCCGAGTACTGTAGCTCTACATTCTACCGCTAGTAAATTTTCTAACTCGTGAGCAATTTTATCACCGATGCCACCTAACCGTATTGTGTCAGGGCAATTATTTACTATCCTTGCTACCGATAACTCCCCATTAATAGGCTTAGCTCCTTCGGCCACTACAATAATACTGAATAAAGTCCCTTTTTGTTGTCTGAGCTTAATTTTATCTGTAATCGAATCCCACTTAAACGGAATTTCAGGAATTAAAATGCAATCGGCTCCACCAGCGATACCACTATGAAGAGCGATCCACCCTGCATAACGTCCCATTACTTCTAGGATCATTACCCGATGGTGAGACTCAGCTGTTGTATGCAATCTATCTAACGCTTCTGTTGCGATGCTAACGGCTGTATCGAAACCGAAGGTTCTCTCTGTTTTAGGTAAATCATTATCAATTGTTTTGGGAACGCCGACTACGGGAAACCCCAACTCTGCGATTTCACTTGCAATTTTAAGTGTACCATCACCGCCAATCACAATTAATGCTTCTATCTTTCGCTCTTTAAGATTAAATAAAACTCGCTGTGACATATCCTTGTAAATGTATTCGTCGTGCTCGATGCACTGGTATTTAAAAGGATTATCTCTATTTGTAGTCCCTAGTATTGTTCCTCCACGCGGTAATATACCCGCAATATTTTCAGGACCAAGTAACGAGAGATCATCCTCAACTAAACCTTTAAATCCATTTTTCACCCCATAGACCTCTATCCCATTTGAATGTGCGGTCTTGTAAACCGCCCTTATTACCGCATTTAATCCTGGGCAATCCCCGCCACCAGTTAATACTGCGATTGTCTTCAAAGTTAAAAACTCCTTTCAATATCTTTAATGTTATTGCTTCTGAGAAAAAAATTGTCATGTTGAATAATTTTCTCCAACAAGAGATGAGTCTCAAAGCAGTCCGTCAAATTATACTGACTGTTCAATTGGGGCATTTTTATTATCATATTTACTACGTCGTATTCTATTTACCATAAAATATAAAAGTCCTGCTAAATTTCTACAACAAAAAAACCTATTTCCCCTATTATGAATAGCATCTCATCGTTTTGCACTATATTTTCAATTTTCCCCTCACCGAAAAGGATTTTCACCAATCCATCCAGAAAGAATAAAAGAAGTCTCTAAACACATCCTATTTACAAAATTCAGGAGGAATCAACATGCTTTCACAAAATATTTACAACAAAATTAATAACTCTTCGTGGATACGCGCTATGTTTGAGGAAGGAGCCAAGCTTCGTGAGATTCATGGTGCAGAAAATGTGTACGATTTTAGTTTGGGTAATCCGGATTACGAACCACCAATAGAAGTGAAAAATGCCATCAAAAAATATACTTCAGGTCAATGCGCCGGCCTGCATCGCTATATGAGCAATGCAGGGCACCCGGAAGTACGGGACAAAATTGCAAAAAAGACTTCTGAAGAAAGCGGTTTGCCGGTAACACAAAATCATATCATCATGACCTGTGGAGCTGCTGGAGGACTGAATGTTGTCTTAAAAAGCATCCTCAATCCCCAAGATGAAGTCATCGTTTTTTCACCATATTTTGTTGAATATCTATTTTATATTGATAACTGTGACGGAAAACCTGTAGTTGTCCCAACAGATCCCCAGACCTTTGAACCTGCTCTGGATCTTCTCGCCAAAAGTATCACGCCTAAATGTAAAGCAATCATTATCAATTCACCCAATAATCCAACAGGCGTAGTCTACGGCGAAGAAATACTTAAAAAGATGGCTGCCTTATTAGAAGCTAAAGAAACAGAGTTTAATTCTAAAATACTGGTCATATCGGATGAACCCTACAGCAAAATAGTATATGATCAAGTGGAAGTACCCAATATTCTGAAGTTATTCAAGCATTCAGTGATTGTGAACTCCTACAGTAAATCCTTAGCCATTCCTGGCGAGCGTGTTGGTTATATTGCAGTAAACCCTAGTATTGCTGATGTGGATTTATTAGTCAATGGTATGGTTTTTTGCAATCGGACGTTAGGTTTTGTAAATGCGCCTTCCCTCTTCCAGAAAGTAATTGCTGACTCCTTAGATGTGGTTGTAAATACTGATGAATATAAAAAAAGACGCGATTTTTTATACTCTAATCTGATTGAACTCGGATATTCCTGTGTAAAACCCCAAGGAGCATTTTATCTTTTCCCCAAGTCTTTCATTCCCGATGACATCGAATTTGCAAAACGCGCTCAGAAATACAATATCCTCATTGTACCTGGCAGCGGCTTTGGTTGCCCAGGATACTTTAGATTGGCTTATTGCGTGGATTTCAATACTATTAAAAACTCCATTCCTGCTTTTAAAGCATTGGCGGAGGAATTTAAAGGGTAAAAGTAACTATGTGAAAATTAAACAGCCACTTCATGATGTGCCGCTCGGTTGGCAAATATCGTGAAATGGCTGTTTTTTTGTCCTTATTCTAGGTGAAAACAATCGTTTTTTTAAACATTGGATGGCATATAATATTGAGTAAAGGAAGTACTAAGAAAAGAAGTCTTGATATTGTTCAGAGATTTCTTTAAAGCGATCAGCTATCCCAAGAAAGGCCTCTACTAAAGCAGGATCAAAATGTTTGCCCGATTCTGAGCTAATGATGGCTATCGCTTTATCATGGGGAATCGGGTTTTTATAAACACGTCTGCTTATCAGTGCATCATATACATCAGCAATAGCCATTAGGCGGGCGGAAATAGGAATTTCTTCACCCGCTAACCCTTCTGGATAGCCACTACCGTCCCACTTTTCGTGATGAGAATAGGCCATTTCTTTCGCAAAGCGGAGAAATGATTCCGGCCCTTTTATCAAAGATTCCGCGCGAATAATAGAATCTCTACCAATGGTTGGGTGCTTTTTGATTAATTCAAACTCCTCGTAGCTCAATTTTCCAGGTTTCCAGAGAATCATAGGTGGTATGCCCATTTTTCCAATATCATGAAGAGGTGTGGATTTGACGATTAGATAAATATTTTCCAGGGATAATATTTCTACGAACTTAGGGTGATTTCTTAGATGCAGGGCTAATTGTTTTACATATTCTGCTGTACGCTGTACATGGGCGGAGGTTTCTTGGTCTCGGCTTTCTGCAAGGGATGCCATTGCAGTGATGGCAACATCCTGAAGCACCGTTACTTCTTCAATGCGCCTAGCTATCTCGGCTTCCAAATAAGAGTTTCTATCTTTCAAATCGTTTTGTGCTTGCTTTAGTGTCAAATGGGTTTTCACTCGCGCGAGCAGCAAGGACGGGGTGAGTGGTTTAACGATATAATCAACAGCACCTCGTTGAAACCCCTTTTCCTCATCCTCCACCTCACCTTTTGCGGTGAGAAAAATCACAGGAATATCTGCTACTCCAGGCTGTTGTTTTAAACGGAGGCAAGTTTCGTAGCCGTCCATTATAGGCATCATAACGTCTAATAAAATAAGATCAGGTGGATCAGCAGCTACAATGGCCAATGCTTTTTCACCGTTGGTAGCGACTTTAACTTTATAAAGATCTTTGAGCAACGTACTAGCAAGGATAAGGTTATCTGGTGTATCATCGACGACTAAAATAACAGGTTTTTCGTTTTCCATGGCAATCATCCTCCGATATGTAGTGTGCGTATTTTTTCTAGTGCTCGATCAAATTCAAAATTCAGCATAAATCGCTCAATTTGGCGAAAATCATCAGGCGGGAATACTGCAGCGACATCGCCTTTTATCTCATCAAAATAGTTGACTGCTTCGCTGTCACTGTCCATGAGTAGCTTCTTCAATGTGATTAGGTTTTCTGTGTTTGCTTCTTGTACCCCTTGGCTAGGAGGCGAGAGTGACGTTATTGTCTGTAAATAGTTATCAATGGAGTTGATCAGGCAGTAGAGTGATAGTTGTAGTTCATCCAGTAGCAAGCCAATCTCTACTCTCGGGCGGTTACCCCGAATTGCCTGCTCAACAGCAGCAGTGGCGGATGCAATATGTAGTGCGCCAATATTACCAGAGACGCCTTTTAGGGTATGAGCAATTTTCTCGACAGATGCAAGGTCATTATTTTTTAATGCACTTTGCATATTTGTTACAGCATTTTTTTGTCCAGTTATATATTTCTGTAACAATTGGTTGTAGACAGGTGTTTGATTGGCCAATCGTCGCATGCCTGCTGCAAAATCCAGTCCTGGGATATGGGGAAGCATTGGTTTCTTTGATTTCTCGACGGCCCTAGAGTATTCTCCAGCCTGCGGTGGCGTTCTTTTGCGTTGGGTTGGCATCCATCGATAAATTGTGGTAAATAAAACATGGGGATCAATGGGCTTGACAACATGGTCATTCATCCCCGACGTAAGGCAAAGTTCTCGTTCTTCCACCATTGCTCGGGCAGTCATAGCAATAATTGGGAAATGAGGATTTTTTTTACGAATGGCGGTTGTTGCTTCAAAGCCATCCATTTTAGGCATTTGCAAATCCATTAAAATCATGTCGAAAGGAATCTCTTGATCATATTGC
>Ga0209123_1001290_pt1 | contig 25500 bp, 16 predicted proteins | sample BarGraIncu00431A_FD_184500 | JGI IMG/M metagenome (GOLD analysis project Ga0209123, IMG submission 184500) | Arctic peat soil microbial communities from Barrow, Alaska, USA - Barrow Graham LP Incubations 004-31A (SPAdes) (version 2) | ecosystem: Environmental > Terrestrial > Soil > Wetlands >...
ACACCAAGAAGACCACCTGCTTGCGAAGCTCTTGTTTTGATTTCTGCACTGGCATAGCAATTTTTTACATAAGAATTGCCTCCGCCTTCGGTTCCGCCGGCAATTGCACCAACATGGTCAACACCTTCAACATAGCCGGTCACATAGACTTTCTGAACAGTAGTTCCAGTACCATAGCCAAATAAACCACCGGCATTACTTGCTCCAATAACATTTACATCTTCCAGACCAAGTTCATCAATGTAGGCATTTTTTACATAGCCGAACAATCCTTGACGAGCATCATTCGATCTGTTTATAGTCAGATTCCGGATGATATGTCCATTTCCATATAATTTGCCTTCAAATGGAGAGTTACTATCTGCTCCAATCGGTGAGAAATTATCATATTCGGATAAATCAATATCGGCTGCCAAACGATAATTGGCTGTCAAGTCATTTCTTATATTATTCAGCTCTTCTGCAGTACTGATATTCACTACGAAATTAGGATCGTAAACAAGAACTGCAAATGATTCAGAGGCGGCATTCATATAGGATGTTGCAGCAGATGAGGCTATTGCATTGGCTTGTCCTGTTGCCAAAGCATTATAACCCGTTTCAGCCGGATTAAGGATGCTCTTGTTATCAGAGTCAAAAGTTACAGCCTGTCCATGTGATCCATAAACGTCGTATTCTAACGTTGAATTCAGGCTTAATCGTGTAAGCGAGGTAGGCACACCTAATAAATGAGCCTTAATTTGGCCTGTTTGCCATTTCAATACAGGATAAATGCCAGAATCGTTGGCACCATCTTTGGCTATCATTTTCCAGGTATTGGTCATATCCCAACCAAGAACTGTAGCATAGAAACTCTCCTCTTTGGTTTGTGCCGGTTGAACATCAGCTCCGGATGGTAAGGAAGGATCAGACTCCTGAGAAATAAACACTTCCGTTCCCTGAATTTCTTTCATACCATAGAGCGCATAATTATTTTCAAGTGTCAATGTGGCATTACTACCTTGAACACTCAATACGCGGCTTGGGTTTCCACCACTTACATAAGGAGACAATGCAACACAATTTCTAATAATTACATCACCATTTTCAGCCAAAGCTACAATGGGAGCAACATTACCGGATCCATCAATTGTACCGGAAAAATAACAGTTTTCTATGGTTGTAGCTTCAGCCAGACCAATGATACCGGCACCCTGTGCCAGATAGTTTTTCAAACGACCGGTAGAATAACAATTTCTGATAATTGAAGTGACCCCGTCACGTTTCACTGTGCTTGCTACCAAAAGTCCGACATGATCACGACCTTCCACATAGCTGTCAGTAATATAGCATCCTTCAAGTGTCAGGTCATTTGCCTTTCCAATTAAGACAGCAACATCACTGCCATTCTGGCTGGATGTTCCACCTACAACATTCGCTCCTTCAATTCCGAGATTAGAAATAACTACCCCGTCAACAGTACCGAACAAACCAACATTGCTGGAATTTGTATTGATATTCAAATTCCTGATCACATGTCCGTTTCCGTTGAGTGTTCCGGTAAAATCTTGAATGGGTACCCAATTTTCGATGGAAGATAAATCAATATCATTCATCAGTTGAAAATCTCCATCCAGCGCATATCTGATTGAATTCAACTGATCTGCGGTTGATATTTGACCTGTTACATCCACGACTTCAACGGTACATTGTTTTTCAACACCATAACTGAAACCGTCTGTTTGAGTTTTAGCTGTGATAATGACAGAGCCTGCAGCTTTTGCAGTGACAACACCCTGAGCGTCCACAGTTGCTGTATTTTCGTCTGAACTCGTGAAAGTCACCGTTTTACCTGGAATAATAGATGCCGCTGAAAGTTGTGCTGTATTTCCTCTTGCCAAAACTTCAGTACTTGAAAGGTTAACGATCATATCCAGGTTTATTGGCAACGTCTGATTTTTAAAAACAGGATAACCTCCGGCTTCTAATTTCCATACATTGGTAAAATCCCATAACAAGATATCATATTCACTGGCTGTCTTCAACTGCGTCATTGTCATGTTTTCACCATGAATTGCCGTTGCTCCGTAATTGCCATCTGTAGTAAGAACGGTATTACCATTTACAAGGCTGTTTTCATACCCATAATTATAATCTAAAAAGACAGCCCGGCCGCCGGTATTTGCAAGAATACGATAGGTATTCCCTCCTTTAATGTTTTGTGCCATAGAAATACAACTTTCAATGCTGTTGTCGCTACCACCGTCAATGAGAGAGGCAATGCCTCCTGAATTTGAACTGGGGGAAACAACCTGACCGGCAAAATAACAATTGGTTACATTGATGTTCTTGACCGTTCCGATGATACCACCTACTTGAGAGGATCTGGTATACGAATAAGCGTAAGCATAACAATTGCTCAGAGTGGATTGCGCATCGCCTTCAGAGCCACCGAGAATCGATCCGACATGGTCATTGCCTTCAATATAACCGGCGACCCAGCATTTATCGACTGTTGTGCCAATAATTCTTCCTGCAAGACCACCTACGTCATTTTGCCCAATAACATTTACGTTCTCCAAACCCAGGTTGTTAATATTCGCATTTTGAGCAAGTCCAAAGAATCCAATTCTATTTGAACCGGATTGATTAATAGTTAGATTTTTAATGGTTTTACCATTGCCATTGAATACGCCGGTAAAAGCAGCGTCATCACTTCCGATTGGAGTCCAGTCTTCAGTAAGGGTAATGTCTTGAGTCAGGATATAACTACCTGCCAAGTCATTGGAAATTGCCTTTAGTCCTGCTTCATCAGAAATCGAAGTCTGAGCCATCAGCAAAGAAAGTGGAAGAAATGCGAGCATCCCCGTCACCATCATTTTGAGACGATTTTTTTTCATGTTCATTTAATTTAGATAAATAGTTTAAATAATTAATTTGTAGAAACAGAATCCGGTGAACAAACTTGCATCAATGCAACAAGACTGCATGCATCATAACAAGAAATAGCCTGATCGGTAGGGCAAGATATTTTATAATTTTTGGTAGTTAAGCATCTGGTTACATCACGATTGCCCCAAGCTGTATTAATATTCTTTCTTAACCAGGGTAAATAGTCCGGTTTGTTGCAATCCTCTATTAAACGAATCATATATTGAGCTAAAATGGCATTGTAAACCCCCTGTTCTTCACCTGTTTCAAAAGGTAATATTCCGTCTGTATCAGACATGACATTTTTCGTATAGTCTGCTGTCAATACTGCATCGTCCAAATAATGCTGTTCTTTGGTTGCCAGATAGAGCATCACGGCACCACCGATACAGGTAGCCTGATTATAGGTATGCAAAGACCAGTCCGGCTGATTACTGCCTACTTTACTGTCAGCAACACGCCCATTACTCGCATCGAATAAATTTTTATTGGCCCAGGCATAAATTTTTTCAGCTTTATCCAGATAGACAGAATCTTTGGTTATGTTAAACAACGTCATCGCTCCGATAACTGTGGGATAATTGATGCATGATGTTTTACCTTCCTGAGTCCAGGCCCAGTCCATACCTCCATTTACAGCATCGTAGGATCCACTCCAAACATGAGAAAATCCTGCAACGGCATGATCCAGGTATTTTTGTTCTCCGGTCACTTCATACGCCCTGCCCATTGCGATGATCCACCACATCATATCATCCCAGATAAACCATTCAACGTGATTTGTCCAATCGTAGCCTGCATATTCAGTATAACCTCCCTGATAGACATCTTCCATCAATTGTAAATATTCGGCCTTTCCGGTTCGCTTATAGGCATTCATTATCATATCCCAATAAATGGCCTGCGTCCAGATTGCGCCCAGCTTTTCCGGCTTATCCGTATCTCTGTAGAATAAATTTCTACTTGGATCCTTTAGATTAAGAATAAAGGAATCAAAAGCTTTGGTTGCGTCCTTATCGGTATACGAAACCTTTCCTTGTAGACTTGGAACAAAACTGGTATCTTCTTTTTTGGTACATGCACTCAAGGAAAAAACCAGGAAAAAAAAGCAAATAAAAAATAGAAATTTATTCATAATAAAAAATATATGGAAAGGTTACAGATGTGTCAGACACGACACACCTGTATCTATAAATTAATAACCCGGATTTTGTACCAACTTTTTGTCAACGTCAATTTCACCCTGAGGAATTGGGAAAAAATACTGTCTGTCCTCAAAAACCCGATCCTCAACCTTGGTACGTTTGTAAAATGCAGTTCCGTCGCCTTCAATATTCATGCCATAAATGGCTTTATTTTGAGTTTCTTTGGCAATGTTCCAACGCCTTACATCAAAATAACGAACATTTTCAAACATCAATTCAACCGTTCTTTCAGCATGGATGGCTTTTCTCATCGCATCCTGACCATCTGGAACCGGAAGCATACCTGCTCCTGTGCCATACTGAGGAATGCCGGCCCTTTCTCTGATCAGGTTCAGGTATTTAAGAATATCCGCATGTCCAGGCTGAGATTCATTGAGTGCTTCAACATAATTCAAATAAATCTGAGGCAATCTCATCAAAATACAAACGCGGTCTGCTGTTGACCAAGCTCCTTCCGGGGCACATTTCCTGACAATGTAGCCAGTCTTTGAATAATCATTTACGCCTTTGGCTTTACCTGAATTTCCATTGTATTCCATATAGGTTGAAATCACTGCATCCTTTACATTCAACCACTTCTGACCATTGAACGTAATGTTTGCATAGAATCGAGGTTCTCTTTTAGTGTACATCGTGAACGCTCTTTTAGGTGCAAATTCGGCCCCGGATACAGGATCAAGATAGGCTGAAGAAATATATCCCGATTCTTCATAGCCTGATTCAGTATTGATGATTGGAGTCATACCATCAGCCTGGTAACCCAGGATAGGCAATTTACCATTCGCCATAAAATAACAATCCACCATTTCCTGGGTAGCTCCCAGACCTCCAGATGCTTTATAATCTGAGTTCGGAGCGCCATAATGATAGGGAGTCCTGTCGTATTGCATCGTTCCAGTTGAATTTTCTATTCTGTAGAAAATCAATTCTTTGTAGTTTGACAGATTCGTATACGCACCACGCAATGCTTTTCTGTAAGATAAAGATGGATTAAGCTTACCATCAGTCGTATAGACACGTTCAAGATCGTAATATTTCCCTTCATAGTTGGTCAGAAATTTAGCAGCAGTATCAGCAGCTTGTTTCCATCTGGCAACCTTTTGATCATCGGTCAGATTCTGTGGGAAAAGGAATGTACCATCAGCATTTTTCAAATCGGCAAAATATGAATTGCTGCCATTGAACAAAGGACTTGCCTTCAGCATTAAAGCTTCCACTTTAAATGCCTGAGCTACCGTTTGGTCAATTCGACCTATACCATCGGATGCCATAGAAACATGCTGTAAAAGACCTTCATTCATAGCCTTGGTTAATTCCGAAACGATGTAATCAACACATTCATCAGCTGTATTTCTGGGCAACTGTATCTCGACAATGGATGCATTCAGAGACAAGATGTCCTCTCCCAAGATTGGAATGGGTCCATAAGCCCTGAATAAATAAAAATAGTACAAAGCTCTTAATGCACGTGCCTCAGCAGTCCATTGTTTAACCATTGTTTCAGTTACATCACTGCTTGCATGAGCTTTCCGCATAAAGACAGTGGCTGTATGAATACCGATATACCATGCTCTCCATAATTTTGAATCAAGAGGTTCATTTGCGGTAAAGGTATTGTTGTTCATTAAATGACTGGGTACAAAACCCCAGACATACTCGGATTCATCGCAACCTGCCGTCCAGGGTCCGGCTGTCCTGTAAAGAAATGATTCACCAATCTGTCTTTGATTGGCTTCATCTGGAATGTATGTATAAACACTTGCCAGATAATTTTCAGTACCGGCTTTGGTCTCAAATATTTTTTCAGTTGAAAGTCTGTTATTGGGAACCTGGTCTAAATAATCCGAACATGCTGACAATAATCCGGCTGACACAATTAGTGCCAATATATAATATGCTTTTTTCATAATATCCACTAATTAAAAACTAAAATTAACACCGGCAGAATAGGTTGAAATATTTGGGTATGACGTTCCGTTACCTGTGTTCAGCTCCGGATCCCACAATTTGAAGTTGGTGAGTGTAAACAAGTTGGTTCCCATCATATAAATAGAGGCGTTCTTGAAACCCATGTTTTTGAACCATTTTTTAGGTAGATTGTAAGATACTTGCATAGTTTTCAGTCGTACGAAATCAACATTTTTTATCCACCAGGTACTTGTCTGAAAATTATTGACATTATCAGCCTTGTCTGAACCATAAGCGAGGCGAGGATAGAAAGCATCCTGATTTGGATTGTCTACCGTCCAGCGATCATAGATGTTGGAGAAAAGGTTTCCGCCTCCTCCGTCACCCCTGAATGGATTTATACTGCTTCCGCTTAAAAGCCTGTCTGCGCCGGATGTTCCCTGAAACAGGAGTCCTAAAGACAACGCTTTATATTGTACATTAAAACCAAAACCATATACCGCTTTTGGAACATCTCCATTTCCAATCCATTGCTTATCGTACGAATTAATTTTATTATCACCATTCAGGTTTTTGTATTTAATGTCACCAGCCTGTAGTGTCCCAAATTGAGTTGGATACTGATCGATATGATCAATCTCTTCTTGTGTAAAAAGTCCATCAGCAACGTAGCCCCAAATTCCAGTCACGTTTGAACCTCTTTTATTCAACCAACTAAAAGATTGCTCAGGCTGATCACTTTCAACCCATTTAGCCTGACTATAAGTCATATTCCCACGAACTGAAATCAACCAGTTTTTATTTATTCTCTTATTGTATTCGAGAGACGCGTCAAAACCCTGGTTGTCAACCACTCCAACGTTTCCAATAGGATCTGACATATACCCCAGGAAGTCTGGAACAGATTCCGATCTTGTCAGAAGAATATTTGTGCGATGTTCCTTAAATAAATCTATAACGACGGATAAATCATTGTCGAAAAGCTTGAAATCGATACCAAGGTCCTGTTTGTGTGAAGTTTCCCAACCCAGATCCACTCCGTCATTCATAACTTCAACACCATTTTTTTTGCTGTTCGTACTTCCCAGAATGTAGCCGTAATTTGAACTATACTGACACTGATCCAGATACATAAAACGCCTTCCGGAAACATCGCTATTTCCAATGGTACCGTTCGTATAACGAATTTTCAAGAAAGAAACAATCGGGCTAATTGGCTCCCAGAATTTCTCATTGGAGGCAACCCAACCAACACCGATGGCAGGAAATGTACCGAATCTTCTATTGGGAGCAAAATTTTCAGATCCATTGTATCCAATATTGAATTCCGCAAAATAACGGTCATCCCAGGAATATGTTGCACGACCTGCTACACCCATGACGCGATAAGGTAGAGATCCTTCCAATGACCCTGCAGGATAATTGGATTTGCTTTGTTGGTTGTACAGCAATAAGCCACCAAATCGATGTTTGCCAAAAGCTCTGTCATATGTAAGCGATGCTTCTAAATAGGTTTTTTTATTTCCATTTGCAGCGCTGCCATAGGATAAATCCGAAGAGCCTACGTATGTCTGAGTTAAGATCGGGTCTCCAGCTGTATTGTATGGATTTTCTTTATCGGTAAAGAAATAGGTTGATTCTCTTTTTGATTGACTGACACTTTCATAGGAGTAAACATCATAAGCAAACATCGTGGAAAAGTTTAAACCCTTGGTCAACATGGATAAGTCTTGTGTCAAACGAATATTTGAGTAGATTTGATTCCTTGTTTCGGATTGAAAACCTCTCATGGTAGCGTCTGCGTATGGATTTCTGGAACCGCCGTTGGGATTGATACCAGGAACAAAGGGCTTACCATCTATATAGAACATTTTTGGATAATCCACAGGACTAATATCCATAGCGGATGAATAGATGCTCGATGAAGAAATGGCAGGATAATTTCCTTCGCCCAAATAGCCCTGAGCACCGATATCGAGTTTTGTTGATTCGGTAATCTTTAGATTTAAGTTGGTGGTAAAATTATATCGGCTAAAACTCATTTTTGAATTATAGTCTTCCACATTATTGGTTTTCATCAAACCGGTTTCGTTGTAGTAACTTATAGATGCATAATAATTTGCATTCTGGCTACCCCCTCTAACATTCACATTTGCCCTGCGGTTGCTACCCCAATCGTTGAAAAGCTCCTTCATCCAATTTACATTTGGATACAAAGATTGATCAACCTTACCCTGTGTTTTTAGAATATAGTCATCCGAATATTTTGCTGTTTGACTGTTGTTGGAAAGAGCCTCGTTTACAGCATTCATATAGACAATACCGTCAGCAAGTTCCGATTTTCTGGTGAATTTTGTCAAACTTTCATAATAATCGACGCTGACAACAGGTCGGCCAATTAATCCTGGTTTGGTTTTAATCAAAATAACACCATTGGCACCTCTGACACCATAAACAGCTGTAGCCGATGCATCTTTCAACGTCGTCAATGACTCCACATCTTCCGGGTCAATGTCGTTAAAGCTGCGTTCAACCCCATCAACCAGGATTAAAGGTGTTGAGGCGTTTGGAGTTGAGATACCACGAATCCAGATATCTGCTCCGTCTTTTCCAGGTTCTCCTGTACGTTGAACGGCAATAACACCGGCAAGTCTGCCGGCTAATACAGTCGATAAACTGGCCGAGGGTGTTTTCAGATCTTCAAGCTTTAAGGTGGATTGTGCACCGATACTACTGATTTTACGTTGTTGACCGTAACCAACAACGACCATTTCGTCCAAAGCACTAACATCTTCAAACATAGAAATATCGTGAACAGCTTTTGACCCTCTAATATCCTCCTTATAAGGTTTGTACCCAAGGAAGGTAAATACGACGGATGAATTACCGATTACAGATATTTGGTATAAACCATCATTGTCGGTAATAGTAGCGTTGGAGGGGTTATTGTCTTCAGCAACACTCACTCCGGCCATAGCCTCCCCGTTGCCATCTGTTACACGACCGGTAATTCTCTTTTTTTGTCCTTTCCCGACATCTCCCGGATTATTGGTGTTCTTAAAAACACTGATATTTTTACCATCTATCCGATAAGTTAAGTTAGTGGCTTTAAGTGCGGTATTTAATGTAGATTTCAGATCCTTATTGGATACATTGAGCGTAACTTTGACATTGGCAATGTCAGAATCTACATAGACAAATAAATAGTTGCTTTGTTTTTCAATGGAAGTGAAAAGTTGTTTCAGCGTACCTTGATTTAGTTCTATCGTAAAGGTCGAAGACTGAGCTGTTAATACTGTTGGTACCAGGAAAAACAGTAATAAAGAAGTCATGAAACCTTTATTCAATCTCTGGATTGAATTTTTCATCATAATATTTGTGATTAGATTTAAGAATGTGTTTTATAAAAAGTAGGCTTTACTATGCTGCAAACGGTATGAGTGCCTACTAAGGGAACGTGAGGTTTGTGTCTTTCATCCGGAATATATTGGTTAATTTTTATTGATGATAATTTCATTATCTTTTGTTTCCCATCTGATGGGTACACTTCTTGAAATTATCCTTAATATTTCTTCAAACGGCTGCTTATCTTGAAAGGAACCGGATATAATGGTTTCAGCAAGCTCTTTATTTTTTATTACTATATTTTTTCCATAAACAGCACCCAGATTATTCAATAAATATTGAAGTGAAGTGGATTGATATTTATAGATATCTTTCAGCCATAACAGAGCCGCAGATACCTCTATACTTTTAATGCTGATCTCCTCGTTAAACTTATTGTAATCAAGCTCCTGATTGGGTTTTAAGGTAACTTGATCTTCATCAATATTAAACCGTATGGAACCTCTTACCAGAGTTGCTTTGACACAATCGTCACTTTCATAAGCGCGTACATTAAAGGCTGTGCCCAAAACCGTAATCCGGCTTTTTTTCATTTCAACGATAAAAGGTGATTTTGGATTTTTACGTACATCAAAATAACCCTCACCTACGAGTTTAACGTGCCGGTCATTTTTACCGTATAGAGAAGAATAATCCAATTGACTGTGTTTATTTAAAATAATCTGAGTTGAATCCGGAAGAAGGAGCGTATCCTTTTCATTTTGAGTTGTAAAAGTAAAATTCTTGACGGGTGGATTTAATACTTTACCCAGTGTTATGAAAAGCAGGGCAACAGCAGCGGCCGCCGATATCATTCCAAGAACTAAATGACGGGTTTTCTTCTTGTCTTTCTGATTCAGTTTATTTTCCTTAAATCGTTCATAAGCAGCACTTGCATCATATTCGCAAATCACCTGAGATTTCCAATAAGATTTAATTTTGACAAATTCAGCGAAATGGGACTCATCAGAATTAATCCATTTGTCAAAGTATTCCTTTTCTTCAGCCGTAGCGTCGTTGGAAAGGATTTTAGTAATTAGGTAATCAAGATCTTTCTGCATGTGTTTTATCTTAATGTTTAAGTCGTACTTTTTCTATTTATCCCTTAGTCAAAATCTGGAAAAAATGCTTAAAATTTTTGTGAGTTTTTGTGGATGTATCATAATGTATTGATAAACAATAGTATGATAGAAATTATAGGAGAAGATTTATTGCTTGCCTAAGCATTTTTATAGCTTTTGTCATGTGCGCTTCGAGTGTTTTTACAGAAACATTCAACACTTCAGCCGCGTCTTTGTATTTCAAATTATCCTCGCGTATGAGTTTAAATGCCATTTTGCATTGATTTGGAAGCGTTTCAATTGCTTCGTCCAGCCTTTTGATCTGTTCCTGAGAGATTAAATCATCTTCCGGTGTGGTCTCCGTTCTAAAATAGAGGTCAAAAGGAATCTCTTCGATTTTTTCAAAACTGAGTTTGTTTTTCCTCAGAGAATCTATTGACATATTCTTTGCCATCGTGTAGATGTAGGCATTGAAGTTTTTTATTTCAGGTATTGATTTACGATTTTCCCATATTGAAAGAAAAACATCGCCAATAATTTCTTCTGCAACTTGTTCCGATTTTATATATATCAAAACAAAACGCATCAGCTTGCCAAAATAATATTCATAAAGTGATTTCAGTGCAGACTCCGAATTTTTTTCGGATATTTTTTTCAGCCAAAAATCTATATCTTTTTTAAGTAAATCCACGATAAAATTATAATAATGTAACGTAGAAAAATTCTGGAAATTTCTTTTGCTTTTCTTATTTCGACTTCACGCTAATTTAATATTCCGCAATAAATATAGGACATTTTTTGAGTGATTCATCTAAATTTCACGATTGTCCCACTAACTTAAAAAAACTTTGAATTTTTTCATAGCATACAAAAAGCCCTGTCAGGTTTAACCTTGACAGGGCTCTTTAAATCAAGAAAATCAGTTACTATTTAACCAAGACTTTTTTCTGGATATTTCCGTTAATGCTTTGAATATCTACTATGTACATGCCTTTTGCCAATGCGTTTGTTGGAATGCTGATTGCTCCATCAATTGCTTCTGCTTTAATCGATTTAGCAACTTCTCCAATCGTATTGTAGAGCGTAACATTGACTGTGCCACGTGGTAAAGCGGAAACTTCAATAGCACCAGTATTTGTCAAAACTTTAACTGCTTCAACATTGGATTTGGAAATTCCCGTAGGTGCAAAGTCAATAGTCAGTTCCGGGAATTTTTCCAATTTGGAAGTTCCAGGATGAATAAGCATGTTGCTACCCCCTCCAAGAAAATAATAAGTTCCATTCACGACATTCTCTGTTGGTGTAATACAATACTCGATTTCGGTGTAAGTCGTATGCGGTAACGTAAATGTCTGACTTGAAGCCATAAATATACCTGGAGTAAAGACTGTCTGATAATCACCAGTGCCTAAACTGTTAAAGACAACATCTTTACTTTCGGTAGGGGTTCCGTCTGATTCCCATTCGCTTGGGGCAAAATCAAAATATTCGACCGGTCCTAAAGCTGTAAAACATTCGTTGTCACCTTTAATGGAGAAATCTGCATCCGCTGAAGCTACCGGAGAATCAGGATTGTCTGCGTATTGAAGATATACAGTTTCTTTGGCTCCATATCCCAAACCGGTTGTACTAAAATTATCGCCATCACCAGTATATGGATTATCAACACGAACCCTTAATCGTAAGGTTTGAATTTTATCAATTGTAACTGGTGTACAATCATCTGACATCTGGGTGGCATTTTTCATATCGCCGTCATCATTTATCCAGCGCCAACCGGTTGTTTGGATATCGCCGGCAAATGTTTGAAAAGATATTGCTGTTAAAGCAATAATAAAAAGACTTCTTTTTTTCATACTTTTTAGATTTTATTGGTTAATAATTGGAATCCTCCGGTTGTTACCGGTTTTTACTTTTCATTATATTCAATCATTAATGAATTTGTTTACTTATCAGGTAAACAACCATTAAAGTTTAATTATTTTTTCAAATACGGGATGATTTAAGTCTCCAGTATTAAGAACAAGAGTGTATACTCCTTTATCTAAGAATGACAGATCAATACTATTTTCTACGTTTTTTACTTCTTTTATTAAAGTTCCTGAAATATCATAAATACTAATATTCTTAACATCCATATTATTGGAATTAATGTAAAGCACCTTTTCTACCGGATTGGGATAAACACTTATTTTCCCCAATTTTTCAGATTTTACAGAAAGACCTCCTTTATTCAAAGTCAGAACAATTTCATGAATGCCATTATCCAATTCAAGGTTTTGGCTAATGTTGCTATAGATTTCTCCATCAACGACACAACCTGTTGTGTTTGCAGGCAGAATAAGTGTTCCCTGGGTTCCTACAGGAAGTGTAACATTCATCGTTAACGTTGTCTCTGTTTCTAAATTCCAGTCCACTTTAATTGTTCCATAAGGCGACTCTTTGGTTGTTTTTGCCCACGTAACGCCCTGGGGGATCTGAGGTTCGATAAAGACATGCTTGTAGCCTGGATAATTTTCGTCTGTCCGAAGACCTCCAACTGCCTGATAAAACCAGGATCCGATGCCATTGTAACAGTTGTGAATATGGCTTCGATCTCCATTCCAAGCCTCCCAGGTTGTGGTGGCATTGTTATCTATCATGTATAAATAGCCTGGATAGTCGCGTTTTTTTAGCATGGTATAGATAAAGTCCACCTCTTTATTTTCTATTGCCCACTTGGTCAGAATAGGAACTCCTACGAGTCCGCATCCAATGTGCCCATCTTGTTGGAGGTTCGTGTCGGATACTAATTTTTTTTCAACAGCAGGGTAAAGTTCATCTGGTGTTACTCCTACTAACATGGGGTAGCACATATCAATTTGAGACGCAGTACCATATGTTGTATTTGCCGAATTGTAATACGTACTTTGCAGTAGTTGATTCATGCTCTTTTTGCGTTCCGCGTAGACCAAAGCTTCATCAGGTTTCCCTAAAACAGTTGCTATTTTCTCCATAGTGGCAAAACAGTCACTGATAAAGCTGTTATTCACTAAGTCAACAGATGTCTGTGAGGTATAATCCACACCTGAAGGTGCCAGCCAGTCGCCCAAATACCAGCTTCGGTAGGACGTATCCGGCCACTTTTTTAAGAGACCGTCTACCGAATATTTATCCACATATTTTATCCATTCTTTCATGGCTGGATAATATTTTTCAATCAATCTCGGATCGTTGTAATTCACATACGTTCTCCATGGAGCCATCACAATAAATCCACACCAGTAAGGTCCTCCACCTCCTGCACCTGGATTTGGGGCAACATGTGGCAGACTCCCTCCATCCCGCATCACATCTCCCCAACATTGTAGCCAGTTGGTAAACAAGGGTGATACGTCGTACATGGTTTGTAGAGTTTCAGTGGATGAATTGCCATCACCTCCATATCCGGCTCGTTCTATGTGAGGACAATCCACCATATATCCACCAAAAGCCAGACAACGCATGGTGTATTGGATCATAGTATGAATGGCATTCAGGTCTGGATCGGAACACTCAAAAGACGATGCAGCCTGATAGTTGGTATGAATCAGATAAGCGTTAATGTCTTCCGGTTTCGGTTTTACCGCCAGATTTGAAATTTTAACATATCTAAATCCATGGCTGTCAAACTTATTGCGAAATACCTCATTTGCATTTCCCGAAGCGATATAAATATCTTTTTGTCCCTGATCCGGCAAGGTTCCATCTGCATTCAAATAATCACAGTAATCGATAGTAATCGTGGTTCCTTTGGTTAGCTGAGGAAAGGCTAGCTCAAACCAACCATTCAATGACTTTCCCATATCCACCAACCAGGTGGTGTCATTAATTCCTTTAATAATTTTAGCTTTGATTGTTTCTTGTATCCGGTTTGGTTCTGATATTTCCGGAGAAATCTCATGTTTCGGAACGACCTTGATAACAACAGGAAGCCATGTCAACAGATCCAAAGTTGCAGTAGTCAGATCTGTTGGATTGTTTGCTGCATTTTCCTGTTCTCCTGCAAATTGAGTAGCCATCCAGGTTCCCGTATCCGAATATCCGCTTGCTCTCGCTTTCCAACTGGCATCTGTAACCAACAAGGTATTCCATGTACCATCCTGTAAAACATCCAATTCAGCTCTGACCAAAGGGCCGTCTTGTACAGTATAAAGACCACCAAAAGTAGTTTTCTTATACCATCCCTGCCCCAGCCAGATGACCACTTCGTTTTCTCCTTCCTGGAGGTAAGATGTTACATCGTAGGTATTAACCAGTGATCTTTTATTCAATTGAGAAACGGCTGGAGAAAGGACATCTTCAGTTACTTTCTTTCCATTAATATAGACTTCGTGGTAACCCAATGAGTTTACGTGCAAAAAGGTGATATTCTTGCCCGAAATAGTAAATTTATGTCTTAAGATGGGTGTTTTCACGGATTCCAATCCGATAAAACTGCCCTGAATATCCGCTTTATCAAGGATGCCTATGCCAAAACGAGCAATCGGAGCCCAGTCTGAAGCTTCGCCTTGATCGTTCCATACCCTGACTCTCCAATAGCATAGAGAACGTGCTGTAAGCCCTATCCCATTATAGGGTACCATGACGGATGCAGAAGTGTCTATTTTACCTGAATTCCATAAATCAGCTGTACCATTTATTATTAGTAAACTATCAGATGCAACCTGTATTTCATAGGATTTCTGATGCATCGGAATATCTGATTTTATTTTCCAGCTAAAATGGGGCTTTGTATTGTCTATGGCATTTGGATTCGTTAGATTTTCACATTTGAGATCAGTGATTTTAACAGCGGCACCTAAACTGCTGTTTATAAAGAAAAAAAAGATAAGTAGGGCGATTAGATAAGAGGCGTTTTTCATCATGTATATATAAGATTTAGCCTAAACTATTGATGAATGCTATCAATTCGGTTGCTATAACTGCTCTCCTCCGTTCAATTATTTAGGAGGTAAAATGTATAGTTTAGATTTCAACACAAATCTATGTATCTGATAAGCCATCATCAATAGCTAAATTGATTTTTCATTTACACAAAATGATACAAAAATGAAGGCATTAACTTTGTGATAGATCACTGCTTATGAGAAGGTAATGTTTATGGGCTGCCTATCAATGTGACCGGATTATTTCCAGCTCATGCTACAAAAACACACGAAACGTTTCGGCTCTGTGTTTTTTTGTTTTTATAGGTTCGTTAATCTTACTTTTTGATAATTTTTGTGACGGCTTTTTCTTTTCCGTTCGTGATGATCAGATTGTAAAAACCAGCGTTTAGTTTTTCGATAGACATCGATTCAGAGGTTGATGTCGCAACTTTTTCAGATAGTTTTCTTCCGGTCAGGTCGTAAATCGAAAGAACAGATCCTGCTTTAATGTTACTGATTTGAATGAAGTCAGTGGCAGGATTAGGATTGACAGTGGCTTTGGAGTATATAGTGCCAGCAAGTGCTGTCACTATATTGGCGTTGGCAACCGACTTGTTATTGTTTACAATTACATTAAAATTCATGTTTTTTATCGTGTTGGTTTTTATCGGGATTGTCAATATTGTGGAACCATCAATAGGCGCATAAGGAGTAGCTAGCCTAACGGAATAGACGTTGTTGCTGATGTTTGTTGCAGTCGGTCCAAAATTTATTAACTTTTCTTTCAAATCATTTTTTTTCATTAAAAATTTAAATTCGGTTTGTTTTATACAAAAATACTCTTATATTTGTACAAGTTACAAAAATGTAATCATTACAAATAATTTGACTACCCAATTTTCAATGGACGCATACAGCAAACTAATTGAGTATAATGTTAAACCTTCCGCCCAAAGGATTGCAATTATGAATTACTTGTTAACTCATAGCACGCACCCCTCAGCAGAAGAAATTTATACCAATTTAAGTGAAACAATGCCTACATTGTCAAAGACAACAGTGTATAATACACTCAAATTATTGTCTGAAAATGGAGCAGCCCTGATGCTGACCATCAATGAAAATAAAGTCTGTTTTGATGGTGACATCACCCCGCATACCCATTTTTTTTGCACTAAATGTGGAAGAATCTATGATTTGCCTCAGTCATCTTTTGCAAAAGAAATTGATGCCGGAGGGCATGTTATTACGGAGATCCATTGCTATTATCGAGGTATTTGTAAGAATTGCTCAACGGAATTAAACTGATTTTTAACGTTAAAACGAACACAAAATGAAGAAGAAATTTAGATGTACTGTATGCGGATATGTTCATGAAGGTGACTCTGCTCCAGACGAATGCCCGGTATGTAAAGCCTCCAGTGAAAGATTTGTAGAAGTAATAGAAAATTCAGGCACTTTAACATTTGCAGACGAACACGTCATTGGCATTGCCAAAGGATGTGACGAAGAGATGATCAAAGATTTGAACAACCATTTCATGGGCGAATGCACAGAAGTTGGTATGTATTTGGCAATGAGTCGCCAGGCAGATCGTGAAGGTTATCCGGAAGTTGCAGAAGCATTTAAAAGATACGCTTGGGAAGAAGCAGAACATGCATCCAGATTTGCTGAACTATTGGGAGATGTTGTGTGGGATACCAAAACAAATCTGGCCAAACGCAAAGATGCCGAACAAGGTGCTTGTGAAGACAAAAAACGCATTGCTACACGTGCGAAACAGTTGAATCTGGATGCTATCCACGATACTGTTCATGAGATGTGCAAAGACGAAGCCCGGCACGGTAAAGGTTTTGAAGGTTTATACAATAGGTATTTCAAATAATCAGACAATTTAAGAATTAGAACCAGATGTTAATCCTGAAATGGCTTTACTTAATTTGTAGGGCTATTTCAGGATTTTTTTAATTTTAAATTCTAAAAGGAGAGTAAGTCGTCTTTTCTTCATTTAAACGTTGATATAGATGAATGAGCTTCTCACGAACTCATTTTCTCCGATTCCCAAAAATGCCCGACCTTTTTTCTTTTTTTCAAACGAGGATTTCCATTTTTCCGTAGGAATCGGATTAGAAATAAGTATGGCAATGAAAAATATCACTGTGACCTTCATTGTTTACAACCACTTCAACCCAATCAAAACGGAAACATATCCACGAATAAAGGGTAACAAGCGCCCAATGATTATTCCTGTAAAACCCTTATTTTGAAGTAGCAGCGATATTTTGAATGAAATCCGGTGGAATGTTTTGCATTTAAAGGAGGACACATTTTAAATCTTTTCAATAACAAATAACCAGGTCTTCCTGTTCAGGTGTTTTTTTTAAAAACCACATGATATTTAATGGTATAGTTCTATCTTTGTGTCCAATATCAATCGTGCAATGCCTTTAAGACATGAAAACTCAAATCTTTTACCTTCTGCTATTTTGTGCTTTTAGTGGGAAAATATATTCTCAGTCAACCATCGTCAGCACCTACCGAAATCCTGTTATTGCAGGAAATCTCCCGGATCCATCTGTGATTCGGGTTGGTGAAAATTACTATGCAGCCGGTACGTCTTCCGATTATGTGCCTGCTTATCCACTGTATCAATCAACAGACTTAATCAACTGGAAAAGGATGGGAGCCATATTCACAACCCCGCCGACATGGATTGCAGGCAGTTTCTGGGCTCCCGAATTGTACTACAACAATGGTACCTACTTTGTCTATTATACGGCAAAAAGAAAAAGTGATAACGTCTCCTGCATCGGGGTAGCCTCAACAAAAGATATCAATAAAGGTTTTGAGGATCATGGCATTCTGATTGAATGGGGAAAAGAAGCCATTGACGCTTTTGTTTTCAAAGACGATGATGGCAAGCTTTATGTGACCTGGAAAGCGTATGGCATTGGCGGAGAACGTCCAATAGAAATATTAGTATCCGAATTGAGTGCAGATGGATTGTCTTTAAAAGGAGAATCTTTTAGTTTGACTCAGCACAACAAAGGTTGGGTAGGACGTGGAGATGAAGGAGAATGCCTTGTTAAACACGATGGTTATTACTATTTGCTATATTCTATCGGAGGGTGCTGTGACAACCGCTGTACCTATAATGTACGGGTAGCGCGTTCCAAAACGTTAAGAAACGGCAATTGGGAACAATACGAAGAGCAGGCGTTGATGGAAGGTGGAGAACAATGGGTTTGCACCGGGCATGGAACTTTGGTTCAAACACCGGATAAACGTTATTTCTATTTGTATCATGCTTACAATGCCAAAGACTTTGAATACATCGGTCGTCAGGCCATGTTGGATGAAATGTTGTGGGATGAGAAAACCGGCTGGCCTTATTTCAGATATGGTAATACACCTTCTTTGCAAGCTGAAACGCCCTATAAGAATACCGTTCAAAAACGCAACACCGTTTTTGAGGATGATTTTACATCCAGTGAAAATGAAAAATTCTGGCAATGGAATATGCGGTTAGCTAAACCGGAAATTGTCAGATCACCCAAACAACTGATGCTTGCGAGCAACGATACCGAATCTGCTTTTTTGGGATTAAGCCCTCAAACAGGTCTTTACACAATGGAAACCTGTGTGACCAATCAAAGCGACAATTTAAAAGGTTTATGCATCTATGGAGGACCAAAAAATTTCTTAAGTTTAGCTGTCGGGAAATCTGAAATTGTATTGTACCAGATGAAGGATGGTATAAAGCAAATCATATCTTCAGTACCTGTTACGACAAATGTTCCGATCTATCTGAAAATGGAAGCCATTAATGGAAGGTGGTTTTCCTGCTTCTGGTCTTACGATCAAAAGTTCTGGGCAGTTTGTCCCGGTAAAGACGGACTCTGGGAAATAAACGGATCGGGTCTTCCAAGATGGGAAGGGGGTTTGCATACAGGCTTACTTGTTGAAAACAACAATGGAAGCACAGGGGTTTTCTCGTATTTCAAAATGACCTATAAATTTTAACCTTTTCAAAACAAATGAAACATATATTTTTCCCACCCGAATGGTTTCCACAGTCTGCCGTTCAGCTTACATGGCCCCATGAAGGTACCGATTGGTCCGATGTGCTGGATGAGGTGACACCTTGTTTTGTCGCTATTGCCAGGGAAATTCTGAAAAGACAAGCGTTGATTGTGGTCTGTCAGGACGCATCAAAAGTGCTTGAACTGGTGGGGATGGAAAATAGTGATCGTTTGTTTCTGTACGAGTTGCCTTCAAACGATACCTGGGCCAGAGATCACGGGGCTATTTCCGTGTTTGTGGACAATGTTCCTACCATCTATGACTTTACATTCAATGCCTGGGGCATGAAATTTCCGGCAAATCTGGACAATCAGCTCACCTTTTCACTTTACGGGGAAAAGGCCTTCAGTCTGGACGTTGAATACATCAATCAGATGCCGTTTGTTTTGGAAGGAGGAAGCCTGGAGTCCGATGGGCAAGGAACCTTGCTCACAACAGCTGAATGTCTGCTTTCCGTGAATCGCAATGAATATAGGAGCGAGGAGGAAATCGAAAACTATCTGTTGGAAAATTTTGGCCTGGAACGAGTGCTTTGGTTGAAGCACGGCTATCTGGCCGGTGACGATACCGACAGCCATATTGATACCTTGGCACGTTTCTGTGATGCACATACGATTGCTTATGTGACCCCCGGTGATATAGAGGATGAACATACTGAAGAGCTTCGTCAAATGGAAGAGGAACTGCGGTCTTTCCGAACATTAAATGGAGAGCCTTATCGTTTGATAGCACTCCCCATGGCTGATCCAGTCTATTACAAAGAAGAACGTTTGCCGGCAACTTATGCCAATTTTCTGATAATAAACGGTGCAGTTTTGCTTCCTGTTTACGGTTCGCCCAAAGATGAAGTGGCTGTTCAAAAGCTTCAGCAGGCTTTTCCCGACAGAGAAATTGTCGGCATTAATTGCCTGCCTTTGCTTCAACAGCATGGTTCGTTGCATTGTCTGACCATGCAGTTCCCCGAAGGGTTTGTTCCTGAAAGTATGAATTTATAGTTTAAGCGTTTCTCCCTTGTAAAAGTCCAGAATCTTGATGCTAAATAAGTAATTGTATTTGGACTGAAGCTGATTGGATCTGGCAGATGCCAGGTTCATTTTGGCTTCATTGAATTCATAGATGGTTGATCTGCCGTTGTTGAATTTCTCTTCGGCAAAGCGATAGGCTTCTTCTGAATATGTGACTGCTTCACCCGAGGCGATGTATTTTTCGGATGCTGTGTTAGCACTGAACCAAGCTTGTTGGATTTCCTTGTAAAGTGTCTTCTTCGTGTTATCCAAATCCAGTTTTGCGCTTTCAACATCTATTTTGGAAAGCTTAATGTTGTTGCGGGTTGCAAAGCGGTTAAATATGGGGATGTTCAGACTTAATCCAAATGCTGTACCTGCATTTATCTCAATCTGTTTCGAAAAAGAAGCTTTAGAAGATACATTTGTGGTTGAGTTTAGGATCATCATATCCGGGTAATATCTGTTGGAGTAGGATCCCCAAAGCGAAAGGCTTGGATATAAAGTCCCTTTTGTTACCTTCAAACTGCTCTCACTGCTTTTTAAACGGCTTTCAGAAGCTTTAACCGAAGCTTTGTTGGCAACGGCATAGTTGTAAATTTCGTCTGCCGGTTGAGCTGTCATTGCCAACATTTGCATATCGATAGTTGGTGAAACGATGTCGAAATCTGCCCAATCTTTTAAATCAAGTAACTGTGAAAGATCAAGCAGGGAAAGTTGAAGGTTACTCAGACTTTGGGCGGCACTAAGTTTGTCTTTGGCCAATTGTGATTTTGCTTCAAAAACTTGTCCCGCAGGTATTTTGCCCAGATCGGCCATATTTTCGTAACGTGTCAATTGCGTCTGACTTAATTGTACTTGATCCAGAGAAACCTGATAAAGCTCCTTGTTGAGTAAAATCTGAAGATAAGCAGATGCGATATTGACAGACATACTTTCCTTGGCTTTTTTCAATTCTTCCAAAGAGGCCTGCAGTGTGAATTTTTGTACTTCGATAGAATTTTTGATCTGAAAACCATTGAATAGGACAACGTTGGTATTCAAACCTGCGGAATAGCTGCTGGTATTTTTGTTTTCGTAGGTATTATTACTGTTAAGGGACTGCCCAAAACTTAAAGAACCTGATCCTGAACCCGTTAAATCTGGTAACCTCTGGTTCTTCGCCATTTGAAGCCTGATTTCCTGAGATTTTGTAGTCAGTTCGGTTGATTTGAGGGTAATATTGTTTTCCAACGCATATTCAATGCACTTTTCCAGTGTCCATTTTTGCTGTGCCTGCACAGTTCCGCTTGTAAGCAGAATGGAAAATGCCGCAATAATATATTTTTTCATAGGTAGAATGACTGTTTAATTAAATGTTATTTCTTGTCTTTTGCCTTCGGATCAATAGCTGTGCCACGTAATTTATCGGTCAGTTTTAGACCACTTTTAACTTCAATGTTAATACCATCTGAAAGCCCGGTTGTGATAATTTGTCTTTTGAAAGTCTGTGGATCTTTTTTGGTGAGCACCTGTACACTGGCTGTGTCTTTGTTGAATTCAATGGCACTTTCAGGAATGGTGATCACTTTCCTGGCACTCGACAGCACAATCTCAGCATTGGCACTGTAACCCGACCGTACAAATACATTGTTGGGTATTTTTGCTGCAGCCTTGATTTGAAACAGAATAGCTCCACTTTCTTCCGTTCCCTTGGGCGAAATGTATTCCAGATTGGCATTGAACTTCTGGTCGTTCAGTGCGCCGATGCTTAAAATCAAAGGCATGCCTTTATGGATTTTTCCGACTTCGGTTTCATCCACTTTTCCGATAAACAACATATCGTTCATGTTTGCAATAGTTGCGATGGTGGTACCTTCGTTGAAACTGTTGGTTTGAATCACAGAGTTTCCAACTTTGACAGGAATATCCAAAATCATACCGTCGATGGTTGAACGAATCAGGGTATTGCTTTGAGCACCGGATTTCTTGGTGATGCCATCCTTGGTCAGATCCAGATTGTCTTTGGCGGATTCGTACTCCTCTTTCGAGGATTTAAGAGTAACCAGACTTTTTTCAAAATCTTCCTTGGAAATGACGTTTTTTGCGTACAATTCATTTTGACGATTGTAGTCCGTTTGAGCCTGCTTGAGATTGATGCTGGCAATATTTACCCTTGATTGGGCTGAGTTCAGACTGACCATATCAGGGATCACTTTGACCCTGGCTATGATTTCGTCCTTTTTAACCGGTTGACCCGCTTCTTTGAACAGCTCAACAATGATACCTGCAATCTGTGGTTTAATCTGAATTTCATTGCGGGCTTCCACTTTACCGGTTGCCACCGCTTTTTTCTCGATATCACCCTTGGTGACATTTACAATTTCATAGGTCACTACGACCGGACGGGATTTCTTCCACAAAAAGACAAAGGTTCCTAGTATGAGTGACCCTAGAAGGACTAATCCAAAAATTTTGAAAAACTTTTTCATATCTGCGTTTTTTATTGATTGTTTTTGTCAAGGTTTATTCTTCGCTTAATGCTTCAATTGGTTTGATCTGCATGGCTCTCCAGGCGGGAAGTAATCCTGCAAGCAAGCCTATGATGACAAGCACCACGGATGCTGAAATGGCAACGTCAAATTTGATCATGATGTTTTGAAGGAATATTTTGTGTTCCGGTGGCAAATTATTGATATAGTTGTCAAAGTAGGCTAAAATGCCCACTCCGAGGCTGAGTCCGATAAAGCCTGCAATAGACGTTAAAACTAGACTTTCGTTGATGATTTGAGACATGATGTCCCTAGGTTTGGCACCCAGCGCCCGCCGGATACCGATTTCCTTGGTGCGTTCCCGCACTGAAACCAACATGATGTTGCTCACACCGATGGCTCCTGCAATCAACGTTCCTAAACCGACTATCCAAATGAGTATCCTGATTCCAAGAAAAAGATAGCTGAACATCTTGAAAATCTGACTGATGTTAAAACTGCCAACGGCTCTTTCGTCGTTCGGGGCAATGTCGTTTCTGGCTTTCAGGATTTTCTTAACCTCTTTTTCAATATAAGATGCATCCACATTGTCATTCGCAACGGCAGCCATAAAATGGATGATATCGCCTTGATTGTAAGCTGTTTGCATGGTGGTAAAAGGCAAGACAACCATATCATCGCTTTTACCCCCGATTTCAATTTTGCCCAGTCCTGTACCGACACCAACAATTGTATAGTAGATGCCGTTGCTACGAATGACCTGTCCTACGGGGTTTTCTCCGGGTTTGAACAGTGCTTTGTAAACATTAATTCCTATGTAACAAACTTTCCGTTTGTTCTGTATGTCTACATTGTTGATGTATCGCCCATAGATAATTTTCTGTTCCTGTACGTGTGCATAATCCGGATAGTTTCCCATGACACTAAATGTGCCGGCTTTATCTCCCCGTACGGTATTATTTGCACTGTTACCACCAAAGAGCATGGGTGCCAGATATTTAATCTCCGGGACATTTGCCAGAATAACTTTAATGTCTGAATTCTTCATATTCCAGGAGCGTCCTTTCTTGAAACCTTTAAAAGGAACAGTTGTTATATCTGCATAGAAGAAACAGGAGTTTGTTGCCACCCCTTCAATGTTACTTTTCATGCCGTTTTCAAGTCCATTACCGGTGCCAAGCAGGAGGGTGAGCATCAGAATTCCCCAGAAGACACCGAATGCAGTGAAAATACTTCTGGTTTTATTTCTGGAAATGGTCATCCAGATTTCTTGCCATTTATCTAAATCAAACATGATCTTTTTTTATAATATTAAAAACTATTCGGCATGCATGGCTTCAATTGGTTTAATCCTTACCGCTTTTCTGGCCGGAATATAACCGGCAATCAGGCCTGAAACTATCAGTATAGCCGTAGCCAGCAATATGGTATTTAAATCAACGGATGGATCTTTAAATACAGTCATTGCCGGTTCGCCGTTTTCCCCATCTCCACCTCCGGCTCCTGAAAGGGCTAGGCCTACGAGTTCAAGAAGTCCCATTCCAAAAAGCATGCCCATATAACCGAACGAAATTGTAATCACGACTGATTCAAGAAGGATGGAAAGTAAAATATTTCCAGGTGTGGCTCCGAGTGCTTTTTTGATGCCAAATTCACGGGTTCTTTCCTTGACGGTAATCACCATGATGTTTCCTACGCCCACGATTCCAGCAATCAATGTACAAAGTCCGATAAAGATGACAAACAAGTCGATGGTTGAAAATATCGTCATGGTTTGAACATAATCTGCTGCCTGATTCCAAACTCCAATGGCTTGTTCGTCTTCAGGATCAACGATCAAAATTCTAGATAGTGTCTTTCGTATCTGTTTTTCGAAATCTTCGTTTTCCTCCTTAGTAATTAAACCATTGACTGTTAAACGGATATTATCGGTTTTATTAGCTTTGTTGTATATTTTCTGAGCTGTAGAGTGGGGTATGTAGCAGTATCCACCCTGATCTCTGGATGCTTTGGTGTCAATGCCTACCACCTGGAAAGAAATGTTGTCAACCTTTACCCATTTGCCCAGTGGTTTTTCTTTTTTAAAGAGTGCATCCGCCACTTTTTTGGAAATAACGATGACTTTTCGTTCCTGTTCCATATCGATCAGGTTCAGGAACCGTCCGTTTCCGGAATTTATTTTAACACCGTTTATTTCCTTGAAATCAGGCATGACCCCTTCCAAACTGTAGTTCCCGTATTCGTCCCCATAACTAACGACTGGATTTCTGAAGATACGCCCTGTTATTTTGTCTATTTGTGGGTATTGGGCTTTAAGAATTTCCATTTCGCGGTTGGTGAATACCAGTTGTCTATGTGTCTTGTATCCTTTATAGGGCATGGTAGTCTCTCTTGGCCACATTTCTACCACGTTCGTGGATTCTTCACCAAAGTTGGATGTTATTCCGTTTTTCAGACCATTACCCGAACCGAGAAGGACAATGAGCATGAAAATTCCCCACGAAACGGCAAAACCCGTTAAAAAAGTACGGAGTTTACTTTCCCGCATGGTTGCGAGAATTTCATGCAAGGTATCAAATTCAAAG
>Ga0209123_1001293_pt1 | contig 25482 bp, 26 predicted proteins | sample BarGraIncu00431A_FD_184500 | JGI IMG/M metagenome (GOLD analysis project Ga0209123, IMG submission 184500) | Arctic peat soil microbial communities from Barrow, Alaska, USA - Barrow Graham LP Incubations 004-31A (SPAdes) (version 2) | ecosystem: Environmental > Terrestrial > Soil > Wetlands >...
TCGCTTTCCTGCTATGCTATTTTCCCGTATCAGGTTTCCCTTTGCGGTAAAGCAGGTTGACACACCCATTATCTTGGATGGTAGCTCCGTTATACTACTCTATATAAAGCCCTATCTGGGCGCAAACCGCCGGGGGTGGCTGTCTGTTCTAACAGGTCTGTTGGTAAATGTGTTAGGTTTGATCCTGAAATTATTTGTCAGATCGTTTTTGGACGGTCTGACCGTTTTTGTTTTTTCTTGGATTATTTCAATGATCCGATTTTTGATCACTTTGAGGTTGTTGGGGCAGGCAGTCAGACAAAAGGTACCAATCTACCAGTGGAAAAAGCAATTAGTTTACTACAATTAGTCAGCAATTTTCACGTTTTTGAATAGATTACCTTTCACTGCGGAATATTATCTCAATGTAATAGTCTACGCTGAAAGGGAGGCATTCTGTGCATGCAACCATCTGGTCGTTATTACCTTTTCTTGTTGTAATTCCGCTTGCCTTACTCACTAGGCAGGTATTGCCCGGTTTAGTCGTAGGTTTATTGGTCGGAGCGTATATGCTCAATCCTACGCCCCTCGGCGGCATTGATACTGCCTTACAATATATTCTGAAGGAACTGGCAGTTCCCGATAACCTGCGTCTCATTGTCTTTATGTACGGCTTTGGCGCTTTCGTTGGATTGGTGCGCATTACCGGGGGAGTCAGCGGCTTTGCCCGCCTGATGGAAGAGAAAGTCCATTCTGCTAGGGGGGCTTTTGTTGTAACATGGCTGTCCGCTTTGCTAACCTTTATGGCGCCTGACTTTCGAATTATTACGGTGGGTCCGGTGATGAAACAGGTATTTTCCCGGCTTGATGTGCCCGTCAATAAAGTTGCTTTCGTTATTGATGCTACTGCGACGCCCTTGTGCGCTATCATGCCCGTTGGTACAGTGTTTATTGGTTATACGCTTGGCCTCTTGGGCACGGTAAGTCGGCATCAAGGGGTTGTCACATCTCCTTATAACTTGTTCTTGCTTAGCATTCCCTTTAACTTTTTCTCCTTAGCTATGTTGGCTTTTGCGCTGTTCTATACGTTCCGTAAGTCCGATAAGGATCAAGTAAAGGAGCCAAATTCTCAACCCACCGAATCTGTCTCCAAAATTAGGGCCTTGGGCTCGGCTAAATTGGCTTATACAGAAACATCCATGGAGCTAGCAATGCATCCGCCATTTAACAAGCAGCAACGGAACATCAAGCGCGAGCCTGACACCTATCCAGACCCGGTGGAACTGGTTGCTCAGCAGGTTTCACCCAACGCGCTCAACCTTATTGTGCCGCTCGCCCTTTTATTGGGGCTTACTCTCTTTTATACGTGGTGGGACGGGCGCTTGCATTCTGCCAGCTTTTTAGGGGCTTTAATTCAGGCCAATGCTGCCAAAGCAATGTTGGAAGCTTTACTATCTACCTTAATTATCTCCTTTGTCTGGTATGCCTTTCAAAGGCAACCTATACAGCGAACCCTTTTTGGATTCCTGCAAGGTGGTAATGAGATGATGGCGGTTAACGTTCTCTTGGTGTTCGTCTGGGCGGTTTCCGCCATTTCCACGGATCTAGGTTTTGTAAGCTATACAGAACAGACCGTGGGACGGTTGGTACCGGCGGCCTTTATTGCGCCAGCTTTTTTTGTCTTCGGTTGTCTTCTTTCTTATGTCATCGGTTCTACGTTTGGCACCTGGGGCATTTTGTTGCCCTTAGGATTTTCTTTGGCGACTACTGAGCATGCTGCTTTGCCCTTAATCGCAGGGGCAGTGTTTGCCAGTGGCACCTTCGGTGGGTTCGTGTCCCCTCTGAGTGATAATACCGTGGCTATGTCCACCGTAATGAAAATTCCGGTTATGGATTATGCTAAGCTTAAGTTGCACTATGGGCTAATGGTTGCCGCCGCCTGCACGGTTTTATATGGTATCGTCGGCTGGTTTTACCGTTGATTTTTGTGCTTGGGCTCGGCATTCTCCTCGCTAAGGGGGGCGTTAATTATGTGAAGTTTACCCACGGGACATGGCTGAAGCCCGCCACCTTGAGGGAAATTCTGCCGCTCACATGAAATCAAGCACGGTAGGGGTCGCTGGCAGGGGATTTGTTTTTGTGAATTTGACGGTCCCCGGACGCGTAATCTGAAAATCCTTAGGTAAAGCGTGTGTTGAATTAAAATATTGTTAGCTCCTCAGCAAATGAAAAAGGCAAAGTCCGGCAAGAATACTTGATAGAAAAGTCTTGCCTTCTTTATTTTGTACGTATAACCACATGTATCATATTTATAAGTCATGCAAGACGATCCAAACTAGGAAATTTTACAAGATATACAAGATTAACGAGGAGTGATCACCAATGAGCACTGAAATAAAACATATTCATCATGTAGGCCATGTTGTAAAAGATATGGGTGCTGCGCTGGAATTGTACAGGAAACTGGGCTTTACATGTCCTCCTCCAGCCTATCCAACGATGGCTGAAAAAGAAGGCGAGGTACCAAAGCCATTTGGCGTGGCGAATACACATGCTACATTTTTACGCAACTTCATTGAAATTGTTACCGTAGTGGAAGTTGGCGGAGGGATTCCAGACGATGCCAACCTCGTCCTCCTTCAGGTTCCACCGGCTGTTCTTCCTCGAATTCTCGAAAATATCAGACGAACTGTCGCTACCGTTTCCAGGTGCCTAGCACGCTTCGAAGGAATACATATTCTGTGCTTTTCTACCCCTGATGTGGAGGCTTCTGCGGCCCAGTTCGACAAAGCTGGTGTCGGGCATAGCGGAGTTAACACCGTTCAGCGCCCTGTCGAGACAACAGCTGGCGTGCAGATAGTACCTGTCCATGTTTTAGAAATCGATGGAGAAGATGTACCTGAAGGTCGACTTGCAATCGCTGATAACCTTCCATTAGAGATATTGCAGACACAAACCCACATAAATCATCCTAATGGAGCAATTGAGCTTGTGGAAGCTATCCTTTGCGTCTCTGATTCTGAGCTTGATGACTTCATTAAGCGCTATAGGCGCTATCTAGGTCGTGATGCACGAACTGAGGGAGTGGCACGTATTTTTGATCTAGAAAGTGCTCGTATAAGAATTGTTCCTGGGTCTCGTCTGACTAGTATATTGCCAGGCGAAGAAGCGCCACCTTTGCCTAGTTTTGTCGGATATGTAGTAGAGGTGCGCGACATCTCGGATACCCGAAAATATATCGAAGGTAATGGATTCCCTGTCATCGAAACAGCTGAGGGGGACATTTTCGTGCCAGCTTTCGCTGCGCTTGGCACTGCAATAGTATTTCGACAAGCAGAATAGTATTGAGGAACCCTATGAAATCTGCTATCCAGCCGCCGGATCATTCGAAGATGGGAAGGGTGTACCGGCTTGGTAAAGAGGCACTGAGGGAGTTAAGTGATTTTCTGGGTGTGGGTTGAATTTGTAAATTGTAGTTAATATTGTGGATAGAAATTATAAATTCTAATAATCCCGCTCTCCTACACAAATTGAAGTGTAGGAGTATTTTTTGTCCGTTATTTCCCTTTTTCGCCATGTTTCGCGGTCAATTAGTAATATAGTTGTCTGTAGGCTTTTAATGGTAAATATGAGGTGAACTCTTGTGGAACTGGTAGAAAACTATGTTTACAAAAAAGAGGTCGACTGGTCATTGTTAAATGAAGGGCTTACTTTACCTATTGATAATCAAGTAGTCTTTGGCCGTAGTGTGGGTAAGTTTCTACCTAGAGGTGAATCGAAAAATATAATAATGTGTCTGGATGGGAAGAGCTATAAAGCGAATATTACAAATGTGAACTTTGCTGCAAAATTTAACCGCAAAAAGGATACGTTGCAAATCAGGTATTCTCCTAATGGGGAGCTTTCCAATGTCTTGAAGTCATATTTTATAAAGAGTCATCAATTTATTTCTGAAAAAAGAAAAATACGGGAAGCCGGTGATAGAACTATGATTCGTTTGCCGGATGATTATAGGGAGTACCTAGCAATATATACGACGGAATACGAGGATACATATTTACTTGAAACGATCGTGGCTGATGATATTTTTGCTCTCAAAGATGTAGTTAAAAACCAGCAGGAGCGAATTCTAGAAGCGACATTCAATTATGATATGATTGATGAAAAATCAACAATGTTTGCGACAGAGCGAATTGTTAAACTTCGCAAGCTCAATAAAAAGATCGGTGACAACTTGAAATTGCTATATAACTACCGATGCCAGATCTGTGGTAAGAATATTGGTGAAGAATATGAATCGCAGATCGTAGAGGCGCATCATATCGATTACTTCGTACATAGCCTTAATAACGATTCAGATAATCAGCTTATTGTTTGCCCAAATCATCATAGCATTATCCATGATGTGAATCCCGTGTTTGACAGAAAGCGTCTGATTTATTTATTCCCGAATGGTATGAAGGAGGGTTTGATTTTAATCCAGCATCTATGATGGAGATAATACAGTAGGGGAGTTCATGACAATAAAGATCGCGGTAGGAATAATTTGAATAGTCGCCGGATCATTCGAAGACGGGGAAGAGTGTTAAGCCAACCAAAAACACGAACTGGCAGTGATTAAAGAGTTATTGGGTAAAATCGATTTGTTTTAATGAAACCGTAGGTTAAGGGGGTCATGTTTTGAACAAAAGTATAAAGGGACAAATAGAAGATTTTATTGCAGAAGGAAAAAATGTAAAAGGTATAAATTATAAAAATCCACTTTCAATGTTACCATACATTGCAGGTTGTGAGTACGATAATTGGATGAATAAAATTAAGGTGTTTTCAAGTAGGTACCTGAAAGAGTATCCATTGTATGACGAAATCATTGATACCTATGAGAGAAGAAATAATCAGTGGGGAACTACTGCATATGATAACATGATGAGCTATTTGACAACACTCGCTGGTGATGGCGAATTATTGTCATCTTTAGAAATACCAAGCATAGAAGAAAAAAGAGAGGATCCAACTAAAATGCTATTCATTAGCCATTCTTCTCTCGACATTGCTTATGTTAAGCCTTTTATTGACTTGCTTGAAGATATTGGATTTGGTGGAAGAGAAAGTATTTTTTGCAGTTCATTATCAGGATATTGGATACCAAAAGGTCAAAATATATATGATTATCTGAAGGAACAATTTGATAAAGACGTTCATGTTATACTATTTTTGTCAGACAACTATTATTCAAGCCCTGCTTGTATGAACGAGATGGGTGCAACATGGATTAAATCTAAAAAACATACTGCTATATTAACTCCTGGATTTAAGTATTCTCAAATTAATGGAGCTATTGATGCAACTAAAATATGGTTTAATCTTAATGACAAGGAAAGACTTAATGATTTTAAAAATGAATTAATCTCGGAGTTTAGTCTTGTTGATATTGATGTGAACATTTGGGAACGTAAAAGAGATGAGTATCTTAAAAATATTAATGAAATTTATAATTCGAATAAATATAAGAACTTCAAACAGCAAATTGAAGTCGAAGACGTAATACCATATGACGCTGATAATCTTAGATGTGTATTGAGATTTATTAACAGGGAAAGTTCGCAGCAGGTTTGTAAAAATATTGAGATAATACTGAACGATAATAAACAGAATACGATTAAAATTGTGATACCATATAACCTTCTAAAACAACATGTAGTATTTGGGAACGAGAATAAACGTACAATTATTGATATTCCAAAATCACTTATACCAGGTATTGGAGACTTTGATTTATACCGTTGGAAAACATGGAGTGTTGATTCATTCTGGTCTAGTTACACAGACTAGAAGATTTGGCTGAAGACCGCCGCATTGAGGGAAACTCTGCCGCTCACTTGAAACTAGCACGTAGGAGCACCTCAAACCGTCATTAAGCAAAACGGGAAATTGCTCCTAGGCAGCTGGCAGGGTATTTATTTCTGTGAATTTGACGGTCCCCGTGAGAGTACCTGTTAAGTGAAAACCCTTAAGTGAAATCTGATTCAAATCAAAGTGAGGTAAAGAAGTGTCTGATTACATACTGACGTATTCTAAAGTCAAATTTTTCCCACTGGATCCGGTAAAGAAAGATATAGACATTAAAGATATTGCCCACTCTTTGTCGCTTATGACAAGGGCTAACGGGCATTGCAGCCATTTTTACTCGGTTGCGCAGCACTCAATTCATTGCTATAAGGAGGCCAAAAGCCGAGGGTATTCTGAACGTGTACAACTCGGATGCCTTGTGCATGATGCCAGTGAAAGCTATATTTCTGATTTAACAAGGCCAGTCAAGCGTAATATGCCTGAGTATTCTGTTATTGAAGAGAAACTGCAAAGCATAATCTATGACAAATTTGGGCTTGGTGATTTATCGGAGGAAGAACTAAATCAGATAGAAGCGGTCGACGATACCTTGCTTCATTATGAGTTTGAAGCATTGATGGATTTTCGTATGTTTGACCCTCCACCTGTATTGGCAACTCAACATGACTTCAGTCAGAGGGATTTTACCAGCGTGGAAAAAGAATTTATTGCTGCTTTTAATAGGTTAACTGGCGTGCAGAAAGGCTACTGTTGTGTAGGTATTGATGGCTGCAAGGGCAAATTGGTTGCAGTTTGTATAACCAAAAAAGGTTTTGAAGTTGAAAAATTTAAAACAATAAGCGATATCTGTAATAGATACAATAATGTCGATAGTATGATTATTGACATACCAATAGGTCTTGCGGAGAGTAAGAATGATATTCGCCCAGATATTTTCATAAAAAAGGAGCTTGGCAAAAAAGGTTCAAGCATATTTGAAGTACCTTGCAGACAAGCGGTATATGCGGAAAATAAAGGAGCTGCCAGGGAACAGAATATTGCTATATTAGGGAAAAGCCTCTCGGAACAGACTTTGGGTATTACTAAAGCAATAAGACAGGTTGATGAGTTCTTATTACAAAATTCGCAATGGAAAAATAGACTCGTTGAAAGTCACCCCGAATTTTGCTTTTCAAAACTCAATAGTAATCGACCTGTGATTGAGAACAAATCAACGAATGAAGGACAACAGAAACGTCTTGAAATTCTGCGAAAATATTACCCAGGTGTGAGCGAAGTTGTTGAAAAGTTCTTGGCAGATGTTCCTTACCGAAAGAAAATTGATGATGTAATTGATGCACTCTGCTTGGCAATTACTGGAATGCTTGGTATGGAAAACGGATTCATGACCATTCCAGAAAATCCAATGATGGATAAGCAAGGCATATTGATGCAAATGTATTATGTAGAAACATATAAATGACTATGGCTTTCCCAGTAGATGAAAAAGTCAAAGCCCGATTATATGCAGTTTGCAAATTGCTCAATATTTCCCTTGAAGAGTGGTTCGAGACTGCCTTGATAGCATCGGAATTCGATGTACTGGTAAAATTTCTAGATAATCCAGTGTGTTTAGAAGAGAGTATGGCTTATCCAAACCCACATATTAACTAGAATTCCGGGCATTATAATCCTCCGTAAAGTCGCTCGTCCTACTTGCTCTCATTGGAAACGATGTGGGCTTTCTTTTGTGTCGAGATTTTAAATTGTATTGGGCATACTAATCCCCAAGTAATAGAACGGAGGGATATGCATGTCTGAGCTCGAAGAATTAATAAAGCAAATCGAAGAATTACGATTAAGCATGTTCAAGATAAAAGAGGGTAGATCTTTTACGGATCCGGAAGTCATCACGGCAAGTCAGATGTTGGATGCGGTTTTAGATAAGTACCAAGAAATGCTGATTAAAATTAAAAAAACAGATAAGAATTAGTATTGCAAAAGCCCTCATTATTCAACTGAGGGCTTATTTCCGAAGCTATTTAATCCATTCTCCTTGGCAGTTTCAACGAAGGTAACCCAGCAAAGCTGTCAATTTATTCGACCTTAGTGACGCCATCAATAAGCCTGTCTAAGAGCACAACCCGGCGGGGATTTGAAGGGATGTTGGTGGATTGGGTTGCCTTAGGTCAATGAATAAATATACAACAAATAAGCCTAGCAGTTAATTACTGGCAGGCTTATTTGTTGTTCAGTCATGAGAATAATTATCAAATGAACCTGATATGTAATTCCAAGATTAAGCATAGCATCAAACGCCTTGTAGCAGGGGCGTCATTTTTATGCCTAAAAGAGAGCCTTAATGGACAACCACTTTGAACACTTGTCCCATTCGGGGCATAAAATGAACTAAGATATAGGTCCTCAAATTTTGGGGGCTACAACCATTGAGATCAAACCTACAGATCTAATCATTGTAATTGGGGTGGCTTGGATCAGCTTCATTACCTTTGATATAGCAACGGACAACCAGAGACGAGAATGGTCCCAAGAATATTTGTTAAAATCGGTAAGGAGGAGTGAGATTAATTGGACCTAGCAACATCCATATCGTTAGCCGTAGTGGCGGGATCAATTAGTGCAGTAGTCTTTGGCTATATCGGTTATTTAAGAGGAGCGAAAAAAGACAGTTACTCATCGGGGACAGTACAAGGTACTCTTGAAAGTGACATTGCGTATATCAAAAGACGTACAGACGATGTCCTGCTGGAGCAAAAGGATACCAACAAAAGTATAAATGCTTTAGCTGAACGGGTTACAAGGGTGGAAGAGAGTTCAAAATCAGCCCACAAAAGGATTAATCAAATTGAGGAAAAGGAAAAGGAAGGGTGTTGAAATGATTGAAACACACGAAATCAAACGAAAACTAATTGAAGTTGTCATCGACCTTCCCATGTTGACCGTATCGAATCGGCAGAATTCAGGAGATCAAAAACCAGACTTAAAGAGGATGGACACTATCATTGCTATATTTGAGGGACCACAGAAAATCTCCAGGTTCAAGCCGAATGGATGTTAATGACATTGACTATGAAAAGCTAAAGGCATTTGTTGTAGAGAAGGGCATTTATGGATATGGGAAACTCTTGAGAAATCAACTGTTGACGACCGTGGACGACGTAAGGTGCATGGTGGTACTTTGCCAGCCTCATCATACTGGGGTAGACCATGCAGACGAGAATAGCGGGACAGGGATTCACAGTTTGACGTTTCCCGCATGGTTGATTCAGAAGTTAGCCAAGGAAGGGAAGAATCCGATACCACAAATGGTGAAACAGCGGAGCAAGTGCTGGAGGAAATGAAAAATATTGATGCACAGGTTTAATATTACTTCAAGGGGAGATTAGATATTGAAACAATTTAATAATTGGCTGGGAGACAAGCTCTCCTATTGGCTTTCGACGATGGCCATGTTCTATATTATTACGGCATTGGTTATAGCTCCGCTGGCTTTTCAACGACCTCAGGGTCTAGTCGGCTGGATGCAATATGCCATATCGGTTTTCTTCCAAGGGTCAGCGCTCCCAGTTCTGGGCTATGTAGCTCGAAGCACGGGAGAAAATCAAGAAAGGGTGCTTAATGAGACACACGACTGCGTTATGGAAGAGTTAGCCTTGGCTCGTGAGGAGCGTGATGAAATCAAAATGCTTTTAGCACATCTGCATGTGAAAATTCCAGATGTTAATTAAATAATGTGGTGTATAAAAGGGTCACCATATCTGGCGGCCCTTTCCTTGTGGCTTCTGTATAAGAGATGATATCGGGATCCGTGTACCCATGTCCTTATGCCTTGGCTCTCATCGGTAACGCTGAGGACCTTTCTTTTTTTGCAGACGCGTTCTGAACTGCTTGCACATGACCGAATACTTGGCGTAATATATTAGTGACTTTTCTTTATCAAGCTTGCCCTCATCAACGGTGGGGGCTTTTTTGTCGATTGCTTGGTCTTAGGTGGTCTTGTGAATCTGTCGTTTTATCGACCGTCCCAACGCTCTCCATAAACCAGTCTCCCAGCACACCCCGCGGCTTTGAATCACCGTTTTAATGCATAAATATACAACGAACAAGCCTGGTAGTTAATACTGGTGGGCTTATTATTTGTTCCGGTTGTGATAATGGTTATCAGTTATGTCTTGCTGAATTACTAGCCCACCGGGAAACGGGGGGGCTTGGGATGGCGTGTTGGCGGATTGGGTGTCTTAGGTGAGGTGAGGTGGGGGTCGGGGACGTAGAGTGGAACTAACGCAACATATATACCAGTCCCCCAAAGCACCCGGCGGCTTCATGAATGGGGTGTTGGTGGATTGGATATATCAACTAAAGAAATAGGCGCAGCAGTGATGCTTGGGCTTTTCTGTTTTCATAGTACACCATCAAAGCCACACATATTCTTCACACAAAGTTCATGGAAGGGTAACAAATATGGTTTATGATAAATATAGTAGATAACTACTCGCTGAATTAGCGGTTAACATAAAGATTTCTTTTTTCATTTCTTATCCTCCTCCAATGCCCCTCCTAGTGAGGGGGCTTTTTTACGTTATTTAACACGTACTTGACACAAAGTTCATGGAAAGATAATACACATAGTATATGGTAAATAGAGTAAGAGCACTCGTAACTCTAAGGTTGAAATATAGACTTTCTCGGCTGCTCTCTTTGGGAATTACGATGCCCAAAAGGAAATGCTAAATGACTATATTTTCCAGAATGGCTATAGCAAACAAGCGTCACGATCTCTCCATTAAAGTCCAAACTATTATTAAGCTGTCTGAGGAAAAATGAAGGTTCTAAGATCAGCTAAACTCTCGTTCCAAGGAAACCCTTGTCGTGACATCCACGGCGAATACCAAAAGGCTATTTGATAAAGAGGGGGCCAATAATGTTAATTCTTGAAGATGAAAATGGAAGAAAGATAGTAGCTAAAAAGGCTAAAGACATGGAAACGGAAAGCTATGATTTCTCAAATTATCAACCAAGAGATGGGACAATAGATGGTAACCCGCATTTATTTCATCATTCTAATCCTGGGAGTATTTATTACTTTAAATATATAGAAGAAAATATAAGTTGGTATAGGATAGTATACTTTGATATTCAGAATTTGAATTTTAAGAGAGTCCGACAAGAGGATTAAAGGAGCTAACAACATCATGGGAATCCTCTGAATACCCATCAAACTCCTGGCTTGACGGCGGCAACTCTCTATTTTCAACGCCGCAAATACGCCAGGATTTGAATTTCTGTCCCTAAGGTAAAAGTTGCAATTTCAGGTAATGGCTATTTTGTGGTAGTGAAGCTGAGCGAATAATCCTGAGTTAATGTAAGCGAGATACGAGCGAATCTTCTCCGATTATCGATACTGGCCAATCCTAAACTTAGGTCAATGTATTGAATTTGAGAAAAAGCCAACAGTCCACCGAAAACACCCGGCAGCTTTGAATCCATGTTAGTGGATTGAGGTGTCATTGGGACGTGCATACTGTTGATAAGATGTGGATAACTTCGTCATATCATTAATAGCGTTTGTTTGAACGTGGTTTACTTGGAAGATGTAGTAAAGGAGAGGTGGAGAGATCTCCTTTACTTGAAAATGGTTTCCAGTAAGTGCGGCTTGATATATTCTATGTTTGCTTGTCCAATAATGTTACGGATTAAGTGTGATCTATTCTTGCAAGTGGGGTTTGCAGAAGAGGTCGGGGGAGTGGTTGAACTCTTTTTGTATCTATTACCAACACCACATTAGTTCTTCTTCTGATACTAATAATAAACCACTCCAAACACCCGTCAGCTTTGAAAGGTGTGTAGGTGGATTGGGGTGTCCACTAGAATTTCCCCCATTTGCATGATCTTCAAGTAGTGATTAACAATAATCAGGCCGCCTGTTGGGTGCCAGGCGGCCTGACCGAATCAATAGGATTGTTTCCACGGTATAGTTAACATATGCTCCGGACTCTTTAGGCAATGCCACCGCTTTGGCTAATCAACATGCTGACCTTACTATGGGAATTGGTAGCTTCGTTGGCTAAGCGCATATAGATATTTCTCAGATCACCATGATGTGCACGTGTGGCTAGGATCATGTATCCCGTTGCAGCAATTGCAGCGTCTTTTTCATAATCATAGAGCATGTCTAAGTCCGTAAATTGACTCATATTCGAAGCCCCCTTTCTATTGTAGTTCGGCCATTCCTTTGTTTAAATACCCCAATACATCTTCTAAACCTTTGGCCTGTTCTTGAAAAAATCCTTTGACATCAGCAGTTTGTGCCATTTCATTGTACATTTGACATTTTTTCATGGCAGTTTCAGTTTCAATAAGACTCCGGGTTAACATGCCTTGATCCAGAATCATCTTCATTTCAATATCATTTATTTGCATCTTAAATCTCTACTTTTTAGAAATAATTTCAAATAACAGTTTCAGGATGTGTAAATAGACCGTAAATTATTCACATTCATAAGGATGCCACTACCGCAACAGGGCAGTAAAATCATTTGCGCTATGCCTTAAATTTAAATCTTCGAAACCCTATGCTTATGACAATCCAATTCAAGAAACGGCTCCAATAAAGCCCTTACTCCACACGAAACTAGTTACGTCATCCTTAAATGGTGGTTCGGTGGACAACAACCATTAGATCGCATGTATTAAATCAGGCGGCCTTGAGAATTTGTAGATTTGACCTACTGTTCGGACGCTCCTAAATAAACCCGTCAAAGGGCACACTTGGGCGGCTTTGAATGGGGTGTTGGTGGATTGGGTGTCCATTAGAATTCCCCCCATCCCACGGAGGGAAGGTGGGAATACGTAAACTAAGGAGATAGGCTCAGCAGAAATAAATCAGCGGGGCTTATTTTTTAACTGTTTTCAAAGCCCGCTACATTTCTAACGGATGCTAGCCACGATTTTACGTCCACAATATTCCACTGTTAGACTAAATATTACTATCGCTTGCGGCCCCCGCCACCAAATATTAAAAAGATATCAAGAATAAACATAAATAGGTTAACTAGGCGAAGAAATCTTAGAAGAACATCAGCTAGGAAAGCAGATGGGTTTAGATCTTTTGTACCGCTGTGCTGAACTCTGGATTTTCGGTCCTAAGATTTCTAGAGGAATGTTGGGCGAAATAGAATTAGCAGAGCGACTCGGTATCCCAATTAAATACTATAACGACTGATGCGAAAGGAGAGAAAAATCCTCCAGAGCTTTGCCTCCGACTTTCCTTCAGATTCCACCTCACGGTGGACACCCTTGTCCTAGGCTAACGGTTGGAACTATCACCCTTGTATCGGATCGGACTTGCACCGACTAATAATCGCCCATGTTGGGCGTACAAAATTAAAAGGCCTGGGGGCATTTTTCCATTATTAGCGTTCACACATTCTTCACACAAATTTAATGGAAGGTTAATAAATATAGTTTATGATAAACACAGTAGACAACCACCCGCTAGTTTAGCGGTTTACATAAAGCTCGCTTTTCCAAATGCTTCTCTACTTCCACAGATTATATTTTTAAAAGGATGTGACTAATACATGAAATTAATTATCCTCATAGTTTTGATTGGTATTGCGCCTTCCTTATCAAGAGCTTGGCTCTCCAGCGACATAATCTCAAATTAATTCGAAATTTACGGAAACATGGGACGCACATCAGACGGTCACCCGTTAATTTAACGGTTGAAATATAGACCTTATTTTCATTTTCCGCCTCCTCCACTCCCCCTCTTAGCGGAGGGACTTTTTTTGTGAATATATATAGCCCACAATAGCCAAGAACTATAGAGACTACAAATCAAATTATCTGTGACATATTTTTTTATGCAATTGTCAATTCTAAAAAGAAAAAGAGGTTTACATGAAAACAAAGAGTAGTAAAAGAATAAAGATATCTCTGCTTTATTTGGGCTTCAATCTCGTTTTTGCGACAATATCTGCTCCATTTATTGTTTTCTGGGGACCCTTCCAATCTCTCAAATCCGTGATCGTTGGTTCGGTATACACATCACGGCATCCTCAGCTGGTCCAGGCCTTTCTCTCACAATCAGAAATCGATCGAATTATGAATCCCAATTCTTCTCAAGGTATCAGCGGCAACCAAGCCGTAGCACGTACAAATGTAACTGCCAATGCGTCTTCGGGAATTACGATTGAAGATATCCAAGGTCCAAGCTTCAAAGGTAAAGTAATGCTGATCAAAGACCCGAAACGAGTCAAATTGGCCGTTACCAAGGAAATCGGCGTTACCGGAGAACGGGTCAGCGATCTCGTCAAGGATATGGGTGCCATTGCTGGAATTAATGCAGGAGGATTCTATGATCCAAACGGTAAAGGAAACGGCGCATTTCCAGATGGTTTAACCGTGCATAACGGAACACTGGTTCACAATAATGTGGGAAATATGGTTATTAACATTGCCGGGTTTGATGATCAGGGGAAACTCATCATCGGCAATATGACGGCCAATCAATTGGTAGAGAAACACATTCTCGAAGCCGTTACCTTTGGTCCTAATCTTATTGTAGATGGTAACCCCGTGGTTTCAGGAGACGGCGGTTGGGGAATCGCCCCACGGACAGGCATTGGGCAAATGGCGGACGGAACCGTCATTTTCGTCGTCATTGACGGACGTCAACCCACTTGGAGTATCGGGGCGACCTTACGCGATCTTATGAATGTCTTTGAGGATTATAATGCGGTGAATGCTGTCAACCTCGATGGTGGTTCTTCCTCAGAACTCGTCTATAACGGCAAAGTAATGAATAAACTTTGGGATATTTTTGGCGAACGCTATATTCCCACAGCCTTTGTAGTAACCCCTTAAAGTACTGGCGATATCTGCTGATGAAGGAGTACTTAGTCATGGAGAAGAAACTTCGAATCCTCTTGGTCTGGACATTAATCTCACTCCTCCTGCAATTTGGAGCTTACTCCCTTTTGAATGACCAAATTCAAAAAGTTATGCAACCTGTAGGGAGTGAACCGATCGCTCTCCAACTTAAAACAACCATCCCAGGTTATGGTTTTACTAATGTCCAAATTTCTTACGCCAAGGATTATTTGGCGTATATGGAAAATGGTACACTCAAAATATTCAATCTTAAAAAGAATAAAGTTATATTTGAAAAGGCATTACCCGTTGAAAATGATAAAGCATTAGGTGTTCTCTCGTACCAATGGCTACCGGACCGAAGTACCTTAATCTATATTTATGCCGACAATAGTTCTAAGCAATCTGGAAATTCGCAAAATACTGAACTTTATTCGCTTGCACTCCCTAGTAGTGATGAGGATACCGCCCCCGATAATCGTTTAAATCAAGCGATTGACAACTTCCCAGCCGGTGGAGAAATCGAAGAGTTTGCTGTCTCAACATCGACCAATCTGATATACTTCACAGTCAAAATAGGATCGACAGAACGACTCATGGAAATAAACGTTATGAAAAACGTAAGTACCTTAAGTAAATCAGGAGAGACCATTGATAAAATGGCTGCCTCAGATAAGTATGGGACACTTTACATCGACAGTAAAATAGGGTTTACCCAAAATATTATCGCCTTTGATGGGGGAAAGCGTAAGCTCATCTCCAGAAATGCCTACGATAAGGTCTTAGGAATCAAAGCGGGAAAAGTGTATATTGGGGAATTCAAGAACAATGAACTCGTTAAAATTAAAACGATTACAGATCGTTCTAACATGACAGAGAGCCCTTCTCTGAAAACAGAGTGGCAAGGCTCAATTCCCTTCAATAACGCACTTGCATTTGTCGGTACTAAAGGCCAGGTTGTTGTCTATGATAACCAAACTGCCTATATCGTCACAGCCGGTCACCTTAAAGAAGTTAAATTGCTCGGAGATCAGAATTACGTCTCTGACGATGGCGAAGAAACTATCCAACTTAGCAGCCAAGGAACATCTACTCTTGTGGAATTGAACCCTCTCAAGCCCTAAATAATCAAGATAATGATAAAGTACAGATCAAGTTATATTCTGATAACACTTGGAAGGCCCTTCGAGATGATAGCTGAAACGAGAACAAGCAGTTCTGGGGCATGATTCCTATGCTTCGGCAAATCGCGTATTGCGCGTCGGGAGTAGAGACGTTTCTTGAAGGTAGGCTTGAAAGAGAGTGTGAGAATGTGTCACCAAGAAAATTAGGATTTTGGGAGAGCTTTATGGGGGTTGTTTTTGTTCTCTTAGTCGGAGGCCTTGTATTCTTGTCCTTGACTTGGGCGACAAAGTCTTACTCTCCTACAGGCAATAGTGAGCGAGTGACCATTCCAGAGGGGTACAATACGGAACAAATTATCGCACTTCTAGTACAAAAAGGGATCGGGAGTAAAGAGGAATTCACGAAGGTTATTACAGAAGATACGTTCCCATACACCTTTTTGAACGGTGCACCCAAAGGGAGCCACCGTTTAGAGGGATACTTATTTCCAAATACTTATTTTATTGATATAAAAACAAGTCCACATGCAGTGATTGATTTGCTCCTCCAACAATTTGCCAAAGAACTGACACCACAGGTAAAAAAACAACTTACTACAATGAAACTTACTGTTCCCCAGTGGGTTACCGTGGGCTCTATGGTTGAAAAAGAGGCGGAGAAAGAATCGGATCGCCCGTTAATTGCTTCAGTAATAATGAATCGATTAAAGGTAAACCAGCCCCTTCAAATTGATGCCACAATTCAGTTTTTGCTGGGCACCCCAAAGGCGAAACTCTATGATAAAGATCTTCAGATTGCTTCGCCGTATAATACCTATCTCCACCCAGGATTACCCCCAGGGCCGATTGCTAATCCTGGACATGCTTCCATGCAAGCAGCATTGTATCCGGCCCAAACGGATTTCCTATACTATGTAGCAAAAAAAGACGGTTATCATGCGTTTACTAAGACGTATGCAGAACATTTGAAAAACGTGAAGCTCTATGAGTGAGACTGAGGGGCTGAATGGAAAAAGATGGTTTTACCTTCACCCGAAACTCCCCTTGCTGCAAACTGGACGCTAAAGCCAATAGGTTAAATCCTTGTGGAATCTGCAAGTTAACCACTAGTTTTTAATGTGATAAACAATGACCATTCAATAAAAAATGAGGCTCAACAAAGCCCATTCTTTGTCAGACGGAGGATTTCATGCAACGATTGATCAAAGGTTTGTTTGAATTTATAATTTTTACGTTTATGGTTCTATGTATTAGTTGGTTTGGATTAAAGTATTACTTTAACCATTTCAACATAATTGCTGATCAGGTGCGTGGTGACGTGTTCACTCAAGTACAAGCGCATCATAGCCAGTTGCTAACGTACAACGATATACCGGAAATGTATCGAAATGCCATTATCGCAACTGAGGATCGTAGTTTTTTCACAAACATAGGAATAGATTTCAGAGGAACTTTACGGGCAGTATCTGTGGACGTTGGCGGTGGGCAGGCCCTTCAAGGTGGCTCCACAATCACGCAACAGTTGATTCATAACACACTTTTAAGTAATCAATCAAAATCATTAACGTGGAAATTACTTGAGAGTGTCTATGCCATTGGGGTATATGACACGATGAGTAAGCAAGAAACATTTGCATTCTACACCAATGTCATTTACTTCGGACATGGGGCTAACGGATTGTACCAAGCAGCAGAGACATACTTTGGAAAACCTCTATCGAAATTGAACGCAGGAGAACTGACCATGCTTGCTGGCCTGCCGAATGCACCAAGTGACTATGACCCATATAAAAACATGACACTTGCCCTTGAGCGGCAACATCTTGTCGTACAAAATATGGTTGATAATGGAGTAATTAGTGAATCTCAGGCGAAACAGATTATCAGCGAACCCATTGTGTTGAAATGAACACTTCCGGCTAGAATTATTGGCATTCATTAGTTTCTTGGTTGGGCAGAGAAAAACGCGAAAAACGCCGTGATCCCAGGTTATACCTAAATCAGGTTAGCAATGATACTTAGCTTTTCGCTTAAAGTGTGGTTTGAGCTCTATATCCGACCGTCCCAACGCCACCTATAAACCCGTCTTTGGGCACATCCGGCGGCTTCGAAGTGATGTTGGCGGATTGGTTGTCTTGGGGAATATCCCGCTCCTACTGGCTCACGAAACTGATCAACCCACCCGTCAATGTCGTGACTAACAACACAAGGCCGTCTGTTTAGTCAGGCGGCCTTGCTGAATATGTCCGTTTGCCCTTGTCCCACCGCCACTGATATACCAGTTCTAAGGGCACACCCGGCGGTTTTGAATAAAATGAAAAGCTGAACTCAACAATCCTTAGAGCAGCTCACAGACGAGAAATCACATTTCATAGACGTGGGATGTACGGAACCGATAACTCACCGAGATTGAAACAGAACGAGAGAAGGGTTTTGTATTCGAACTCAAAATTTGAAAGACAAGGACAAGATAATAGTTACCTTGAGAATGAGAAGGTCATAAACATTGTTTACACCCTCAGTGGCGACCACGATAATTAAAACAGATTGAATGGGACTTATGGAGGTATGGAAAAACGCAACAAGTAATACTCTGGCCCTCAAAAGGGGTGAGAATATTCTTCATTATTACAGTGGGAATAAAACAAGATACTCAAGGGGGATTGCAAAAATGCAACTCCCTACAACGAGCGAAATCCAAGATATTCTCTGTCCGAAACTCGACTTTCTTCCGCTCCTTAAAGAATTCCCGAAAGCAGCGGAAACTGGCCAGCAAGTGCGGCAACAATGTGATGATGGCTAAATAGAAAATCGAACAATTGGATAGTCCAAACTTGGGCTATCGTCAACAATGCGGGAATCAGACTATTTAGGACAGGTGGATTTCGCCCAGTCCTATTTTTCATTCCAGTAAGTTATCAAGATGCAAAGGTAATACCTAAGCGGTAGGGATAGAAAGAACAATGAAAGCCTAAACCGGGCGTAAAATTGCGCCGAGTGATTCTGCATCCAATGTATCTGCTCAGGCATTAGATTTTAACCGGCTCAAAGTTGAGTCGGTTAGCAAATTACCGGTTGGGGAAGATATCCTTGATTTGAAGGCTAATGGGTTTTAGCCATTAGGTCCTCAACTCGGTTTCATAAAACAATCTTAAGTGCACAATATAACATATTAGTGAACAGAGGAGTATCACAACTGCTATTTCTGATGGATAGGAAGAGTTCATTACCAAAACATGCCAATCAAAAGAGATTGACTGAGGTTGATAGATAATATAATATCAAGACATGGCTAATGTGTTTTGTAATTTAGGAGCGATAATATGACACGTAATGAAGTTCTACAAAAATTAGATGCTATGGGTTTAAGTATTTCGAGGGAAACTTTACGACGGTGGGTTAATGATGGTTTGGTACCACAGCCCGAGCGAGGGAATAATGGACGAGCTGGGGGGCGTTGGACAGAATACCCAATAGAAACCCCGTGGGAGGCATTTGCCTCGGGGTCTTTACTCAAAGATAATAGCATAAAACAAGTTGCCGAGATTCGGCAAGAGGCTCAGCAGATTATTGCAGATTTATGCGCACAGGATATGGCGGAATTAATCGAAGCGTTTGAAGAGTGGCAAGAGGAAAATGCCATAATACATGAAGAGGAAGGTGATAGGGGAGTTGTATTAAACTCATATAAAGAGTTGCCTGATGCCAAGGAGTTTTCCGAGAACGAGAAAGTTATCTATATTGACCATCTTGTTTTTGTATGGATAATGACTAGAATAAAGGCCGAATATGCTGTACCCCTTCAAACACCCATTACGGTCTACATTAACTATTTTGGACACTGGGATGAAGAAATTAAAATAACACATTATATAACATTCCATAATAATGTAGATTGGGGTTCACCTGATAGAGATATTGTTGATTGGCGCATAAATCGTGTCCAACAACATTTTGAGGGTAGCAAAAATGACGAAATAATCATAAAACATGCAGAAACTGAGGTCATTATGAAATTGAGAGAGAGGAGAAATCGTGCCATAAAAACAGGCGTTTAATGCGCCTATTTTACAAAGAAACAAAACACACTCAATATGCTTTGCAAAAAGTTATGATAAAGCTTTGCGAAAATGATATTTTAAAAAGCTCTTTTTTATTAAAAACAGAACACACTTGATATGTTATGAAAGGTGGTGATGAGCAAGGACTAAAGATTAAGTGAGATTTTCCAGTTGTTAACTGAATACTCGTCAGTACCTAAATGAGCAGGGAACGCGGAGGAGGAATTTAGGGAGGTGATTGTATTGAATATGGAAACACGCGCAAGGAAAAAACAAAAACGCTCAATTGAACGTAAACAGCTGGCCTTATCAACTTGTGTAGAATCCTTTGAGGAAACCTATGGCCCAACAACATCATGGATCGATAAGTCCAAAGCAAGGAAAAATCCAGAACATTTGAGGGAGGCATTATTAAAGGGAATTAATGAACTTAAATTTGAATTGCAACAGGTTAACCACTAGCCGCCAGTATTGGCGGTGTTTTAACGCTCAATATTAATTTGGAGGGATAAAATGACACCGTATGAAGATCAAGCAGCTCAGTTTCTGACAACAATGTACGGTAATTTCAAGTCTGGGTACATCTACCTATGGACGTCGCCCGATCGAAAAACATGGTGTTTTCCAGTTAACGAACTGGCAACGATGATCACAACAGCCGTAGCTCTCCAAGATGAAAGAGATGTATATTTCGGTTTAGGTGCTGCCGCTGAAGCATTACCAAAAAATAAACGTCCCAAAGCCGTAGAAGTGACTTGTCTTCCTGGGCTCGGGATGGACGTTGATCTTGCCGAGCCTGGTGCTCACGTACAAACAAAGCTCCCAACTACAATTGAGGAAGCCCTGAACATTTTTCCTGATTTCCTACAGCCTAACGTAGTAATTTTGAGTGGTAATGGCTTACACACATATTGGCTATTTAAGGAACCTTGGCAGTTAAACAGCCCGGAGGAAAACAGACGAGCAGCGAATTTGTCCATTCAGCTACAGGCTTTCATAAAGCAGTTAGCTAAGGAGCATGGTTGGCATTTAGACTCAACTGCTGATTTATCCCGCATTTTTAGGGTACCAGGAACGATTAATCATAAGCAAGGCCAAAGAAAGCCTGTTTATATTCACACAATGAATTCAGAACTTCGCTATGATCCAGCAGAACTGGAAGACATCCTACCAAAGATAGATTTCAAAACTGGTTTGACCGAGCAAAGAGATTTTGAACGCCGAGATAGTGACGCCAGTGCTGATTTGATGATTGCTTATTGTCAATTTCTACAGCATTGCTCTGATGATGCTTCGGGCATCACTTACGGAGAGTGGATTTCCATGCTGACCAATGTGGCTAGGGGAGCTGATGGGATAGTAAAGTGCCACGAGCTGTCTAGCCTTGATCCGGATAGGTATTCACCAGAAGACACAGACTTTAAACTATCTGAAGCTCTGAAAATGGGTCCACATACCTGCGAGTATATCCGAACTGCTCATGACTTTAAGTGCCCTGAACATGGGTGTAAAGTGAAGGCGCCATGCAACTTTAGTTTAGGTGAAATTGATCAAGCTCGTGCTAAAGTTAGCATGATCAATGCACTGAGTACTGATGAAATATTCAACAGCAATATGCTAAACGCACTAGCTATTGTCAAGAGACAGGACGTGGCCCTGTATGCAAAAACAAAGGACAAGCTCAAGGGGAAGATCAATCTTCGGGATCTTGAAAAAGCGATCAAACAGAGTATGCAAAATGAAATTAAGTTGGATTTTGCCACTCCATCGGAAGGAGTAGAAACCGACGATGTACAGACATCCGGGGTGAAGTATCCACCTAATTTCAAGGTCTCAGATACTGGAATTTACTACGTTAAACTAACCGATAATGGTCCACAACTCATACGAGCCTGCGGCTGTCTAACGGTTATTACAGCCAGACTCTATAATCAGGACACAAATTCGGAAAGTCTCAAAATAGCCTACAAGTATACGGGACGGTGGAGGGACATTGTAGTACCACGATCACTGGCAGTGGATGGCAAAAAAGTCATTGCGTTAGCCGATCGTGGTATAGGGGTTAGCTCCGAGGGCGCGCGATATTTAGCCAAATTTTATGATGAATTATTGTATCACAATCCAGATATACCAGTACGACAAGCTGTTTCACGGTTTGGTTGGCGAGGTCAGGACTTTGTTTTTCCGGGGATATCTCCCGATGTGGAAATTGACATCGATGACTTGGGAAGCTTACACGCATTGAGGGGATTTAATGCTGCTGGGACTTTAACTGAATGGTGTGATCTGGCTAAGACTGTCAGGAGCTACTCACCAAATGCACGATTCATCCTTGCCGCAGGATTTTCAGCACCGCTACTTAAAGTGCTTTCCCAGCGCAATTTCATTGTTCACAACTTTGGTAATTCTCAGGATGGGAAGACTGCAACTTTATGGATGGCTCTGTCAATATGGGGGGAACCGAATGCGATAATCTCCAGCTTCGACAATACGCCAACCTCTCTAGAGCTCAGGGCTAGCTTGTTTTCAGATTTACCACTGGGAATCAATGAAAGAGAAGTTCTGAATCAGTACAAAAAGCAGGACATTAGCTCCATCTTATACATGCTTGGTGAAGGCAAAGGCCGTGGTAGAGGTAGCAAGGTGGGTTTGCAGGAGCTTAATACTTGGAGGACAGTCGTACTCACGACCGGTGAAGGACCATTGACCAACGCCAGTTCTATGGATGGCTTAATGACACGGACCCTTGAACTCGAAGGTGGGCCTTTAGTGGATAATCAAGAGCTAGCTCGACGGTTATATGCAATGTTGCCAACCTGCCACGGTTATGCCGGGCTAGTATTCCTACAGGGGCTTCTGTCAGCTGACCGTAGCGAGATATTGACTTTTTACCGCGATGCTCAAGTGTGGCTTCGACTGAATTTCAGTGACCGTATTGACAGTCACTTAGGTGCTGTAGCAACGGTTATGACGGCAGATTACTTCGCTAATATTTGGGTGTTTGGTCAAGAACCGAATATGGCAAAATCCGAAGCTTATGCCATGGCCCATGCTATAGCTGAGAAACTAATCCGGAGGCATGAAGCCAGCGAATCAGAGCGGGCCTGGCTGGAATTTATGGATTGGGTAGGGGAACACCATGAGCAATTAAGCGGTGTTTATTCAATCATAAAAATAGGGGTAAGAGAGTCTGGCAACATTTACATTATCCGCAGGGTGGTCAATGAGTTTTTAGAAAAATATTCATCAGCTCAGAAGATCATATGGGCATGGGCCGACACCGGGAAAATTATGACGTGGATGGATTCCACCGGAAAAAAACGGTTTGATAGTGAAAAACGATTAGGGGGAGCCAAGGTGCGGTGTATTAGTTTTCCTGAAGAAATTGACGATTTTGAAGTGGAGACACTGTGGCGACAGAGTGAGGACACCTAAAAAGGCCTGCAATGCTTGGTATAACTAGGTTTTTAATAGTTGTCTCCACTGTCTTCACTGTCTCCACTACTTTCTCCTATAGTGAAAGTTTAATTCAAAATCTTCTTGTATTTATATAACGAAAATATATAGTGATCCCTTTATGAAAGAGTGGCGACACCCCGAAAAACAGTTAAAACTCTTATGCTGCAAGGGTTTCAGCTGTCTCCACTCCTTTTTATAAAGTGGAGACACAGGGAGTGCTGGCACCATCACTGATCGAAGCCACACAAGAACCTTGAATGGTGAGGCTCGTTTAGTTCTTGGTTTAAGGATCGGGGCGGGGAAGGTGTGTTATTTCCATAATGTTGTGCCGAATTATTCAGGGGTGATTTAAGGTTCAGGTATTGAAAAATCAAACCTGCAATACCCGCAAAATACTTTACTAAAGAAAAGGGGTAATAAGACATGTTAAAACTAATCCACGGTACACCAAGGAGCGACCTCTATTATAAAGCCTTTCTGAGAAAATTAGATTCCTTGATAGAATATGACCAGCCTTCGGAGGGGACGGAATTAATGTCAGTGGTTTTCTTAGGAGTAAAGGCTATTTCAAGCTCAAGGAGAAGCGACGATCTAAAAAATATTGAAGAGCTAAAATATAGGTGCGGAAAGCTGGAGTTAATAAAAAGCCTAATGGCTCGTTTAACCCCAAGACAGTTCATTAATATATTTCCAATCAAGAAAGAGTATGACGGTGCGAGATACCAATTTAAGGATTACTTCTCCACCATGGAAATGATCAGAACATTGGAAATGAATGAACCAATTGGGGATAAAATTGATGATCTCTTATGGAACTATCAGAACAAGGACATTGATCTCTTTCAACTTGCGTTTTTCACAATACTGAGCGGTATTGCGAAAGCAAAAGGTCTAGCAACGCCAATGGAAATATTCTGTGTTGAAAAGGGCATTCCGCTGTACTTCGAAGATAAGAAGAAAAAAGAGCTAGTTGGACCTATCCTTGTCGAGATAATTGACGGTGAATATTCCTATGATGACTCTGAGGCCCAGACTGTACCACTCAAGAAGTCGTCACCAGATTATCTAAGTGTAGTTAAGGGTTAAATCAGAAGGGATGAAGTAATATGAAAATTAGTGCAAAGATGAAAAGGGCTTTGGATTTTATGGGAGAACCATATGAAGTAAAAGAAATCGACTGGGAGTTGTGTTTATACCTTGACCTGAAAAATGGTTACGACATTGAGGTTTCCGGCATCAATCATGCAAGGAAAGGAAAAGTATGTAATTACGTTGCAGTTTGGGATGTAACTAACGGCAAAAATTACACCGCAAGAACCGTCGAGTATGTGAGAGACATTAAGACATTACCAGAGCTTAAAACTGCCCTCGATCAACTATGCGAGAAATATGTAAGTAAAATTGTAATCTAAAGATCGACTGAGATACTGGAGTTTCTACCAGTGATCATTGGGCTTGTTAGTAACAAAGAAAACTGGTAGAACTCAGTCTCATCAGATATCAAAGGAGGTAGTCACAAATATGGCACGAAGTAAGTGGCAACTTGTAAAAGAGAAACTACCCCTTGTTGAAGAATGGTCCAAATCAGGATTAACTGAACTGCAGATCGCCAGCAATCTAGGAATAGGTCGCAGCACATTAAGCGAGTATAAGCGGCAATACCCCGAATTTCTCGAAGCCCTACGAAGAGGCCGCGAGGCGATAATCACCGAAATTGAGAATTCTCTAGTTAAACGTGCGCTCGGATTTAGTTACCAAGAAACAAAGGTCTCCATTAGGCAGATTAATGGAAAAGAAGTTAAATTTACTGAAAAATCCACAAAATACCAAGTGCCCGATGTTGGGGCCTGCATCATTCTACTGAAAAATAAAGATCGCCAAAATTGGTCAGATAATCCAGCAAGGATAGACCTCGAAAGAGAAATTTTTGCATTTCGTAAACAAGTTGAATTGGCACGATTATACGGAGACGAAAGCCAATAAATGACCTGTCTCGCGTTAGGTTGGACTGTAAGGCTTTAGACTATATTTGAGGGGCGAGTTTTGGGGCTGAACAATATGGCAGGCTTAAGGCGACACAGAAATGACTTGACGTACGAGGTTTTCAGAGCAAACATGTACACTACCCAAAGAAA
>Ga0209123_1001294_pt1 | contig 25473 bp, 26 predicted proteins | sample BarGraIncu00431A_FD_184500 | JGI IMG/M metagenome (GOLD analysis project Ga0209123, IMG submission 184500) | Arctic peat soil microbial communities from Barrow, Alaska, USA - Barrow Graham LP Incubations 004-31A (SPAdes) (version 2) | ecosystem: Environmental > Terrestrial > Soil > Wetlands >...
GGTTCTCTGATACGACGGTTCTACGAAAAATCCTAAATTAAGATTTAGAATTTAGATCATCTTTACTTACAGATGATATATTCAAAAGAAGATTAAGGATATATGTTCAGACACCAATTTTCAATAAAGCACGAAAATATTTAAGAGACAATAAATTTATTGTAATTACCGGGCAGCCAGGTGTTGGAAAAACCACTTTGGCTGAAATGCTCGTATATGATTATATTAAAGAAGATTATTCTTTGACCTATATAATTGATGACATTAAAGATGCAGAAAGAGTTTTGACTCCAGATAGTTCAAAACAAATTATTTATTACGATGATTTTCTCGGTAGTAATGAAGTCGAAATAAATAAGGCTAAAGGTCGCGAGACTATTTTACGCAAAATTTTAAGACTAGTTACTAGCTATGAAAATAAGGTTCTTGTTTTTACTACAAGGTCATTTTTATTAAATACAGCAATAGCCGAATCTGAAAATTTAAACCGATTTAATATTAAAGCAAATGAGAGTGTTCTTGAACTAACTGAATATAATGGAAATATAAAAAAAGCAATTCTTAGAAACCATATTGAAGACTCTGATTTGAAAAATGAAATAAAAGATTTCTTGCGAGAAAAGAGAAATGAATCATTCATAACAGAACATACAAGCTTTTCGCCTAGAATAGTTGAATTTATTACAAACAAAGAAGTCGTAAACAAAATGACAGTTTCAGAGTATGAGAATTTCTTGTACTCAAGCATAAACTCCCCGATCAATATTTGGGAGCACGCGTATAATTACCAAATCAAAGAAGATGACAGATTGCTATTAAACACCTTATTAAGCTTTGGTGACTCAGCAAGTATAAATGAGCTAGAGAATGCTTTTCAGAGTAGAATTGACCTCGAGATTCAAACTAACAATAAGAAAAAAGAAGTTTTAGCTTTTAAAAAAGCATTGAAAAGACTAGCAGATGGATTTATTGTTATTAAAGATAATAAACGAAAAGTTCAGTTTATCAACCCATCATTAACTGATTTTCTGATGTCATATCTAAGAAATGACTCAGATGAAGTAATGCGAATTGCAAAATCAGTTAGATACACTTCTCAATTAACAAAAAGACTATTTTCGCTATCTTCAATTCTGAATACCAAAATACCAGATGTATTAGAAGAAAAATTATTAAATAATTACTCATCATTTCTTTCAAATAACGATGATGACGGAGAGTTAATTCAATTAGCTTTAGTTATTTATAAATATATTGAATCTACGAAAGCTGAAAAAGTAGTTTGCGAGATTATTAGTAAAATCGATGATTGGAGTTATTTACATGAAGACTATTCTCTAAATATTTATTTCCGAGAATTTCTTCAAGCCATTCAAGGTAACAATAATGTTTATCAAATTGTAGAAGAAAAAATTATTGATATATTATTAGAACTAATAAAAGGCGAAAATGAAATTTTTGATGCAATTAAAATGCTTGAAGAATTCCTATTAGATTACAATATAAATCTAAGGTATTTTGATTCAAGGGCAATTACTACACATTTTGAAGATTTATTATCAGAATATATTGATCAGGAAATTTATGAACTTAAAGACATCATTACAGATAAATCTGAGGCTGACTTTAAAAGAGAAGAAATAGTTGAATTGACAAGTAGAATAAGCAAATCCGGTGTAAGAATCGAACCAGATTTGGATGAATTTGATGAAATAGAATGGCTCGAAATTGCTATTGCTAATGAATTTAGAAGACAGATTGAAAAGGATGATTAAATTTAGACATAACGACTTAAAGAAAAAAGAACGAGGGCATAATACATAGGCTTCCTGCGGTCTGAAAGACCCAGCAAGGAAGCGTCGGTTGAACCGTGACAAGATAAAAGGGGAAATTGTCTGAACTTGGATTCAGCAGATGAATCAGATTAAGACAGATACTTTAAAAATCTGATATATCCTTTAATCTGATTTAATCGTGGTTCAGACAGTATAAAGAAATTAAGCATGAAGATAATTGCCTTCAAACAAGTTTCGTATATAAAGCTTATTTGAAGACAAAAACGAGAAAACAGATACAAAAACGGGAGAATATGGAGTTTTTGCGCAAACTCTCGTTAGGTGTAAGTGTAAAAAAAAGAAAGCGTTACAGTTTGACAAAGAAGTGACTAACGAAGAAAAAGAATATCAAATCATATTTTCCAAACAATATGAGATTATTAATAACTTAAAATTACAAAACATGAAGACAAAACTTATCATGACAGTTCTGATTGGTTTACTAATCATTTCATGCGACAACAGTAATGACATTAAGATTGGAAACGGTCTTGAGATTTATCTCACCAAGACAGCTTACATTTCAAATTTACAAAAAGATTACAGCTCTATGAATCTCGACACAGTGGTATTACAAGATGCTCCTATCCTTAAATATAAGGATATATCAAGTTATGACACACTTACTCACAAATTGACTTTAGCAATTTCTCATGATTCTTTAAAGATTGGACAAGCTAGTGTATATGGACGAATGTTTATTGTAACAATCGACAAAAAACCTATTTATTGCGGATTTAAATGGCCTATAATTTCGTCCATTCCATGCAACTGGGTTTTTATTGAAGAACCATATGACGGATTAGACAATCTAAAAGACAACGAAATTGAGATTAGTTTTCAATCTAAGCAGTACACTGACCCGAGGAATGACAAGAGAATTATCGACAGGTTGAAAAAGGATGGAAAGTTAAAATAATATCCTTTTTACTAAAACAAACTGACAAACGACAAAACAACGAGAAAACACCTAACACATAATACTTAGGCTTCCTGTGGTCTGAAAGACCCAGCAAGGAAGCGTGGGTTGAACCGTATTCCCGTTTGCAGGGAGTCTGATTCAACGAGCGTGGAGAAGAAAAAGTAGTTATGGAGAAAGCGCAAGTCTGAGCGAAGCGGGGACTTGTGCTGAAAATAAGTCAGTCTGTTGACTGACAAAAGAAGTTGGTAAACTTCTAAATTATGAGTCCACTTGTCCCGTTGTTTATAGGGAAGTCTCCGTTGCGCTCATAACTATGCAGTGAGTGCAAACCTGGAGTAAAGAGGAATGTAGGTAAAATTGAAAAACATTAATAACAAATAAATTTAAATCAAATGAAAAGAGTAATTTTAGTAATTTCTATTTTAGTAGTTTCCTTAAGTTCGACTTTTGGTCAAGTAGATAATAGTTATAAATCTACGCTGAAAAAGATGCTTGTGGTTGCAGGCTCTGAACAAACTTTTAATTCAGCAATAAAACAAATGTTTAGCATGTATAAACAGCAAAAGACGAATGTCCCCGATAGTATCTGGGTAGATTTAGAACAGGAAATGTCAAAAACATCAATTGATGATTTAGTAAATATGATTTTACCAGTATATCAAAAATATTTGACAGAAACTGATTTGAATGGAATCATCGAATTTTACCAAACTCCTATCGGAAAAAAATATGCAGAAAAAACTCCTTTAATTATGCAGGAATCTATGCAGGTTGGACAACAATGGGGAATGGAAATAGGTAAGAAATTTGAAGAAAAGCTCAAGAAAAAAGGATATTAAGAGCTGAATCCTCCCCTGTTAGGAGTAGCGTGTAATGTTTGGCGTTAGTCTCCAGAATACGTCAAGTTAGTGGCAAGGCTCTGCCTTGCATATTGAAATATACTATTAAAAGCGGGAGCTTTTCTTTTAGCTTCGACGAAGGCAGAGCCATTCGCCGAACATCGGGAATTGGAGGTTTTATACCCTACGGCGAACTGAGGACACTCACCCGAACAACTCAAAATGATGAAGGATAATATTGAGCGACTGAAACAACTTGGTATCGAGGCAATAGAGGACTGAGCAAAAATGAGAAAAACAATTTGAATCTTCAAATCACTAAAACAATGAACCCCTAATACATGTTTTTAGGTCATTGGCAGGCTGACGAGCAATTCTCGGGTTTTGCTCCTGCACCTGCCTGATATGCATAGTCTCGGTCATTGTGCGTCAAGTGTCCCAAAAACATCAAATAGAATAATTATGAAAAGATCAGTCTTGTTTTCAATTTTCCTACTTATATTTTTCTTCTCTTTCTCACAGCAGCAAAACAAAATTTCGTATAAACGGCTTAAAGAATATGAAGGAGTTTATGACTATGCAGGTCACCTCAAAGTTTCATTTGCCGCCTCACCTAAAGACACGGTTTTAGTTGCTATCATTAATCAAAGCGAATATGTTTTAAAAAATGAAAGTCCGGATGTCTTTTCTACGAAGTATGATACAATTCGGTTTTTGAGAAACTCACATAATGTGCCGTCAGCATACATTTCAAAAGGAGATACTTTTAAATTAATCAGCAAGGACGTTTTCTTTCCAGAGACGATGTGGTATCCACGACTTAAAGGAAAGGATTCGTATGAATATAAAATTCCTGAAAATCTACACGACGGTTTAACTGTTGGCAATATCAACAATACAATTTTAGATACTGCACTTTTACGAGAGATGATGCAAAAAATTATCAGTGGCATTTATCCGAACGTTCATAGTGTTTTAATTATAAAAGACGGTAAGCTGGTATTTGAACAGTATTTTTATCAATATACGAAAGACAGCGTTCAGGAAATGCGCTCAGCTACTAAAAGCTTTTTCTCTGCCCTTACGGGAATAGCTATTGACAAAGGGTTTATAAAAAGCAAGAATGAAACTGTTCTCTCTTATTTTCCTGAATATACGTTGAATAATATGACTGATGAAAAAAAGCGAATCACCGTTGAAAACCTTTTGACACAGCAAACGGGTTTGGATTGCGATATCAGTAATCCCAAATCAGAGGGCGATGAAACAAAGATGGATTATTCTGATGATTGGGTTAAGTTCACGTTAGACCTTCCCATGATTGATATACCCGGTGTAAATGGACGATATTGTTCCGGCAATCCTGTTATTCTCGGGCGCATTGTTGAAAAGGCCACCAACATGTCCTTGCTTGAGTTTGCCAAAAACAACCTGTTTAAACCTTTAGGCTTTACCAATTACAAATGGTATTTCAAACCTGACAGGTCAAATGCTGAAAATTATTGTCAGGTTTATTTGACTCCGAGAGAAATGTCAAAGTTTGGATTGCTGTATTTAAACAATGGCATTTGGAACGGGAAGCAACTGATTTCTTCAGACTTTGTAAACCAATCTTTTGAAAAACACTCGGTTATTCAGGGCGTTGATTATGGCTATTTATGGTGGCTCAAATATTTAGATGCAGACGGCGTAAGATATTTCACTAAAGCAGCGCAAGGAAATGGAGGACAACGAATTTATATATTGAAAGAACAAAATATGGTAGTTGTAATAACGGGTGGAAATTATAACACTCAGTCGCCTTCTGATGAATTGATGAAAAAATATATTCTTCCTGCATTTAGTAAGAAAAAATAGTTCATTGACTAAATCACTAATCCCACGATAGCGTTGGTCGGGTTTAAAATACAGGTCAGAAAAGATAATTATAAAGGGATTAACCATAAAAACAAACAGATGAATGGATAATTCAACAGAAACTATTAACGATCTAACTTCAGTGAAGCTCTACCATGGCACGAAGTCCAACCTCAGTTGGGCGTAGGTTGGTGACATTTTGTTCGGCTAAGCATCTTCGCTTGGTCGCAGTTAGAAGCAAGGGTTTGCCTTGCATATTAAAATATAATATTAAAAGCGGGAGCTTTTCTTTTAGCTTCGACGAAGGCAGAGCCATTCGCCGAACATCGGGAATTGGAGGTTTTATACCCTACGGCGAGCAGAGACTTGTTCATTCATTCTGCCCCTTGCAAAGGGGCAGAAGATATAATTCAAAAAGCTATATAAACACGAATTAACAACAATAATAAAATTACTAGAAGTATATTTTGTGATTTTTCTATTCATCTGTTTGCAAAACAGTTGAATTCTTCTTTAATTTGTAAATCATTAAAAACAACTTGTCAATTATAGCGACAATTGCATTACATATTATCATAGCGTTAGCTTATATTCTTACTATGACAACTTCAACACTTCAAAGCATTTTAAATGACATAACACAATTTTCGGAAGATGAATACAAACTTCTTGAACCCTATCTTGAACGTGTCACTCTAAAAAAAAATCAGATTTTGTTAGAGGAAGGTCAGCTTTGCACTTCTGTTTTTTTAGTTGAAACTGGCATTCTTCGTAATTATTATAACAATAACGGATTGGACGTGAATCTTAACTTTACCGTTGAACACCAATTCACAACAAGTTTCGAAGCATACATGAACCGGGAACCGTCCAAAATCATTATTCAGGCAATTGAAAAGTCGGACGTGTGGATTATTAAAGTCAGAGATATTTCGAAGGTAACAGGTTCATTTGAAAATTTCTCAACATTTATCCGAAGAATAGCAATACGAGTATTATTTGCAACCGAAGAACATCACAATATGATTATGATGAACTTACCTGCCGACCGCTATCGGTATTTGCTGGAAAAAAAACCCGAGTTGATTCAACGGATTTCCCTTACACATCTGGCATCTTACATTGGTATTACCCGTGAAACGCTAAGTCGAATACGGAGCAATAAATACTGACTTGATTTTTTGATATATATCACAGCGTAACGCTTTTTATAGAGTTACTTTTGCATTATAATAATACGATGATGCAATTTTCAGAAGTTTTTAGGTCGCTTAAGCACCGCAACTTTGCTCTGTTTTTTTGGGGTCAGTTTATTTCACGTGTAGGTATGTGGATGCAGCGTACTGCTGTTATCTGGTATGTTTACAGCGTTACACACAGTGCATTTATGATTGGTGTTGTTACTTTTGCCGAACAGTTTCCATCTTTTTTATTTTCTATTCGGGGCGGTATTATTGCGGATAAATACAATCGGTATAAAGTACTTATGATTACGCAGTTTTTATCGGCATTGCAGGCAGTGTTGCTTACCGTTTTTGCTTTTACCGATCATGCAAACATCAACCTTATTCTTATTTTGAGTGTCTTTTTGGGAATTGTGAATGCTTACGACGTACCGGTTCGTCAGGCTATGATTAATGACATTATTGAAGATAAAGACGATTTGCCCAATGCGGTAGCTTTAAATTCGTCACTCAACACATTTGCCCGATTGATAGGGCCTGCACTTTCAGGTTTTGTTTTGGCTGCTTTGGGAGCTTCCTATTGTTTTCTTATTAATGCCATCAGTTTTATTGCCGTAATTGCAGCCATTGCAGCCATGAGAATTCCTCCTCACATATTCACTGTTCAGAAGTCGGGCAGAAAAAGTAATTTTAAAGAAGGTTTAAACTACCTGAAAACGCAAAGAATCATTACAATGGTCATTATAATGATTGCACTTTCCAATTTTATGGTACTGCCATTTATAACTTTATTGCCTGTTTATGCCAAAGAAATTTTCAATGGAAATGCTGCTACTTTTGGCTGGTTAAACTCCGCCATGGGTTTGGGTGCATTCATAGGAGCTTTTCATTTGGCAACATTCAGAAATTCTGCCGATTTTAAAAAATTCCTGCTGTTGAATACGTTGATACTTGGCTTGGCTTTAATTCCATTTGCCTTTATCAGCAATCTATATGTAAGTATTCTGTTACTTATTATAATTGGTTATACTTCGATTTGTCAAACTTCAATCAGCATGATGATTATCCAAACCCAAACTGCCAAAGAATTTCGTGGACGTGTAATGAGTATTATGGCAATGGCTATTTTTGGAATGTTACCGTTGGGGAGTTTACTGATCGGGAAAGTGTCGCAAGTGATAGGCGTGTCGAACACCGTTTTTTGCGAGGCCATTATTGGACTGGCTATTGCGGTATTTTTTTCGAGATTATCAGCAAGAACCAAGTTGGGAACAAAAACGCAAAACTAAAATTAATTCATATCAATTTATCTTCTAAAAAATTCAATTATGATCTGGTATCACTATGTAGCCGGTTTATTTGCCGGTATGTTCTTAGCAAACGTCATTCCTCATTATGTCAAAGGAGTAACAGGCGAATCTTTTCCTACACCTTTTGCCAATCCTCCAGGGAAAGGCTTGTCTTCACCAATGACCAATATCATTTGGGCACTTTTTAATCTATTGATCGGATTCGGACTCTTCAAATTCAGTAAAGTCTCTTTCAATAATGAGCTTTCACTCATTCCATTCTTCATCGGATTTGTGATTATCACGATGGTGAGTGTTCTGAACTTTTCGAACAAGCAAAAAGAATAAGAATAAATTAATAAATTAATAAATTCAGGTCAATGGAAACAAGGTAAACCACACTGTTATTGATGTATATGCAAAAAGACGTACTTAACCATCTACTCCTCGGTTTGCAAACCGAGGGGAAATTGGTTAAACGTTTTATGTAACCATGAAAACTATGCAGGAGACGCAATCAACTTTTACTCTACCCGAAGTGGGAAATTGACAGTCACAAAACACGATGATTCTTTGACACTTAACTTCCCGATTGACATATATGAAAGTATAGAGCTATCAGAAGATTTGAAACAAGGCTTTGACATTTTGCCTAAGTATGCCTTAAAAGGTAAAACTGATTATGTTTTGATATTTGAAAGTGAAAATCAGATAGAAAGGATAAAACCTGATTTAAAGCAAATTGCAAAACTTGGTGGTCGTGGTGTAAAATAATCAGCAAAATAAAAGAAGCTGTCAACTAATTACAGTTGGATGATCAAAAGGAGTAGATATTACTACCCAAGTTGTTGCCAAAATATGGGACGGCAAATACATAATTATCCCTTCGCCTCGCAATTAATTTCAAATGAATTCAATGAACTGCATGTGCAATTTATAAATGAATCAGATCGTTAATAAAGACTATGCTTCCGATTTTTTCTGATTGTTGACGTAAAAGACACCCCAAAAGTTTATTGTCTAACTGACGGGGTGTAGTTCATATTGTTCTGGACGGTTTTTTTTATTCTTTAAATTACACACAAAAGCAATAGAAAAAGACCAACCTTTCGCCTTTAGAGTTTCGGGCGAGTTTTAAATGAAATTTTATTTTATTTAATTTTCATACAATGCAATTCACCCCAGTTTGCCATAGCTACTAGAACATCTATTCCAGTGGTGCAATATACAATACATTATAAGGTGGCCAGCCACCCGCCAAATTATAAAAAAGCTTGGTTTGTATACTTGCTATACGGAAGCAGTTTATTCAACATTGGGAGGTCTCTTTGAGTTTGTGAGCGCTTGTCGAAGTCATCGAGGATGTTTACCCAGCATGATGAATGACAAACGGTGTGACAACGATCGGCTTCATTAACCGGCATGGTCTCATTCTATTCGTTTGACGGTAATATTAAAAACTCATCAATATTAGATTCGGACAGAACAAACTTAGGTTTGATCAGTTTTAGATGAAGGTTTCGCTATACTTTTGTATAGTAAATCAAAAAACAGAAATAATGAATAAAATTGCATTAGTAACAGGAGGAAGCAGAGGTATTGGTAAAGATACCGCGCTTCAATTGGCAAGTAAAGGATTAGATGTAATCATTACATATCAATCAAATAAAGATGCTGCAGAGAAAGTAGTCGCTGAAATTGAAGAAATGGGACATAAAGCCAAATCGTTCCAATTGGATACCAGTAAAAATATCAAAACTTTTGATGTTTTTGTAACAGACATTTCAAATTATTTACAAACAACTTACGGTCAAGCTAAATTTGATTATCTTATAAATAATGGCGGGGTGGGTGGTCATAAGTCGGTAGCCGAAGCAACCGAAGAAGAATTTGACTTAATGGTCAATGTGCATTTTAAAGGCGTTTATTTCTTAACTCAAAAATTATTGCCATTCATTAATGACAAAGGTGGGATTGTAAATATTTCAAGTGGATTAACTCGTCGCACGTTCCCGAATACAAGTACTTATGCTACTGTAAAAGGGGCAATTGAGGTTTTTACAAGAGTTTTAGCAGCAGAATTGGCTGAAAAGAAAATCAGAGTAAATTCAGTTGCTCCTGGTGCAGTTCAAACCGATTTTAATGGCGGCGTAACAAGAGATGATCCCAAGATGAATCAAGCAGTATCTAATATAACGGCTTTAGGACGCCCCGGTTTACCCGAAGATTTGGGCGGCGTGATTGCCTTTTTATGTACAGATGATGCGTATTGGATAAACGGTCAACGCATAGAAGTTTCCGGTGGGATGGCACTTTAAACTAATTTTTGTATTTATATTACTTAAAATGTTCTATTTATGAATGATCGAAATATTAAAACCATTAGTGAATATCATAAATTCCGGGGCTTACCCGGCCCTAAACATCCATTGATGAGTTTGATTGATTATAGCAAAATTGATCATCGAACAAATGTGGAGGAAATTGTCACAACGCCTGATTTTTACGCTATTGGTTTTAAGAAGAACATTCCAGCTAAGTTCAGATATGGACAATCGTATTTTGATTTTGATGAAGGTGTGATGTCTTTTTTTTCTCCTAATCAAGTAATTCATTACGAACCTATTAAAACTAATTTTAATGAACAACCATCTGGATGGCTTTTATTTATCCATCCGGATTTTCTTTGGAATACTACTTTAGCGAAAAGCATTCAACATTTTGATTTTTTTGGTTATGCTATTAATGAGGCCTTGTTTTTGTCGGAAGATGAAGAAAAAATCATGGCACAGATTTTTGAAAACATCAATAAAGAATATAATTCTAGTATTGATGAGCTGAGCAAAGATATTATTGTGGCACAAATTGAATTGTTATTGAATTATGCAAAACGTTTTTACAAAAGACAATTCATTACAAGAGAAAAAATCAACCATGAAATTTTAACGAAATTAGAAATGGTTTTATCAGATTATTTCAATCAAAGAAAAACCTTAGAAAGCGGTTTACCAAGTGTACAATTTATAGCAGATCAACTAAATGTTTCTCCAAATTATTTAAGCAGTTTACTCAAACAATTAACAGGAAAAAGCACACAAGTACATATTCACGAAAAACTCATTGAAAAAGCTAAAGAAATACTTTCAACGTCATCACTTACTGTGAATGAAATTGCTTATGAATTGGGTTTTGAACGTCCTGAATCGTTCAGTAGATTATTCAAAAAGAAGACCAACCAGACCCCTTTAGAATTTAGGGCGAGTTTTAATTGAGTAAAATTTACCTTAATACAGGTTTTAAACACGTTTACAATAGTATATATTATCAAAAATTAGAAATTCAAATTATATATTTTAGTATGACAACAGAAGAGCAACCAATTTAAAACTTCGAAGACTAGTATCCAACATTTGGACTTCTCAATACAATAACTTTGGACTTTACAAGAAATTTGGCTGACTTTTTTATGTTGAACTTTGCAGTATAAAAAAATAAGAAAATGGAAAATTCAAAAACAGTATTAAGTAAAGCATACATCATCACAGGACCAACTTCTGGAATAGGCTATGCTACTGCATTAGAACTGGCTAAGCATGGTACAGTTGTACTTGTTGGACGAAATATTGAAAAACTTAATCAAGTACAAAAAACCATTCTAGAAATGGGGAAAAGTGCCGTTTCGGTCGTATGCGATCTTTCAGATATTAAAAGTGTGCGGCGTGCAGCACAGCAAATCATAGAGCTAAAACTTCCGATAGCCGGATTGCTAAACAATGCTGGAATTATGCCGTCGAAAGCAACAAAAAGTGCTCAGGGCTGGGATATGACATTTGCCACAAATCATCTGGGAGCATTTGCATTAACCGAAATTCTTGCTTCGCATCTTCCGGACGGAGCAAACGTAGTGTTTATTGCTTCTGCCATTGAAGATCCTGAACGTAAACCTGTAAAAGCGATGGGAATGCGCGGTGGTCGTTTTATCTCAGTAGAAGCAAGTGCCCGAGGTGAATGGAAAGAAGGAGGTTCTAAAATGGCCGGTACAGATGCCTATGCGACATCAAAGCAATGTATTCTTGCCTCTGCAATGGCTTTTGCACGCGAAAACCCTCGCTTACATTTTAATGCAGTAGAGCCGGGAATAACACGGGGAACAAGTCTTGGTGGGGAAGACACGAATGCTATCGCACGCTTCCTGTTTGGTCTGGTTATGGCAACAATCCCTCCTTTCTCCAACTATAGCAGTACGCCTGAAAAGTCGGCAAAAGTCATTACAAAAGTTCTTATTGATCAATCGGGTAAAACAGGTATTTATTTTGACGAAAAAGGTCAACCCATGCTTGGCTCTGCGTTATCACAAGATCCAAAGTTTCAGGATCTGGTTGTTGCCGAGACACGTATCTTTTTGTCTAAAGTCAAAGTATAATTAAATTTGGAATGTAAAATGAGTGCAGCAAATTATCCTATTGGTACAATTTCATCCGAGCAATTTATTGCCGAACATACTTTTGCGTTTATCATTAAAGGAGTAATGCCCCTAGTATGATGGCAGTAAAAATTATACGCTAAAATCGGGTGAATGTGGACTTGCTCGAAAGAACCGCCTGGCACGGTTTAAGAAAGAAAAAGAGAATAATGAACTTGAAAAAGTATTTGTTTTTTTTGACTAAAAGTTTCTCCTGATGTTTCAGGAAAAACATCAGGTAAAGGCAACAAAATTTATTTCAAACGAAACAATTTTACACATAAACAAAAATGAATTAATACCGAATTTTGTTCAGTCGCTATTGCCGTATTATAGTCATGGAATAATAAACGAAGCATTTACCGATATTAAACGTGAAGAGTTGCTGATTATTCTGTTGAAGGAACAACCTGAGTTAGCCGGTTTATTTTTTGATTACGGCATTCCCCAAAAAATAAACATGGAAGAGTTTATGAACCGCAATTATAAATTCAATGTAAGCATTTAACGGTTCGCATATATGACAGGACGCAGTTTATCTGCTTTTAAAAGGGATTTTAAAGCAATTTTCAATGAAACACCCGGGCGATGGCTGATCCAAAAGCGTTTGCAGGAAGCGTATTTTCTTATTGACAAGAAGAATAAAAAGGCATCCGAGATTTATCTGGATCTGGGTTTCGAAGATTTATCGCACTTTTAATTCGCTTTCAAAAAACTATTTGGGTTAACACCAAGTGAACTGACTGAAATAAAGAAAAATACAAGCCGCTAACACCGGAACAAACGATACGGACCGACACAATAAAAAAGCAAAAAAGTACTACGCACAAAAAAATACCCCCAATAATTGACATTTATTTTATGACTACAACAATCTGACATTTGGTTACACCTGTTTTTAAAATTGTGCTTAATTTTGCATCAACAAAAAACAACAAGTAAAATGAAACTAATCGCAATAGAAGAACATTTTCTGACAAAGGCAGTCAAAGATGAATGGAATAAATATTCAGACAAGGATGACCCAACTCAAAAGTTGAATTTTGGCGAAATTGAAAATCGTTTGGAAGATATTGGAAATTCACGGCTACAACTTATGGACGAAACAGGTATAGACGTGCAGGTGCTTTCGCTTACAAGTCCAAGCCTTCACAATTTAGGAAGTGAAAGCATTCATCTTGCCATTCAGACTAACGATTATGTGGCGGAAATTGTAAAGAAAAATCCCGACAGGTTTCAGGGATTTGCAGCGTTGCCAATGTTCGCACCGAAAGAAGCCGCTAAGGAGTTGGAACGTTCAGTAAGAAATCTTGGTTTGAAAGGAGCAATGTTATGTGGGCGAACCGGCGATAAAAACTTAGACCATAAAGATTATTGGGAATTATTTGAATGTGCGGAAGCACTCGGAGTTCCATTATTTATCCACCCGCAAATTCCACAAAAAGCAATCAGGGACATTTATTATTCAGGTTTTGATGAGTTAACCGACCTTGCATTTTCAACCTTTGGTCTTGGTTGGCATTACGAAGCAGGTATACAGTTTGTGCGGTTAGTATTAGCCAAAGTTTTTGACCGTTTTCCGAATCTTCAAATTATTCTCGGACATTGGGGCGAAGTGATTTTGTTCTATACCGAAAGGTTGGCTTCATTAAGCAGAGCCGCGAAACTTGATAAACCGTTTATTGATTATGTTCGTCAAAATTTGTATGTAACCGCAAGCGGAATGTTCAGCCATTCATACCTGCAACGTTCTGTTGAAATCATTGGAACAGACCGTATACTTTTTTCTGCCGACTATCCTTATCAATACCGACAAGGAAGAGATGCCCGCAACTTTTTAGAAGCGACAGTGTTAAGTATAGAAGATAAAGAAAAATTTGCTTACGCAAATTGGGAGCGATTAACTTGTCGGTAGTCTCCCCGCTCCCGCTCGATTCTATCGCGTGGGAAATTGTCTGAACCGGGATGAAGCTGATTAATCAGATAAAAACAGATATTCTGAAATCTGCTAAATCATTTAATCTGATTTAATCGTGGTTCAGACTGTGACAGTAAGCTTCAAACGAAGTACAACACGCAATCATCATACCCGTGAGAACGCAATAGTGAAAGTCCATGGCGTGACTCGATTAGCGGCAATGGCAGGACGACACCCGACAAAGGAGAAATTATTTCCCGATGATTTTCTTTCGGTGTGCTATTCCCCAATCTGTCAGATTGAAAATGATTGTTTTTAGCGTTAAACCGTGTTCTGTAAGCTCATACTGAACCGTTATGGGTTGCGTATCTAAAACGGTTCGTTTGACCAATTGATTTATTTCCAAATCCTTTAATTCTTTGCTCAACATTCTGTTGGAAATTCCTTCTATATCATTCAAAATATCGGAAAACCGCCTTTTGTTATAACAGCAAAGAGAGGATATGATGGATATTTTCCATTTACCGTTCAGTACGTCCATTGAATCCTGGACAGCTCTCATTTCTTTCTTGTATTCCTGTTGGAAATCTTTTGCTTGACACTCCATAATGTTACTGTGTTACTTCTATGTTACTATTACTTTTCGGTACAAAGTTACTAATAATAACTTTAATAATCTACCTTTGTCGCTCAAACTTTAAATAATAAAAAAATGAGTAAATTAAAAAACAAAGTAGCAGTTATTACAGGTGGTAATAGCGGCATTGGGTTTGGCATTGCCCAGGAATTTAAAAATGAAGGTGCTGTAGGAGCTATTGTCGGCAGAAATCAGGAAACTTTAAATAGTTCTGTGGCTCAACTTGGCGATAATTTTATAGCCATAAATGCCGATGTAACCAACCTTGCCGACCTGGAGAGAGTGTTTAAAGAAACATCTGAAAAATTCGGTAAAATAGATGTGATTGTTGCCAATGCAGGTGCTGGAACTATAGGAACTGTGGCAACTCTTGGCGAAGCCGACTTTGACAAGGCAATAGACCTGAACCTGAAAAGTGTTTACTTCACCGTTCAAAAAGCACTGCCCTATATGAATGACGGTGGTTCTATTATTTTGATCGGGTCAAATGCAGCACATCGGGCATATGCAAATTTTACGCTTTATGGTGCTTCAAAAGCAGCTGTTATCTTTTTTGCAAAAGGATTTTCAAACGACCTTTTAGATAGAAATATCAGAGTAAATGTAATAACACCAGGGACAACAGATACACCAGCATTTGAAAAGTTTGTTCCCACAGAACAAATAGAAGCTGTAAAAACACACTTTGCAAGTGTAATGCCGACAGGCAGAATTGGGCAACCATCTGACATTGGTAAAACAGCAGTTTTCCTGGCTTCTGATGATTCATCGTTTATGCTTGGTGCCGAACTCCTTGTTGATGGTGGTATGACCTATTTGTCCAAGTAATTAACCCTACACTGGCGCGAGCTTATAACTCGTGCTAGCAAATAATTAAAAATTGAAAAAATGAGTAAATTAGAAAACAAAGTAGCGATAATAACAGGTGCATCAAAAGGAATAGGTGCATCTATCGCAAAACACTTTGCGGCAGAAGGCGCAAAGGTAGTTGTGAATTATGCTTTAAGCAAAGAAGCAGCGGATAAAGTGGTGAAATACATAACCGACAATGGAGGTACAGCCATTTCGGTACAGGGCGATGTATCGAAAGAAGACGATGTAATCAGGCTGTTTGAAGAAACAAAGAAGGCATTCGGCACATTGGATATTTTAGTAAACAATGCAGTCTTCCAGCAATATTTACCTATTGAACAGGCATCGGTAGAAGCTTTTCATCAGCATTTCAACGTGAATGTTTTGGGGCCAATACTCACTATCCAGGCATCTTTGAAACTGTTTAGCGATAAGGGTGGCAATATCATCAATATCAGTTCGGGTGCAAGCAAAATGCCGATGGCGGGAGTCTCGTTATATTCTGCTACTAAAGCGGCATTGGATGCCATAACAATTTCTTTGTCGAAAGAACTGGGTGCAAAAAACATTCGTATCAATTCTATTTTGCCGGGTGCTACGGAAACAGAAGGTGCACGTAGTGCGGGCGTCACTACCGGCAGTGAGGCTGAAACAATGTTTGTTGCCAATACACCGCTTGGTCGTAGAGGTCAGCCCGAAGATATTGCGAAAGCTGTCGTATTTCTTGCTTCCGATGATGCAGCGTGGATTACCGGAGAGGCAATTTCAGTTTCGGGTGGTATGTATGGTTTTTAAATTTGAAATATTATGTCTTACAAATTAGAAAACAAAGTAGTGAGCTACGCAATTATCGGCTTCGGCAATATCGGCCAGGCTTTGGCCAAGGCGTTTGCCTCTGTTGAGTGTAGTGTGTAATCATTCGACCCCTCGTTTGCAACGAGGGGTTAATGGTTGAGCGTTTGTAACGGATAAAAGATATAAGATAATAGGTTTGTAATGATAAAGACTAAAATATGTCTTCAGAGAATTACATATTAGAAAAACAGGATGGGTTTATTTAGTGGTTTTTAATGTCCAGCTCGAAATTACGCAGAGTTGAGTATTATTATTGAAATTGATATGATTTAGAGCTTTGTTTTAAACAAATAACCATTAACCCCTCGATGCACACGAGTGGGAGTGAAATAAACAAAAAAAGGACGAATCAAGTCTCCAGAAATCATTGCCTTATCGTATTGCTTTATTCTCAGTTCTAAAATAAGTGGAATTGATAATGATGAACAGTTTGGTAATTTCGTCAATGATAGCCTGAATAAATATTTGCTCATCATTACTTATTTTAGTAATTGGCAATACACAAAATACCAACACATTCAAATTTTTAGGATTAGAAACGATGGAAATATGCGACTCTATGGGTTGATATTCAATTATCATCTTATTACTTATATGCGGATAATTGCCAGTATTTCTTTCTCTTGCTTCAAAATGTTCACTCATGGTGCGTTGAGTGCTACAGTTTATAATTCTTATTAATACCCAATCCGAATTTACAATACTCAGTATTTTTTCTCCAAAAAAACAAAATGATTTTTTAAAATCAGCTTTTGTTTGCGGATAACTATCGATATTGTAAAATATGGATTTAATCTCCTGTATCTGCACATTAATCATTCCAATGTATTGTTCGGAAATCTGAAGCCTGTCCTCCACTTTCTTTTTGTCAGTATTTATCTTACTTATTTGTGTTTTATGGTTTGAAACCTCTGATTTGTACAGATTAAAAATTAAAATACTTACCCCAAATAAAATTCCGAGGAGTATTCCTTCCACGGTTTCTTCTTCGATGATTAATTTCTCCGATATACGCAGTGATCCGGTTATTAATTTGGGAGTAGTAATGATAAGAACAAAAAGAAGAACGAAAAGTAACAAGTATATAACTTGTAGCAACGATGGGCGAATGGTTTTTTTACTCATACGGCATTATCTTTTTTAAAGTTGTGTGTAGAATTTCAGGCTTTACTTCCAATCAATTTAAAGTACAGCAAAGGCAATAAATCATTCCGAAAATTGATTGTCGCATCACTATCAACAAACAATCAGCCACAAAGTAAAAAAGATTCATAACATTTCACAAAGTTTAGATAACTAAATAATAGAACGTTTAGCTGTTTTTACTGTTGCCTAAATTATTAAGTTTAAACCGTACTCTCAACGAAGTGATATTTTTGAATTTATACATTAAGAATCTATTCCCCAGATAAGGCAAAGTCCAGGATATTTCGGCATAATACAGTTACATAATTTTAGAATAAAGCTGTATGCTCCAATTATTTGTACAATACTATATACAAAATAAAAGCAGGAGGATATTGATTTAATTCCTCCTGCTTTTATTATTTTTATTGTTGAAGTTTCGGCTTCAGGTATTATGGACACTTGTTGCCAAATTCTCTGCTGCATGCCATAAATTATTTTTGTCTGGCTTTTCCATTATTAATATACATGGATGATTGGTTGTTCAGTCCTTTTGTATTTATCTGAATAATTGATGCTAATGAGTATAAATGAGGGTAGTGTTTGTGCATGTAGAGTGATTTTATTTTCATCTTTACACGTAGCTTTCTTTTATTCTGCAGATGGATTCTGCCTTTTGGATGGACGTATTCTATCTTTCGGAAGAGTGCAATCTGTTAGCTGGATGGAATATTTCATTCATTGCCTGTTGACGCATTGCCTGCAGAAGCCTTGCATTACCCCTGTTGACACACATTTCAGAATAAATCATATACTGGTTTATAGCAGTTAGTTCATCTGCCAATAGTATATTTAAGGCTACGTTTAATGTATCATTCCCTTTCATAATTGTATTTTTTTTGAAATTAAATAATTGTTTCATGTAAATTTATGAATACAAAATTATAGGAATTTAGGGATGAAAGTATTACATAGTTCCTGAATAAAGTTATATGATTCACACATTTATAATGTAAGAAGTAACAAAGGTAACATTGTACCGGGGATAGCATGTATACTTAAATATAACTTACTTTCAGCATATTCGTGCTACCGTGTTCACTCAGTGGTGTGCTACCCACAAAAACTACGCAATCTCCATTTGCCAACAGCCCATCTGTTTTCAGCATCTCGACTGATTTGATGACAGCTGTATTCAACTGGTTATAGGTGTTGAGATGATAGGGTTTTATACCCCACACTAACGACAATTGCTGTAGCAATTTTTTATTGTTGGTAAAAGCGTAAATAATAACCCCGGGTCGGTAACCGGATATTTTGATAGCTGTATATCCTGAGTGTGTGAATGATATTATGGCTTTTGCCCCAACCTGCTCAGCAAGTTTTGATGCATTGTAACAAATGGAGTCTGCCAGAAATTCAGGAGAACTTTCAATCGGAATATGTAGCCTTTCAACTGAATTTGTCCGGTTTGTATGCTTTTCGGTATAATTAATAATCCGCTGCATACTATTGATTGTTTCTGCCGGATAGTTGCCTACCGAAGTCTCACCACTGAGCATCAATGCATCGGCTCCGTCGAGCACAGCATTAGCTACATCGTTGGCTTCGGCTCGCGTGGGTCTGAAGTTTGTAATCATGCTTTCCATCATTTGTGTAGCAATGATTACCGGCTTTGACTGCATGATGCATTTCTCCACAATTGATTTTTGAATCAACGGTACTTCATCGAATGAAATCTCTACACCCAGATCACCTCTGGCAACCATAATCCCATCAGCAAATTCTATGATCTTATCTATTTCCTGTACAGCTTCCGGCTTTTCTATCTTTGCAATTACACGAGCATGACCCTTTTTACTTTTAATCAGCTCCTTCAGTTCCAATACATCTGTAGCTTTTCTGACAAAAGACAATCCAATCCAATCCACATCATGTTCCAGTGCAAAAGTGGCATTCGATATGTCTTCTTCGCTCAGGCATGGCAATGATACATTGGTGTCGGGCAAGTTAAGTCCTTTGTGTGACGACAGCGGTCCACCATAAATTACTTTCGCCTTTACCATGTTTTTTTTATTGGTTTCTTTTACTTCCAGCTTAATTTTTCCATCGTCAATAAGCATTGCTTCGCCCACATTGACATCCTGTGGAAACTCCTGATAAGTCATGTAAATATGATCTTTTGTCCCAACACATTTTTCGGATACAAAAGTGATAATATCATCTTTCTCCAAATGAATCAGGTTATTTTCAATTTCGCCTACCCGAAGTTTCGGGCCCTGTAAGTCGGCAAGAATAGAAACATGGGTTTCAAATTCCAGATTCAAATCATGAATGATATGAATAAGTTTTAAATGCTCTGCCTGCGTAGAATGAGAAAAATTCAACCGGAATACATCAACGCCCTCAATCATCATTTTGTGAATGATTTCTTTGGTGGATGAGGCCGGACCTAAGGTGGCTATTATTTTTGTATGGGAATTTTTTGATTGCATGGTAGTGTATTTATAGCTAATTAAAATGAGTTTGATATAAGATTCTTTTGAATCTCACTATTTTATAAGTCCGAAGGACTTGAATGTAAATAACCGCGGGTGAATTGAAAATCAGCGAAGCTAAACCCGGGGGTAATGAATAAAAAAGATCTGAACCCTGAAAGGGTTCAATAACATATATTTATATATTGAACCCCATCCGGGGTTCACATTTAAGTTTTAGCTTTATCCACGGGTTTATCTTCGCTGATTTTCAATTCACCCGCGGTTATTTACATTGAATCCTTTCAGGATTCTAAAATCTACTTTTAATTGATTGTTAGCTGTTTGCTTATATCGAAATCACGTTACTTTAATTCTATCGCTTTAATAAAACCTTTCAGGGTTCTGGCCGAATGCTGGAATAATTTCTCTTCTGCTTTGGACAGATCAAGTCTTACATACTGTTCTACACCATGTATATTGACAATAGATGGAATACTGATACACACATCACTGACACCATAATAATTACTGACTAAAGTAGAAACAGGCAAAATGGAATTTTCATCCCGCAGTATTGCCCGGGTTATTTTCACCAGCGATAAGGCAATGGAATAGTTAGTAGCCCCTTTTCGTTTAATAATCTCATAGGCCGAATTCTTTACTTTCTCAAATATCTCTTTCAACTCATTTTTAGCATTACCTTGTTTGGCATATTCCGAGCAATAGGTTTCGATATCCATACCTCCAATGGTTGCATTGCTCCACACCGGAAGCTCGGTATCGCCATGTTCGCCAATGATATATGCATGAATATTGCCGGGATCTACTTTAGCATAATCACTAATCATGTATTTCAGTCTGGCCGTGTCGAGCACAGTTCCCGATCCGATCACTCTGTTCGATGGAAAACCCGATAATTTCAGGGTGACATAAGTCAGAATATCCACCGGATTAGTAACAACCAACAGGATAGCATCCTTTGCATATTTAGCAACGGCAGGTACAATATCTTTGAATATTGCCACATTTTTAGATACTAAATCAGTTCTGGTCTCATCCGGTTTTTGATTGGCACCGGCCGTAATTACTACAATGTCTGCATCTTTACATCCTTCGAATCCTGCAGCATAAATCTTGGTAGGATGGGCAAAGCTCAAGCCGTGATTCAAATCCATGCATTCGCCTATAGCCAGTGATTCATTTTTATCAATTAAAACAATCTCTCTGGCTAATCCACTAATCATAAGTGAAAACGCAAACGTACTGCCCACATTACCGGCACCGACGATTGCAATTTTTGGTTTTAATGAGTCCATAATTATTTATTTTAAAAGTGAGTTTAGTGAATTACTCATAAGATGACTTTAAGTCATCATATGTGTAAATACAAATATGGTTGAATCAATGCTCCCACAAGATGCTGGAAATCTCTAGTGGTACCGAAACCGTTGGTATTGTTGGAATTGCTCTTACAGTAAAGTCGGATGCTGAGTGTGTTGCAACTACAGAAACATTATATTGATAACCATTGTAGTTTCCATCCAGTTTTTTTCCTTGTTTCATTATCTGTGTTACCGGAGCAGTGCCATTTATTCCATTTGAAAATAGCTCAATTTGCACTAAACGCGGATCTATATCATTGAAATAGATTTGAACTTCAAATATATGTTGGTTCTCAATAGTCTCTATCTTGACATCCCCAAAATGTAAGGAACTCCATTTTTGCTCAAGAGTCCGTATAGCATCAATTATTTGCTTTCCTTTTTCTCCATTATTGGCAGAACGTTTCAGGTATGCTTTGGCAGCCGGTACATAATGTTGTTCGGTATATTCCCGTTCCGATCTGTCTGCTGAAAATAGAGGTGTAAGTTGCGCCATACTCTCCCGTATGCGTGACATCCAGGCTGTTGGGATGCCCTTTTCATTTCTATTATAATATTCAGGCACTACTTTTTGTTCGAGTAAAGTGTAAAGTTCGTTAGCTTCTTTTTCGTCCCAAAAGGTAGCATCAACATGCTCATTACCATCACCCATTGCCCAACCTATTTCGGGCGTGTAAGCTTCTGCCCACCAACCATCCAGTTCCGATAAATTTAAGCCTCCATTTACCAGCACTTTCATACCACTGGTTCCACTGGCTTCCCAGGGGCGGCGCGGCGTATTAATCCAAACATCAACCCCCTGAACCATATTTTCTGAAATTTCCATATCGTAATCGCTCAGGAAAATAACACGGGGCTGAAAATTATTTTGTTTTATAAATTCTATCCATTTTTTAATCAGATTCTGTCCTTCTTCATCAGCCGGGTGTGCTTTACCGGAAATAATCAGTTGAACCGGAAATTCAGGATTTGTCAATATGCGTAGTAAACGTTGTGGATCATGAAGTAATAAGTTAGGTCGTTTGTAAGGTGCAAAACGTCTTGCAAAGCCCAGGGTTAAGATGTTGGGATCAAATAAAGTCTTTGACAATTTACATATTTCAGGTGAATGATTCGATCCAAGTAACTGCCTTGATAGATGTTCACCTGCAAACTTGATAAGTGTTTTGTTTGCATTGATCCGCATTTCCCAGAGTCTTTCATCCGAAACCTGTCGAATATCCTGTTCGAGTGTCTTATTCATTCCCAACCATCGATCCTTACCGCAAAACTCTGTCCATATATCATCCGATTCTTTGGAGTCCCAGGTTGGCATATGCACACCATTTGTAATATGTCCCACAGGAACTTCCGCTGTTGGCCAGTTTGGAAAGAGTGGATTAAACATATGACGGCTTACTTCACCGTGTAGACGACTAACACCATTTACAGCGCCGCTTCCATGTATTGCAAGATATGCCATATTAAAGGTTTCCGATTCATTGAAAGCATCGTTACGACCTAAAGCTAACAATTGCTGCGTTGTGATACCCAGTTTTTGTCGGGCATATTCACCCAGGTATTGTTCGATAAGTGATGGAGGAAAACAATCGAAACCGGCTGTTACAGCCGTATGCGTAGTAAACAGATTTCCCGACCGTGTTGTTGCTAGTGCCACATCGAACGGCTGTCCGGTTTTATTCATAAAACTATAAGCACGCTCCAAAATAGCAAATGCAGCATGTCCTTCGTTGAGATGACAAACCTGAGGCTCAATACCCAAAGTCTGAAGCAATCGCCAACCTCCGATGCCAAGAACCATTTCCTGTTTTAGCCGGAGTTCAGAACCGCCACCATATAATTCACTGGTTATACCACGATGAATGGGAAAATTCGCTGCATCATTGCTGTCTAACAGATAAAGCTTGACTCTGCCAACCTGTACCTGCCAGGCACGCAGCCAGACAGAGCAACCGGGAAGCTGTATTTCTAATCGTAGCCATTCTCCATTAGCTTCGCGCAAGGGTGTGATAGGTAATTGTCCGGGATCGTTGTAAGGATAAAGAGCTTGTTGTGCTCCGTTTTTATCAATTACCTGACGAAAATAACCTTGTTGATATAAAAGACCTATTCCGATAACCGGCACACCCAAATCATTGGCAGCTTTCAGCTGATCGCCGGCTACATTACCCAAACCTCCTGAATAAATAGGCAACGCTTCGCTCAACATAAATTCCATGCTGAAATAAGCTACACAAGTAAGTGCTGAGTCTGGATAATTTTGTTGAAACCAGGCTGGAACTGAAGCTGTACGGGCTTTAGATGCTACAAGTGTGTCTACTTTCTTTCTAAATTCAGGGTCGGACATGACATGCTGAAATTGATCACGCGATACTGTCTGCAATACAACCCATGGATTATGCGTAATATTCCACAAATCAGGATCAAGCTCTCTCCAAACATCATCCTCTGCATGACTCCATGACCACTGTAAATCAAGTGCCAGTTCGGCAAGTGCATCTAATCCCTCAATATCTGTTGGCAAAAAACTATAAACAGGTTTATGAATAGCTATTTTTTCTGACATAATTTTATATTTTTAGGCTTCAAGTGTTGCTCTCAATATCGTATAATTTAACTTTTTAGTTATATTTACATGATTCCCAAAGTCATTAATAGGGTTTAATGATTTAAAGAATTGATAGAGTTATTTCTCTTTTTCGATTTCATCTTCTACTTCTTTTGCTCCTTTGGCATAGAACTTTTTCTCATCTGGAGCAAGTTCATGAAGTAATCTCAGAAACTCCCCGGCATGTACCAGTTCCTCATCGGCTATGTCTTTTAAGACTTCTTGAGCAAGCTTATTGTCGGTTGACTCAGCCAACTGCATATACAACTGTGTTGCTTCATACTCAGCAGCTACCATGAAACGGATGGCTCTTATGAGCTCCGCATCACTTAGCTTTCTATCATGTGCTAACCCTGAAAAGGGTGATCCAAAATTTGGCATAATCTTTATTTTTTTAGTTTATAATTAATAATTAGTTATTATTTTTTTCAATTAGAGAATTTCACCCAAATGCTTATAATTAGACTTAATGATTTTAATTACCTCATTTGTACGTCCACTTAGCATCATTTTCCCCATATAAGAAGCAAAGCCTTTCATTTGGTCAAATTCAAGTTTGGGAGGCATTGCAAGGGCATTTGGATTGGTCTGGATGGTAATTAATGCCGGTCCATCCTGTTTAAAAGCTTTTTCTAATGCTGATCTTACATCAGCAGGATCATTTATTATAATTCCATACATGCCCATTGCCTCAGCTAATTTTGCAAAGTCAGGATTCAGCATATCTGTTTCAATATCCGGAATTCCGGCTACTTCCATTTCCAGTTTCACCATTCCCAACGAACGGTTATTAAAAAGTATAATTTTCACCGGAAGATTATATTGTACAATGGTCATTAAATCGCCCATCAGCATGGATAAGCCACCATCGCCACAGAAAGCAATCACTTGCTTGTCGGGGCAGGCAAGTGCAGCACCAATGGCTTGTGGCATGGCATTAGCCATTGATCCATGATTGAATGAACCCAACATCTTTCGTTCGCCGGTTCCCTCAATGTAACGGGCAGCCCATACGCAACACATGCCGGTATCTACCGTAAATATGGCATCTTTGTCGGCTAACTCATTTATTACTGAAGCTACATATTCAGGATGAATGGCATTGGGTTCTCCACAATCATTTACATAAAACAACAAATCCTTTTTTCCCTCTTTGTAAAACTCTAATTGTTTGTCGAGAAAAGTCCTGTCTTCTTTATTTTCTACTAGGGGTAGGAGAGCCAACAAG
>Ga0209123_1001295_pt1 | contig 25466 bp, 24 predicted proteins | sample BarGraIncu00431A_FD_184500 | JGI IMG/M metagenome (GOLD analysis project Ga0209123, IMG submission 184500) | Arctic peat soil microbial communities from Barrow, Alaska, USA - Barrow Graham LP Incubations 004-31A (SPAdes) (version 2) | ecosystem: Environmental > Terrestrial > Soil > Wetlands >...
AAGAGGAGGACCGCAAAATTTTACAGACTTGTCAAGTGTTTTATGCAAAAAAAGTGGGGGAATCAACAAAAATTAATGGTACTAAAAATGAGGAATCACAGGAGCTAAGGAGTTTCCGTGAAAGCTCATCTAATAAAAGGGGGATGTTATATAATGAAAAAATTTATTGTTTTATTATTATCAGTAACTGTCACTGGAACATTGCTATTTTCTGGGTGTTCTAAAAATACGACTCAGCCTAAAAACAGTACTGAAACTACAAGTAATACTGAATCTACAAAGCCTGTAACTTTAAGATTTTTATGGTGGGGTAGTCAGCCTAGGCATGATGCGACTGTAAAAGTAAACGATTTATACAAGCAAAAATATCCTAATGTAACTATTGAGTCTGAATATCAATCCTTCGATGGATATTTTCAAAAATTGTCAATGAGTGCAGCTGCCAATAATATGCCAGATGTTTTTCAATTTTATGTTGGTTCTAGTGATACCCAACAGTTTATGGAAAAAAAATTAGTAGAACCATTAGATAGTTATGTCAGCAAAAAATTAATTGATGTTAGTGACATAAGTGAAAGTGGTCTTTCAGCAGGTAAATATAATGGAAAATTGTATGGATTGTCGTTAGGAGCAAATGCTAGAGCTTTGATAGTTGATCCAGATGCATATCAAAAAGCAGGTTTGCAAATTCCAACGAATGGATATGCAACTTGGGATGATTTAGAAAAAGATCTTGTTAAACTGAAACAAGTAACAGGAGCATATGGTGCAGATGATCTTCTTTCTTATAACTTTGCTTTGCCGTATTATTTAAGGCAGAATGGGAAGGTGTTGTATTCTGACGAGAAATCAATAATAGGTTTTGATGAAAAGACCTATGTGGATTTCTATAATATGAAAACGAAATGGATTAAAGAAGGACTGGTTCCAACTTTTGATATAACTTCAGCTTCAAAAGGAATACAAGATTCGGAAATTGTAAAGAAAAAATCTGCAATAAGTATACTTTATTCAAATCAGTATGAGTCTGCAGCTAAAGCAGCTGGAAAACCGTTAACACTTATACCATTGCCAGGTCCAAATGCTTCAAAGGGTATGGATGTCAGGGCTGGTTCCCATATATCTATGTCAAGCAAGTCGGCTAACAAGGATGAGGCTGCAAAGTTTATTAGCTATTTTATGAATGACATTGATGCTAATAAAATATTAAATGCTGAGAGGGGTATGCCTGTTGTTAATAAAGTAAGAGAAGCATTAAAATCAGGATTTAGTATTGAGCAAAATGTCATGGCAAGCTATATGGACAATGTTTCTAAAAATAGTACCCTAAGCGATCCTCCAGTACCAGCTGGTGTTAGCGAAATGGATGTACTTTTAAAAGATTTGGAACAACAGATTGTATATGACAAAATTACACCTCAAGCAGCATATAAGCAAATACAAGCATTAGCAGCAAAGCTTTCTAAAAAATAAATGATTAAAAACACGTTTTTTTATGGGTGGATCATGAAAAAACGTGTTTTTAATAAGAGATGAGGAGATACTACATGAAAAAAGATTTTAAGAAATTTAGGTCTCATTTTATTGAAAACTATTCTGGGTCTATTTATATATTGCCATGGATTATTGGTTTCACATTTTTTACTTTAATACCACTTCTATGTCTCTTTTATTTTGCATTCACTAAATATGATTTGCTTTCCGCACCTCAATTTATAGGATTTGATAACTTTAAAGATATATTTACATCGGATCCTAAATTTTTTACAGCTTTAAAAGTGACATTTAAGTACGTGGCTACTGCCGTTCCATTAAAATTATTTGTTGCACTGATGGTTGCAATTTTATTAAATCAAAAGCATAAATTTATAGGACTATATAGAACAGCTTTTTATTTACCTTCTATCATCGGAGGAAGTATTGCTGTTGCAATTATGTGGAGTAGAATCTTTTCTAGAGATGGTGCAATCAACTCTATTATTTACCTTGTATTTGGATTTAAACCGGATATTTCCTGGATTGCAGATCCGAAAACAGCTTTAGCGTCACTAGTATTGCTTTCAGTATGGCAGTTTGGGTCACCAATGCTAATATTTCTGGCAGGCATAAAAAATATACCTGAATCATATTATGAAGCGGCTGCTATAGATGGAGCAAATTCATTTCAAAGGTTTTTTAAAATCACACTACCATTACTTAGTCCAATAATTTTCTTTAACTTAATAATGCAAATTATAAGTGGATTTATGACCTTTACTCAAGGACTTGTTATCACTAATGGTGGGCCGCTAGATAAAACCTTATTTTATCAATTATATGTTTATAGAAAAGGCTTTGAACAGTTTAATATGGGCTATTCAGCGGCATTATCATGTATTATGCTGGTTATTGTGGCGATATTTACCGCAATGGTATTTAAGTCATCATCAGCATGGGTTTATTACGATGGGAAGGGAGAATAAATCATGAAAAGAAAACGAAAAACTAGTTCAATTATATTTCATATTGCTTGCATACTATTTTGTCTTACATCCCTATATCCACTGCTATGGATGATTTCAAGCTCACTCAAGGAAAGTCAGAAAGTATTTGTTGATGCTATTTCTTTGATTCCGAGTTCTGTACATCTAGATAACTATACCAGGGGATGGAAGGGCTTTGCAGGGAATGGCTTTATGCTTTTCTTTAAAAATTCATTCTTTGTGACTATATCTTCAACAATTGGAGTTCTGATGTCTTGCTCAACAATTGCCTATGGCTTTGCAAGGGTTAAATTCAAATATAAAAATTTCTGGTTTGCTACAGTAATACTAACAATGATGTTACCATCGCAACTTGTTATGATACCACAATATGTTATGTTTCATAAGCTTAATTGGATTAATACTTATATACCTTTAATTTTACCAAAATTTTTTGGTGGATCCTTCTTTATATTTTTAATAATGCAGTTTATAAAAACTATTCCTTTTGATCTTGATGAAGCTGCTAAAATTGATGGCTGCAGTAGCTTTAGAATTTTTTATAATATTATTTTGCCATTAATTAAACCAGCTTTGATTACAGCCGCTATTTTTGAATTTTATTGGAGTTGGGATGATTTTCTAGGCCCTTTAATTTATCTTGGCAGACCTAAAATGTATACGGTAAGTGTGGCTTTGAGACTGTTTTCAGATCCAGGTTCACAAACTGATTGGGGAGCAATGTTTGCTATGGGGGTATTATCATTAATTCCGGCAATTACTGTTTTTTTCATATTCCAAAAATATATTGTTGACGGCATTAGCACCAGTGGGCTGAAAGGATAGAATAAGATAATGTAGTTACTTTACAAAATTTTATGGAAGGGTGGAAAAAATGAAATATAAAAATCCTATTATTTCTGGATTTTATCCAGATCCGAGTATTTGCAGAGTGGGAGAGGATTACTATCTGGTAACAAGTTCTTTTGAATATTTTCCTGGGGTGCCTATTTTTCTCAGCCGTGACCTTATACACTGGGAACAGATTGGTCACTGTCTAACAAGAGAGTCACAGTTGCCACTAAAAGGAGTGGAACCTTCCGGAGGTATATGGGCTCCAACCATAAGATATCATGAATGTACCTTTTATATGACAACTACCAATATGAATGCTCAAGGGAACTTTTATGTTTATACCGATGATCCTGCAGGGGAGTGGTCTGAACCAATATGGATTTCAATGGGCGGCATAGATCCATCTCTTACCTTTGATGGTGATAAGGTTTATTATACTACAAATCAATGTGCTCCAGATAAAACACCGGGTATTTCGCAAGTTGAAATTGATATAGAAACAGGAAAATTAATAGGTGATATCAAATTTATATGGGAAGGATCTGGTGGTAAGATGGGGGAAGCTACTCACTTATATAAGATCGGTGATTATTACTATCTGATGATTGCAGAGGGAGGAACGCAGTTTACTCACATGGAGACAATTGCAAGAAGTAAATCACCCTGGGGGCCTTTTGAATCCTGTCCAAGAAATCCTATTCTTACAAATATGCAGGCACGTATACTAGATATACATTGTACAGGTCATGGAGATCTTGTAGAGGACCAAAACGATAATTGGTGGATGGTTCACTTAGGTATAAGAATAGCTCGAAAGTATATGTCACATCTTGGAAGAGAGACTTTTTTGTCTCCTGTAGAATGGGATGAAGATGGGTGGCCTATTGTTAATTATGGGAAATGTATTACTTTGATTTCTGATGGTCCATGTCTTCCTACAGTAGATGTTAAAAAAGAAATAGAAATGGATCATTTTGATGGAAATAAACTTGAATTTTGCTGGAACTATTTGAGAAATCCATACCCCGAAGATTATAGTATGAGTTATATAAAAAGCTGTATGACCCTTTGGGGGAATCCCAGCAGCATTTCTGATATAGATTCTCCAGCAATGATCGCTAGGAGACAAAAGTATTTTAATTGTGAAATATCTACAGCTTTTGAGTTTTCACCTGTAAAAGAAAACGAGGAAGCTGGAGTAGTAATATTCATAACAAATGAATATTACTATAAAATAGTAAAACGAAGGATCAATGGGAAAATGTATATTGTATTAGAAAAACGAGTAGAAGACTTTTTACCGATTGCAGCTTGTGTAGAAATTGAAGAAAAACAGCTTCACATTAAGGTTATAGCTGATAAATTAAAATATATTTTTTATTTTGGCTATTCTCCTACAGAAATGATTAAAATTGCTGAAGCTTCTACAAGATTTCTTGCATGTGAAGTTGCAGCAAGATGTTTCACAGGTACATATGTAGGGATTTATGCTTCAGGTAACGGATGTAGAGCAACTGTGCCGGCATGTTTTGATTATTTCAGCCTAAAAGAATATGATGAAACTGTTGTGGGTTCATAAATATGATAGAGATTATGAAAAATATGACGAATAGAAAATCTTCTTTTGAAATAATAGATTTCCACATACATCCATTTATGACAAATAAGAATAATACATGTTTTTATGAAAAAACTGTTGAGACATTAGAAGAAATAAGTAAAGATTTATTGAGAGCAGGTATATCAAGAGCTTGCGGAAGTGTTATACATGAAGTGAAGGGCAATAATTTTAATGAATATATATGTATTTAAAATTTCAGGTCCTTTTGCACACAAAGGTTCTTTTAAAAATCTGATAGGGAGTGATTAAAATATGGGAAAAACAGAACCGTTACTGAAATATATGCATATTTCAGTAGATGACGTATATTGTATCTTAAAAGAATTAACTGAAGGTTCATATCAAAGCATATACGAACATAAAGTGTTAAAATTTCTTAAAAATATGCATGATAAATATGGTGCTGTATTTAGTTTTTACTGTTTTTATCATATTTCGGATGCGGATGGGTGGACTTTAGCAAATATGACTAATAGATTTAGAGATGAGTTTAAAACTGCAGCTTCTTGGCTCAAATTTGGATTTCATTCTAATAATTCGACTATAAAATATAATGAGATGGTAATACCTGATGAAGCATTAAAGCATTACAATGATGTTATAAATGCAATAAAGAACTTCGCTGGATCTTCTTGCGTAGATAGAATACCGCGTATTCATTTCTTTTCTGCGGCAGTAGAGAATGTTAGAAAGTGGAGAGATGCTAATGATGGTGTTGAAGGTTTTTTAGCAGCAGATGATAATAGAGAATTAAATTATTATCTTAATGATGTGGAAAGAAGTTTTCTCCAAAATCACTCATGCTATTTTGAAGCCAAAGAAAATCTGTACTTTTTAAAAACAAACTTTAGGCTTGAAAACATTGAAAATGCTTACAAATTACTGGAACTTGAAAAACAACATAAATACGCTCATGAAGAAGCAATAAAAATTGTGTTCACACACGAAAAGTTTTTATACACTGATGAAATTATGTGTAAAATTGAAGATTGCTGTAGATGGGCTATTGATAATAACTATGTTTTTGCTTTTCCTATGGAGAATATACTAAGATGCATCACCAATACTTAGAATTATCGTAGTACAATAAAAAGGTTGAAACAAGTGGTTTTATTTATTAAGACAATCTATAAAGAGTAATAATCATAATCAAGATGCGCAAGTATTTCCGCAACTAAGGAATTACTTGTGCATCTATTGCATATGGGATAAAAATAGTTACAATAGTTTTTTATCAGATTATGTAATGACAGGGAAGAACTTTTTATTCATATTATCACCTTAATATTTTAATATTATTATTAATATTCTTAGATTGATTAGTATTTTCAAGACTTATATAATATAAATATAACAATATTGAGGTCTAAATACAAGAGAAGATTATGGAGAACAGTACGTGAATTGCCATATAGGTAGTGAAAGGATGATTAATAAATATGAGCAGAGTTGAGACAAAAATTATGAGTGGGTGGGAGTTTACATTAAAAGAGCCTGAAAATCAAAACTTCAAGCCTGTTAAGCTTCCTCACGATTGGGCAATAAATGCTCCAATAAAAAGAGATATGAGACAGGGAGAAGCACAAGGATTTAGAGACAGATATGGAATTGGTTGGTATAGACGAAATATTGTATTCCAAGAGATAAAGGAAGATTCTATTTACCAGTTACAATTTGATGGAATTTATGAAAATAGTACAGTATGGGTAAATGGTAAGGTCGCTGGTGATCAAAAGTATGGTTATTCAAGATTTACACTGAATATTACAGACTACATTCATAAAGGAGATAATCAGGTATTGGTTAAGGTTGATAACACTTCTTTCCAATCAGATAGATGGTATTCAGGGGCAGGAATATACAGAACCGTTAAGTTGATTGAATTAAACAGGAATCATCTGAGGCCAGAAGAAATACAAGTGAAAACATCAATTAATGGCGATACGGGCATAATTACCATAATGACAGGATCCTCATCCTTGGTAAAAGCATGTATATCTGAAGAGAATATGAGTATTACAGGTGAATCTGAAAATGGAATGATTCATGTTGAAGTACCAAATGTAAAGCTATGGAGTCCTGAACAACCAAGCTTATATCATTTGGAATTGTCACTCTTTGATGGAAATCAATTAGTTGATACCTATGGAATGAAAATTGGCGTAAGAGAAATAAAGATGGTTCCCGGTGAAGGAATGTATCTCAACGGTAAGATAACGAAGATTAAGGGACTATGTGTTCATCAGGAAGCGGGCTGTCTAGGGGTTGCCGTACCACCAGAAATATGGAGAGATAGACTTATAAAATTCAAAGAAATTGGATGTAATGCTATCCGTACAGCACACCACATGCCTGCATCGGAAATTCTAGATATTTGTGATGAAATAGGGTTGCTTGTATATGAAGAATCATTTGATAAATGGACAGGCGGTTCGTATGGAAGATATTTCAATACTGAATGGAAAATTGATTTGGAGTGTATGTTAAAAAGGGATCGAAACCATCCATGTATATTTATGTGGGGTGTTGGCAACGAAGTTGAAAATCAGGCACAAGAATCCATGCTGAAGATACTGAGAATGTTTAAGGAACATTTGTTAACGATAGATGATACCAGACCGGTTTCTTATGCTATGAACCCTCATTTTAAATATGAGAGTAACGTGGATATGTCCAAAGTGAAGGACATTCAACAGTTCGTAGATGAAGTGAGTGATACGGAAATTTATAATTTAGATGAAAGAGTGGAGCGTATCCGTGCAATTGCAGATATTGTTGATGTGATCTGTTGTAATTACCAGGAACAATGGTATTCTGAAATACACAAGGCTATTCCAGATAAATTAATTTTGGGAACAGAAACCTACCAATTCTTTAAGGGTCATACCGATCAGATGCAGAATTTTTGTGAGGAAGTCCCTTGGATGGATGTGGAAAAATATGATTATGTTATAGGCGGTATGATTTGGACAGGTATTGATTATCTAGGTGAATCCATGGGGTATCCTGCCAAAGGCTGGGCGGGTTCATTGTTCTACACAAATACCGAGCGTAAACCGATGGCCTATCTATATGAAAGCTATTGGTCAGAAAAACCTATGGTATATTTCGCGGTTATGGACTATTCTCTGCAGGATGAAGGGGCTAAGGAACATTGGGATGCGCCAAGATATGCAAGTCATTGGAACTTCCCGCAGTTTAATAAGACTGTAATTCCATACATGATAGCAACGAATTGTGAAGAAGTAATAATAGATTTGAACGGTAAACAGTTTTATGTAAATAAACTAGCTTCATATCCAAGCAGAATGATAACAGGTTATCTGCCATATTTACCTGGAACAGTAACGGTAAGAGGATTTATAAATAAAGAAGAGGTATGTAAATATACACTAAAAACTACAGGGCCTGCTGTCAAACTTGGCTTTGATTTTGAAAAAATCACACTAGAAGCAAATGAAGGCTATGAAAAATCATTCACAGTTCGAGCAAAGGACATGGATGGAATATCTGTATTTCGCGAAAGTGCAAAAGTTGTTTTCAGCGTTACTGGACCGGCAGAGCTTGTTGGAGTTGATAATGGAGATCTTTGCTCAAGTGAAGTCTACGATAATAATTGGATGCATATGTATCATGGGTGTGTAAGCACTGTTATTAGGATAACGGGTGAGAAGGGACGTGTAGTATTATCGGCGGTTTCAGATGGAATGTATACTGGTCAACTTGTTATTAATGTTATTTAAGCTTAGATTTGCAAATCAAAATTTGTTGAAATAAGTTTAAAAAGTCATAAGATGTATAGTTTATTATAGTTTTTTTGATATAGAATATATATAGATATTCATTTTTGTATATATTTAAAATTTCAGCAATAGATATTTGTTGAAAAAAATTACAAAATAAAAGGATAATTAATAATAAACTAATAAATACAAGAGGATGATGATATGAGTATTGTTAAAACAAACAAAACACCTATTGATTTGATGGTAGCACCTGCGACATTGGCTAGTGAAAGTCTTACTCTAGTATGGGATAAGCCAATTGAATATGCAAATATTACTGGATATATAGTGTATCAAGATGAGGTAAAGATAACACAAACTAAACGAGACAAAACTCACTTAACAGTTAAGGGGTTAAGTGCGGATACTACTTATGAATTTCGTGTTGAAGCTATTATTGATAACTCTACAGGCATTGCAGCAATTACTGCTAATACATCAACAACAAATTTAACTATTAAAACAAAGCATTTAGGAGATATCATAGATGTTAGCAAACTTCCATACAACGCAGATGCCACAGGAAAAAGCATAAGTACTATTTCACTGCAAAAGGCTATTGACGACTGCAACGAAGGTGGTACAGTTTTAATTCCCACAGGTGCAGTTGTACTTACTGGTGCCATAGAACTAAAAAGTGATATGACTCTCAGGGTGGATGGAATGTTAAAGGGAAGCTTAGAACCAAGTGACTATATAATTAATAAGGGTAGTAATTATAAAGGATTGGTAAATGAAGATGGACTTATCTTAACAAGATATGAAGGTTGGGAAATGTATTGTTACCGAAGCTTAATTAATTCGGGCTATCTAAATCCTAATAACCGTATGGAAGTTACCTGTGAGAATTTAAGAATTTGTGGTAAAGGTACTATTTACGGTGGTGGAAACGAACTTGGAACTGAAATGAAAAAGTTATATGCGGACAAAGAAAAGTATCCAGAGTATGTTTCCGATGGCAAGCCTGGAAGACGTATAAGGGGTCGCCTACTTGGGTTTATACAGTGCAAGAATGTACACCTTACCGGAATAAATATTGAAAATCCTTCATGCTGGACGGTTCACATTATTTACTGTGATACATTTACAACACATGGAGTAAATATTAAATCAAGAGGTATAGATAATGGTGATGGATGGGATCCAGATTCTTCAAGAAATCTTATGATTTTTGATACTACCTTTGACACTGGTGATGATTGTATTGCTATAAAATCAGGCAAGAATCCAGATGGCAATATTGTAAACATTCCAACAAAGAATGTACGAATATTTGATTTGAAAATGCTAGGTGGTAATGGAATGGCTATTGGAAGCGAACAATCGGGTGGAGTTGAAGGCATATATATGCGAGACTGTGTTATTCAAAACACGACATATGGACTAGAATTAAAAGCACACAATGCAAGAGGCGGTTATATCAAGGGTTTACTTATGGTGGATTGTGTAATTGACAGATTTATGGCACATAGTGTTAATTATAATGCAGATGGCAGTCCGGCGCATGTTTTGCCATACTTTAAGGATATAGTGATCAAAAATACTATCATTGATGGAACGGGCAGGGCAGTGGAACTTATAGGATTTACACAAGAAGGACAAAAGAAAATTGAAGACCACTATGTGCATGATGTTCTTTTGGAAAATGTAATCCTCGGCAATGAAAATGATCTGGCGAAAGAGATATATCTTAAAGCTTGTCATAGGATTACATTTAAAAATGTAATCCTATGTAATGGAAAAGAGCCTGAATATACTATAGATAAAGAGACAGTTTTTGACGTTCAAATGGAGGAGACGAAGTAATAAAAGAAGCTACAGATTTATATAAGAAAAAATATGGAAGTAAGTAACAAATGCTAATTTAAATTGAGAGTATTATAACTGAAATTGAGACGGCTAGTGTTATGGCTTTTGGACAGGGGTTCGACAACCCTCGCCTCAACCAATGAAACCCACGACAATCAAATTTGGATTGTCGTGGGTTATTTTAGTTTTATATGTAATAAAGATAAACTGATTGAATCATATTCTTTTTTATAAATATATTTCTTTATAAAAGTTGTTTTGAAAAATCACTTAATTTTTTCGAAAGTTTATTTAAGTTTTGGCTTCCTTCAGAAACTTCCTGTGTTTGAGCAGCTTGTTCTTCACTAATAGCTGCGAAATTATGTATCTGGTTAAAAACTATATTAAAATGTTCGTTAATAGTATTAAGGGTAGATAAAATTTGAGTTGAAGATTCCTTGCTGCCATTAGCGAGGTTTCTTATTTCCTTGGCAACTATTGCAAAACCTCTACCAGCTTCACCAGCACGTGCAGCCTCTATTGCAGCATTAAGTCCAAGGAGATTAGTTGTGTTTGCAACGGATTTTATGTATGTAGTGATATCATCCATCTTTTTAATTTGTGTATTTATATTTTCAATTTTCAAATTCATTTCTTGTAAATTCGATGCTAGTTCTTGAGATGCAGATGCAGACGTTTCACAAGAACACATTAGTTGTTCCGAAAGAGATCCTAATTCCAGAGACATGTTCAATAAATATTGTTCTTTCATCAAAGGAACTCCATAGCAAATGGTGCCAAGAACATTATCTGTACTTGAGTTAATGATTGGAGCTGAATGGATGATAACTGGAATTCCAAAAACTTCTTTTGGGTATCTAGAGGACTCTCTAGTCCTACATTCCATTGATTTTTCAGCTGCGCCACCTTTTGGCAGAGAATCATTTAAATTAATTTTCATAGTAAATGAAGTGGCTTGTTTAATATATAAGTATTCATCCTTGCTAGTAATTGCAAAAGCAGAATCTTCAGAGAGTAGTAGTGGAATATTTTTATAAGTTTCAACTATTAAATCCATATATTTTTCATCAGAAATAAACATAAATTGCGCTCCTTTTAAATTATGATAGTGTAAAGTATTTACACTACTTTTATTAAATTTTTCTTTGTATTTTTTGACAGCTCACTTTCCATAATCAAAATTACGTATAAATGTAAATTATAAATAAAATTCACCAATAAAAATTAATATATCATCTATTAATGACTATGTCAAATAATAATCTTTAACATTCTTTAAGATAAATTAGACTTAAATAATATTAGGATAAAGACAATATTTGCGCTATACTGATGATATAAATGGAGGGGTATTGTTATATGAATCAACGTGAACAACAAAAGCTGGATACAAGAAGAAGAATATATGAGTGCGCGATTGGATTGTTTAGGGAAAAGACTTATGATACAGTAAAAATTACTGATATTGTTGAGGCGGCGCAAGTTTCTGTCGGTGCGTTTTATTACCACTTCCAATCAAAAGAAAATTTGATTGATGAAGGTTATAGGCGTTTTGACGATGAATTAAAAAAAGGATGGGAAACAGATAAGCCTGAACCTGGAGTTGAAACAATAGAATATTTGATTTTACGACAGTTAAATGATGTTGTACATAAAGGTGTTGAAGTTACAGAGATTTTCTTTAAAAATCAGCTTGGAAATACCAATACCTACTTATTTGAAAAAGATAGGTTTTTATATAAAAAAATGTGTGAGAATGTAGAACTGGTTAATCATTCAGAGGTTTCGAATGTAGAAATTGTAGATAGAATTTTGCGTGTTAGTCGTGGAACTATTTATGATTGGTGTCTTCATAATGGAAAATTTGATGTTAAAAAGGTAGGTATCGAAGAAGTACGGATTCAACTTGAACATTATGGAATAATTTAACGATAATTATACTCTTCCTGTGATTTTGGAAGGGTTTTTTTGATTTATTATATATTAATTATAGATGAAAAAATACCAAGATTGAAAGATAGTATAGAGAAAAAATTTTAAATGCAACAAGGAGTAATTAAGTCTGTTATTAAAATTTGTTAGCTTTGGACAAAATTAACTTGACAAAATTAATTGAAGATTCTATAATTTGACTGTAACCGATTCAGTGAATCAATTACGGTTGAATTTTGGAAGGAGTTTTTAATATGGCTACAAAGTATAAAAATTTATTTTCCCCGATCAAAGTAGGAGAATGTGAGTTGAAAAACAGAATCGCTATGATGCCTATGGGTGTTTTTTCAAATAGAATGATGAATTCGGATGGAAGCTATACTAAAGATGGTGCAGATTACTACATCGAGCGTGCAAAAGGTGGCACGGGTCTGATTGTAACTGGGCTGGTTCCTATGGTAAGCTGGCTTGGCCTGCCTTACATTGGCAAAGAAGCAGAAAGTTATATTAAAAATCAAAAATATCTGGTAGATGGTGTACATAAGTATGGAGCTAAAGTGTTCATCCAGATAACAGGTATTTCTGGACGTTCTAGCGTTCATCCTGGGGATCCAGCACCAAGTGCTCTCCCTATGGTTTGGGACCCTACTAAGAAAAGTCGTGAAATGACAGTTGAAGAAATTCATGAATATGTTGCTGCATTTGCGAGAGGAGCAGAAATTGTACAAGCAACTGGTGCCGATGGTGTTGAAATCCATGCAGTTCATGAAGGATATCTTATTGATCAGTTTACATTATCTTCAATGAATCATAGAACTGATGAATATGGTGGCAGTCTTGAAAACCGTTTGCGTTTCCCAATTGAAATTGTAAAAGCAATCAAAGAGAAATGTGGCGAGGATTTCCCTGTTTCTCTGCGCTATAGTGTACGTAGTTATATTAAAGCATTCAACAGAGGTGCTCTTCCTGGTGAAGATTTCAAAGAATTTGGTCGTGATTTGGAAGAAAGTCTTGTTGCTGCTAAAATGTTTGAAGAAGCGGGTTACGATATGCTGAACTGTGATAACGGAACATATGATTCCTGGTATTGGCCACATCCACCTGTATACATGCCAAAAGCATGTAACCTTGAGGACGTTGCCAAGATTAAAGAAGTTGTTAATATTCCTGTTGTATGTGCAGGAAAGTTTGATGACCCAGCATTGGCTGAAGAGGCAATTTCAGAAGGAAAAATTGATATGATGGGAATGGGACGACCATTACTTGCAGATCCATACATGCCTGAGAAATTCATAAATGGTCAGGAAGACGATATTCGTCCTTGTATTGGATGTCATATGGGTTGCCTTAGCCGTATTTTCACTGCACCATTTCTCGATATTTCATGTGGATTGAATCCAGCCTGTGGCCGTGAAGAATCTTATGCTTTGAAACCAGCTGAAGCTAAGAAAAAAATCGCAGTTGTTGGTGGTGGTATTGCTGGTATGGAAGCTGCAAGAGTTTCGGTAATTCGTGGTCATGAAGTAGATTTGTATGAAAAATCCGGGGAACTTGGAGGTGCTTTCATTGCTGCTTCAGCTTTTGATTTTAAAGAAGATGACAAGCGTTTATTAACCTGGTATCGTAAGCAAATTACAGATTTAAATGTTAATGTTAATTTAAATACAGAATTTACGAAAGCAGATAAAGCGGGTTATGATGAAATCTTTGTAGCTACTGGCGCTAAAGAAAGAAAACTGGATACTCCTGGTTTTAAGCAACCTAAAGTAACTTATGCAATTGATACTTTATTAAATCAAAATATTGAAAACAAGAACGTTGTAATTGTTGGTGGTGGTTTAACAGGATGTGAGATAGCTTATGCATTATCTTTGAAGGGATGCAAGGTTACAATCATTGAAATGGCAGACGTAATTATGAATGTAAAAGGATTAAATGCTGCTAACTATAATATGTTAATGGATTTGATGGACTATCATAATGTAACAATTCTGAAGAATACATTGGTTACTAAATATGAAGATGGTGTTATATATGCAGAAGAAAAAGTTAAGAATTATCCTAATTCTGCTGGACGTGCTGCAAGTGTATCGATGCCGGGAACATGTATGAAGACGCATAAAATACCAGCAGAAAATGTTGTTGTTTCTTGTGGTTATATTAGCAATCAGAGTTTATATGAGGAAATCAAGGATGAGCATGTACATCTAATTGGAGATGCTATCAGACCTGAAAATCTGATGGGAGCTATCTGGAAGGCATATGAGATAGCAATGAATATCTAATTATACAAATACGATAAATATGAACTGACCAAAAGTAAAGCATAACGCAAAAGAACTAACTATGTGATTTAGTTAGTTCTTTTGTGTTTTTATTACTTAAAGCATAACTTTAAAACTTAAGCACTAATAATTTCATTTTTTTGTTTAATATTTACGATATCCACTTCGCCCTTATTAACCTTTTGAGTATCTTTCATAAGCTCACAGGTTTCTCCACTAGTAAATATTACAATGATGTCAGTAGATGGCACCTTACTTTTAATAGCTTCTAAATCAAACTTTATAAGTAATTCACCAGCCTTTACCTTTTGGCCGATACTGACAAAAGTCTCGAAACCCTTACCATTGAGGGTTACAGTTTCTATTTATTTCGATTCTTCTTCTCCTAAAATAACATAGGCTAATATAGCCGAAATAATAAATGATATAGCTAGGCCTATTACTGCCCAAAGAAAATGCCCCCCTACAAAAGCAGGAGTTGTAGTTAGTCCTCCAAACACAAAAGCATTAGAAGATACTTTAAAGAAACCCATAAATGCTCCCCCTATAGCACCACCTATAATCTGAGCAAGAAATATTTTTTTGTACTTAACTAATATCCCATATAAAGCGGGTTCTATGATACCAGATAGTCCAATTGTGATAGCTCCTGTTAAAGCAAAACTTTTTAGCTTTTTATTCTTAGTCTTTAAAAATACTCCAATAGCTGTTCCTGCAACCGCAAAGTTACATGCAAACGTTAGTGGATTAATATAATCATATCCTAATGTGGAAATATTATTAATCATTATTGGGTTAACCGCCCAATGCAGTCCAAATGAAACTAGAACACTCCAACCTCCACCAACTACAGCTCCAGCAATTAGACCATTTGTCTCAATAAGAGAATTTATAATACGAGCAATAAATTCCCCACCATATACACCAAGCGGTCCAATGGCAATAATAGTTAAGGGTACCATGATAATTAAAGCAAGTAATGGGATAAAAACTAACTGTAGTGATTCTATAATATGCTTTCTAAGAAATTTTTCTAAATATGAATAAATCCAAATAGCTAATATTATGGGAATTACTGTGGAAGAATAATTCATTAATACAACAGGAATTCCAGCAAATGTGCTTGTAGCACCGTTACCTTCTGCTCCCATTAATGCTATAAGATCCGGATGAATTAGAGCCGCACCTATCAGTACTGAGATATAAGGACTGACATCAAATTTTTTAGCCGCTGTAAATGCTAACAAAACAGGTAAAAAATAAAAAACGCTCATTGAAGCAATTGTCAATATTGAATATGTTCCGCTACCTTTGTTTAAAATCCCTACCTGAACAGCTAGTAAGGTTAATCCACGGAGAACACCTGAACCTGCTAATGCTGGTAATAATGGTGCAAATATACTTGAGATTGATGAAAAAATACTACTAATTAGTCCTGTCTTTTCTTTATTCTCAGAATGTTTTTCTAAATTACTTTTGTTTAAGGATAATAGTTTTTCAGCTGATGCGTATACTTTATCAACATTCAATCCCATTACAATTTGATATTGGCCTGCTTTTTCAACTACAGAAATAACACCTTCAGTTTCTTCCACCGCATTTGTATCAACGATGGATTTGTCCTTTAAATTAAATCGCAACCTTGTTGCACAGTGAGTCATATTAGAAATATTCTCTTTTCCACCAACATAACGTATTAACTTCTCAGCTTTTTCATCAAGAGTCATTTTTCTTCCTCCTTTTCTATTTTAATCCTATGTAAATTTAATTGAGTATTTCCAGAAATAACTCGTTGACTTTTATAGCGTCGTTTTTATCAATTACTTGTTTGAATTTGTCCATTCCAACTCTGTCTATGATTTCGTAAAGCTTTTTAACCATTTTAATGTTTTGTTTACATTCTTCTACTGCATCTTCAATCACTGGAAATGTATCGAAAAATACAGCATAATCATAGTTATATAATTTCGCATAGTATAAAAATTCAATTGTTTTTAACAAGGAAGCAGTTCCAACCATTAACCCATCATCATTCAATCCATATCCATCATTTAGATGAATACCAAATAGTTTACCGCGACTTGCGACTATACTAGCACCATACGCTGGATTTTCATGTTTCATTAACATATGACAATAATCAAGAGTAATACCAACGTTCTCTCTATTAATATCTCCAACCATCAACAAAGCTACACCCACACTATCAATGAAAGCATATCCACGAGGTTGAAATGGTTTATATTCTAAGCTTATTTTTATATCAGGTGCATAGTCTGCAAGTTCTATAAAACTATTTTTGATTTGTTCCCATACTTTTGGATAATCAATTTGAAACGAATAGTCGAATCCATCATAAGCTTGCCAAACGGTTACAACGTCCCCTCCTATTTCTCTACAATAGTCAATGGCTTGTTTACATAAACAAATGGCGCTTTCAGAGATATTAATATCTGAATTTCCTAATTCTCCATTTATAAATTTTTTGCGAAAACGAAGTGCCACTCCATTAGCTTTCAAATGGTTTTTACTCAAAAGTATATTCATCTCTTTAGCTGTAAATCCATTTGTATGCTCTGGAAAATTTAAATCTACGTAAGATATACCTAAATCATTTAAAACAGAAAAAACTTTATCTAAATCACCATCATATTTTGGTAAAAACGAATTTAATCTTGTTGCAAGTTTCATTGGAATTCTCCTCCTTAGTTTTTATAAGTTTATATTAACACCTAATAAAGAGAAAAACAACAAGAAAATTCATTTTAATTCAAATTAATTCACTTTGATTCATTTTGATTCACTTATACAATGAGTTAGTTTTAAAAAAAATATTTACAAACATAGACTAGTGTGTTAATATTTAGTTATAAGGGAAATCGATTACGCAAACAATATTATAAATAGTAGCCATTAAAATAGATTTTTACTAATAAAATAATTATAGGAGTAAACCGTTACTCGTAGAGAGGGAAATATGGATAAGAATAAAAATGTATCTATTAAAGAAATTGCAAAATTGTGTGATGTGTCTGTAGCAACTGTATCCAGGGTTATTAATAACAACGGTCGCTTTTCGGAAGAAACACGAAAAAAAGTTGAAAATGTAATAGCACAGTTTAATTACAAACCTAATATGGTAGCTAGGAGTTTAAGAACAAGTAGATCCCAATGTATAGGTGTATTAGTTCCTAATATTAATAATGAATTTTTTTCTACTATTGTATTAGAAATTGAGAATTACCTTTTCCCTAAAGGTTACTCAGTATTTATTTGTAATACTAATGGAGATGAGAATAGGGAAAAAGAATACTTAAGAAGTTTGGATGTTAAAGGGGTAGATGGTTTAATTTATATCTCAGGAATGAAGGATATACCAAGTAATTGCTTAAAAAGAAAAATTCCAATGGTTTGTATAGATAGGAATCCCAATAATACAAATGAAAATATGGTTATAGTTCAATCTGATAACTATAATGGTGGATTCCTAGCTACAGAGGAGTTAATTAAAAAGGGCTGCAAAGATATATTAATGCTAAAAAGTTTCAAAAATCATTCATCCAATAAGCAAAGATTTGAGGGATATAAAGACGCTCTTAAAAAACATAACATGCCTGTTAAAGAACAATTAATTTTAGATATAAATACATCCTTTGAAGATGCGAGAAAGGCTACTGATAATTTTATTAAAAAAGATATTAAGTTTGATGGAATATTTGCTGTTAATGATTGTACTGCATTAGGTTCATTAGTGTCTTTGAAGGAAAATAAAATTAAAGTTCCACAACAAGTAAAAATAGTAGGATTTGATAATATTTTTATTTCACAACATAGTAACCCAGCTATTACAACAATTAATCAGGATAAGTTGAAACTTGCACAAGAAGCGTCTAAAGTTTTGTTAGAATTAATAAATGATGAATTTATAGGAGAACATCATATAATTTTACCAGTATCTCTTGTTAAACGGGGGACTACATAAAGGGAAATGATATATCATTTCCCTTTATGTAGTAATAGGACACTCTAAACTATATTAATAAAATAATAAATTACTTGACAGATACAAAAATGTTTGAGATAATGACTTCAACGTGAGAAACCGATTACCCAAATGTATACCTGATAGAAAGTATATACAACTATTTTATAGGTAATTAATTATATAATATAGTTTAAATGGGTAATGTGAGTAATCGGTTAACCAATAATTAAATATAAGAAATGAGTAATCGATTAACCGGTTACTCGTAAAATAAAGGAGAGGTTAATGTGGAGAGAATACTTTGTCCATCAATGATGTGTGCCAACTATGACTCATTAAAAGAAGAAGTAATAAAACTGGATTTAGCTGGAACGGACATCTTTCACGTAGACATAATGGATGGGAGTTTTGTACCTAATTTCGGAATGGGCATTCAAGATGTTCAATATATAAGAAAAAATACACAAAAGTTAATAGATGCACATTTAATGATTGAAAATCCTGGAGACTATGTTGAATTATTCGCTGATTTAGGTGCTGATATAATATATATCCACCCGGAAGCAGACAAGCAACCGGTTAGAGCACTTGGTAAAATAAAAGGGAAAAATAAACTTGCAGGAATAGCGATAAACCCAGGCACTTCATTGGAAACTATAGATGAACTTTTACCACTAGTTGACTATGTAATGATTATGACTGTAAATCCAGGTTTTGCAGGACAAAAATATTTAGATTTTGTAACTAATAAAATTAAAAAACTTGTTGATAAAAAGGAAGATTTTGAATTTAAGATTATGGTAGATGGAGCAATATCACCAGAAAAAATAAGTGAGCTTTCAGGTTTGGGAGTAGATGGATTTATATTAGGGACATCAGCATTGTTTGGGAAAAGCGAAGACTATGCAACTATTATAAAAAGATTAAAAAGTTAAAAAATGATTAGGAGTGATTAATATGAAAATAGGAATAGGAAATGATCATGTAGCTTATCAATTAAAATTAGAAATTGCAGAACATTTAAAAGAATTAGGACATGAAGTAGTAGATTTCGGACATCATAATGAAGAAAGAACGGATTATCCTATCTATGGAGAAGCTGTTGCAAATGCAATTGTTAATAAGGAAATAGATTGTGGAGTTTTAATTTGTGGTACAGGAATTGGAATATCAATTGCAGCTAATAAGGTTAATGGAATAAGGGCAGTGGTTTGTAGTGAACCATATTCCGCAATGTTATCTAAGCAACATAATAATACGAATATAGTAGCATTTGGTGCTCGTGTTGTTGGAAGTGAACTTGCTAAAATGATTGTTGATTCATGGCTAAATGCTATTTATGAAGGAGATAGACATGCAAGAAGAATAGATATGATAACTGTAATTGAAAATAGACAAAAACAGTAATAGTTTATCAATTAAATAAAAAAATTATAGCCATGTCAAAAGAGTAATTGATAACTATCCTCTGACATGACTTTTTAATTAAAATTAAGTGTAGTTACATGTCCTGAATCCATCATACAAATAAAGACGTTAATTTTTTTATAGTAGTTAACCTTGCCCCTTTTGAAGCATTACAACTTTTACAAGTTAATTGAAAGTTTGATGGATCATTAGAACCGCCTTTCTCTAAAGGAATCATGTAATCATAGTTTATTTTATTATCTGTACTAATCAGACAAGTTAAATCTTTACCACAAATCTGGCATCTCCCTTTATCTCTAAAGAATACTTCGTTTTTCAACCATTTAGGTAAAGCGGTACATCGTTTTACTACTCCATCTTTTTCGAGATATATTTCATATTTATCTGATTTCATGCCTTTTATTATCTCAGAAATGCTTTCATTAAACTCTTTTAAAAGCCCTTTATCCATATATAAAATTGTGAAAATTTCTTCTACAATAATTGGCGTTAATTTATAGTATAATTCAATTAGTTTCGAATAATATTCTTCTTTTAGTTCGATATCATTTTCTTCTTCTTCAGTCATGTCAGGATAATCTATATTATAAAATATAAGAGTATCAATTACATTATCTATTATACTTTCATATCCAGTTTTTCTTATAGCATAATCCAGTTCATCCTCATGAATAAATTCAATATAATCATGTAATAATGTTTTTTTATTAGGTACAAGTATTTTTTTTAGAAATTTATTATTTTTATTTTCAAAGAAATTAGATGGATGCCATTCATTAATTATATAAGTAGCTAAATGCATAGTTGTTTTAAAATTAAATTCTTTAAAATACATTTTTCCTCCTTAAAATATTCAATGTTTTGCTATCTTAGAAGCCGTATCTATAATTGAATATTATTAATTGCTATTTACCCTAAGGTCTTATCATAAGATTGTGTTTTTATACTATGAATATAAATCATATTTAGATAATACAAAAAAAATATGTAGATTTTATAAAGATATATACTAGTGTTTTTTTTGCATTATCTAAGTTACTTTTGAGGGTATTTTAAAATCTAAAGTAGTAATTGCCCAAATAACAGTATAAACTTTAGTCTTATTTTTAATAGTCTTAAGCACTTCTTCATATTTACTACACAATTACATGGCAATATAATTATTATAAGAAGTTAACAATTATTTATAAATTATGATGAAGGTATGAAATGAAAAGTACTACGAATAAAAGGTTGTAAGCCATTACGATAATACTCAAATTTGAAGGGAGATATATAAATGAAAAAGAAAATATTAGTAAAAAGTATGACTTTTGAACATGGTCTAAATAATGTTATCGAAGCGCTAATGGAAATTGGGGTAAGAGACGTGGACATTAAAAAACTTCTTATTACTGCTGAAATAAGCAAGAATATTACTGATGAAATTATTAAGGCAGCTATTGAAGAGGCAGGATATGATGTTGTAAAAATAGAAACCGCTGCCTTGAAATATACAAAAAGTTCAAGCATTATACGAAAATATAATGAGAAGATAGCGTAGAGGTAATTCTTTAGATGTTTTAAATGAAAGATTTGCTCGTAGAGAAATAAATGAATATTAGTCATATCAAAGGAGTAGTGAAATATTCCTTTTTGATATGAATTTTAATTAATGATAAAGATATGAATAAAGTTAATATTAGAAGGAGTAATTGGTTTTATAAAAATTTCACCAGTAGGAAGAAAAGATTATGTAACTGCCAGAAGAGTAAAATAAAAAATACATATGCTCTTCATATTGGTAACATATAATGTAATTAAAATATGAGTGTTTTCTAAATTATAGAAAGCATATTGGAGGGTTAAGTATGAATTTCAATGAAGATAAAAAAGTTAAGCAAAGTAATGGTAAGCATAGTCCACTAAAACATGTGGGGCACATGGTAATTTGTTGTGGATTACCTTTAGTTATTCTATTTTCTTTGCCGATTATAACAAAGATTAGTCCAAGTACTGGTAGCGTAGTTCTGAAAATATTGCCATTTTTATGCCCAGTAATGATGATTTTCATGATGCTAATGATGATGGGTGGCAATAAAAAAGAAAATTGCTGTGACAATACCAATGAGGATAAGAAAACACTTGAGAATAAATGATCCACATTCACATTTTTCATTATCAAAGGATTCAGCAAATAACACAGCATTAAATATATTAAATGAACGATTTGTTAAAGGTGAGATTGAAGAGGAAGAATATACTAAGAAGCGAATACTTACTAAGCTATAGACTGTCTTATAAATCCATTTAGACTTAATTCATTGTGCAGCTACAAAGATAGACTTAAAGAAATAGGAAATCACACATCATTAAATGATTTAAGTAGCAGGGGTACACAGATTAGGTGAAGATCGCCTAATATTATGGTTAAACTAGTTTTGAATAAAAAATTAGTGTAATTCTAATACTAAAAATAATAGGAAGGTGATTATTATAAAACAAAAAAAACTTACAATAATTCTTGCCCTTATACTGTGTATTTCTTTTATAGCATTTTTTATAGCTCAATATATGATGTTTTACGCGACTAAACCCACGTTCCCAGAAATGATAGAGAAGGTTATAACATATTCCGCTGAAAATAAATGGGATAAGGCTGATGAAACATTAATAAAAGTTGAGAAAAAATGGAATCAAGCTCAACCTTTAATTTCTATTAAGTATGCTGGCCAAGATTATTCCCTATTAAAAATTGGATTTGCTGGGCTACGAGCGTCAGTTAATGCTAAAAATATTCATGGTGCAGAAAGCGCAGGGAAAGCATGTATTTTGATTTTCAAAAATATAACTTCAATTTCACCAAATCCGTAGAAAGGGGTTCGCAGATGATTGTTTTATTAGTGTACCTAGTAAGATGTCTTGTTATGATTATAGCAACATGGCTTATATGTAATTTTGTAGGTAAGAAGTCACTGGGTCAATTTACACCATATGATGTAGCCATACTTTTTATTGTTTCGAATGTTATATCTCAACCTCTTGTAAACACTGATTTGTTTAAGACTGCTTTTGGAGTAGTTATTTTATCTGTAAGCATAGTGATAATATCTAAATTATCTCTAAAACGTCAGTTCTATGGAATAGATGGAATGCCTAGTGTGGTCATAGCAAATGGTAAGCTTATAAAGGAAGAATTAAAAATTAATCATTTAAATTTATATACTCTTTTGTCAATGCTAAGGATTCAAGGGTATAACAAAATTGAAGATGTTAATTATGCTATTTTGGAGCCTGGAGGACAAATATCAGTAATCCCTAAAAGTGGTGTAAGACCTCCAACAACAAAGGAGATGAACCTAAATATTTCAGATGAAGGACTTACATTTGCAGTAATTGTAGATGGAAAAATAAATAAGAGAATATTGCCTTATGTGAAAATAAATGAGAATTGGCTTGTAAATGAACTTCACAGCGCCTACAAGGTAAAACCTAAAGATGTGTTTTATGCTGAGGTGGATTCAAATAAGAAGCTATATGTTAATCTTTATAAAGAAGTATAAAAAGATTTAATAATCCTTTTTATGCAGAGCATTTTGAATGGTTAGTCAATATTGTTAAGCGGATATAGGTTAATAAAATAAAAATATGAACTAAGTGTACTAAAATCACAACAACATTAAGTATAATATAAATAAAGAAACAATAATTAATAAGGAGATATATAAATGCAAAAATATATTGAAATGCTAGAGGAAGTAAAAAGTAGTATGAATAAGGAAATGGAGTTATATCCTGTAGCAACATATAGAAGAAAAGTAATAAGAGATTATTTTGATGCTATATCTATACTTCAAGATAAAATAATTCCAGGTACAAGTGGTAAAGAACTTACAATAAGGTTTTTATCTGGAAATAAAGATAAAGAAGAATTACCTGTGATTTTAGAAGGATTACAAATACCAGCTAATACCGGTAAAGAACGGATTGAAATTCCTAAAAAATCTTCTAAAGTACAACCTAAAATAAATAAATTAATATCATACCTGAATAGATAGAATCAAGATAGCGATATACATTATTCTTTTATTACGAGACATTAAGAGCTGAAATGCTCTTTTTTATTTTGTTCTAAAGGTATATTATGATATGGGATTTTTAATTAATTTCAAATCAGGAGGACAGACATTATGGAATATATTAAAGTTAATCAATTATCCATGCCAGTATCAAGAATTATATATGGAACTGCAATTAAGAAGCTCATGGATGGAGAAAGTGCAGATGATTTATTAGATATAGTTTTGGCAGAAGGGATAAATACCTTTGATACTGCAAGAAGTTATGGGAAAAGTGAAAATGAATTAGGAAAATGGATTCAAAAACGCGGGAATAGAAGCAAAATTAATATCATGACGAAAGGCTGTAATCCACAACAGACAGGATTAACATTTTCGCCTGAATCACTTCGAGAAGAATTAAATCAATCTTTGTCAGCTTTGCGGACAGATTATGTAGATTCTTATGCACTTCATAGAGATGTTCAAGGTGTTGATGTGAGCATATTCATTGAAACACTCAATGAGTTTAAAGCGGAAGGGAAAATTCGTGTTTTAGGTGCTTCTAATTGGAATTACAGACGGATGGAAGAAGCTAATGAGTACGCATATGCACATCAGTTGGAAGGATTTTCTTTTGGAAGTCCGGCGTTTTCTTTGGCAGAAGTAGTTGGAGATCCATGGGGAGATAGTATACATATTTCAGGAAAATCAAATGATGAAGCCAGAACATGGTTTGGGCAAAATAAAATTCCGGTTTTTGCGTATTCTTCCTTTGCAAGAGGCTTTTTTTCAGGAAAATATAGAACAGATATGGGAACAGATCTTTCAGAGGTTTTGCCATCATGGGCTTGTGAAGAATATGTCTGTGAAGAAAATATAGAGAGATTACGTAGAGCAGAACAACTATCTAAGGAAAAAAACGCTACGGTTGGACAGATTAATCTGGCATGGATTCTTTCACAACCGTTCGTAGTTTGTCCAATTTTAAGTCCTTCAACACCAGATCATCTCCTAGAAAATTTAAAAGGAATGAAGTTACATCTTACTGAGCAGGAAATAGATTGGTTGAACTTGTTGTGATTATTTTGAAATACGAAGGTCTGGGGCCTTCGTATTTTTATTCCCATAAATTGAATGTGTTTCGTACGAAAGTTTTAGTTGACATTTACGCAATCAAAAATTATACTATAACTAACACTAAAGGAGAAAGAATTATGAATCAGCGCCATACAAAATTAATTGAAATAGTAAGTAAACACGCAAA
>Ga0209123_1001297_pt1 | contig 25402 bp, 22 predicted proteins | sample BarGraIncu00431A_FD_184500 | JGI IMG/M metagenome (GOLD analysis project Ga0209123, IMG submission 184500) | Arctic peat soil microbial communities from Barrow, Alaska, USA - Barrow Graham LP Incubations 004-31A (SPAdes) (version 2) | ecosystem: Environmental > Terrestrial > Soil > Wetlands >...
TAAATATCCTCCATCCACTGGAATGATTGCACCACTTACATAATCACTTGCGTGGGATGCCAAAAATATTGTAGCACCCTTCATATCTTCAGCTGTACCCCATCTTTTTGCAGGAATCCTATCTAAAATCTGCTTGCATCGCGACTCATCAGCAATCAGTGCAGTATTCATTTCCGTTGCCATATAACCTGGAGCAATAGCATTTACATTAATTCCTCTGCCTAACCAATCATTTGTTAATTCCTTTGTAAGTTGCATTACAGCACCCTTGGATGCAGAATATGCTGGAACTGTCTGCCCACCGAAAAAAGATACCATAGATGCTATATTAATTATTTTTCCATATCCCTTTTTTAGCATTATTCGACCAGCCAATTGGCATTGAATAAATACTGCATTTAAATTTATATTCATCACATCATCCCACTCTTCAATTGGGAAGTCTTCAGCAGAATGCCTTCTCTGAATACCTGCAGCTGTCACCAAAATATCCACATCACCATTTAGGTATTTCAAAGATTCATCAAATGAACGATATACTTCTTCACGCTTTGTTAAATCTGCTTTAACACCATTACAAATATAACCTTTTTCCCTAAACCCTTCTGCAACTTTAAGTATGTTATCTGACGAGCCTATAATTGAAACTTCACAACCAGCTTCAAGAAGTGCTTCTGCCATACCATTGCCAAGACCTCTAGTTCCACCTGTTACTATTGCTTTTTTACCTTTAATATCAAATAAATTCATAAGTTGCCTCCTAATTTTAATGAGTTTTCATATATATGAATATTATAACTGCTAACAATCTTTATAGACTGGATCTAAAATTGCTAAATCATATTTTCTACTTTTTGGTGTAAATGCAGCTAATACCCAAAAGTATACATTTCTTGTTCCTGGGCTAGCCATAGTTGGATGATATCCACAGGGAGCTTGAACCATTGTTCCCGATTGAACCACATGAGTTACAATATCTTCTACTTCTCCACTTTTTAAATAACTAATATGAAATCCAAATTTTGGAGCTGGCATGTCAAAATAGCAATAAACTTCTTCTAAATCATTTTCATGTTGATGTGGTGGCCAACTAGTCCAAGCACCTTCTCCACCCCATGTTAACCCTGCAATTAATCTTGAAGCGGAATCTTTAGGTGCTAGTGTAAACATAACCTCACGCTCCCCAACTCCTGACCCATGAATTTGATGAATATCACCTATTGGCAATTCCTTATCATATTCTCTAAAACTTGCTTCCCCAATACCTTCATATTTTGCACCAGCAATATAGAATGAACATTCTGCTTTAGCTATAATTTTAATAGAATTATCTCCTGGAATATAGAAGGAATCAAATCTTTTCATATCACGATTTAAAACTGAATGTTCACTTAAAGAGGCTTCACCTTTTAATAAAACCGGATGTAATTCTAGCATACCAGATTTCAGTATGTATGATTGACCTATTAGCAAATTCAAACGAAAAACCTGTGCTTCTTTGCATTCACATGTTTCTGGAACTATAACTTTATGAAATCCAGGCGTATTTGAAGATTGTACCCTCCACTTTTCCATGCGCTCTTTATTTTCTTGATTATTCATATTATAATTACCTCCACGTATTTTATAAATATATTATTTTAGTAAAAATGTACTTATGAATGGGAAAAATACTACTGCGAAAAATACTAGAATATATCCAATTAAAAATGGTATTTCTCCTTTTACTATTCGTTCCATTTTTAGCTTAGTCACACTGGCTGCTGCGAAAATATTGACTGCTACTGGTGGTGTCATAGTACCAATAACGTTTGATATACACACAATCATACCAAAGTGAATTACATCTATTCCCAAGCTTTGCGCAATTGGCCACAATACAGGTACCATTAATACTGCAGTTGCAATGCCTTCTAAGAAAGTTCCAAAAATTAAAAGTACTACTGCTACAATAAAGCAGAACATGGTAGCTGATAAGTTCATATCTACAATAAGACTTACTAGTTGTTTTGATATTCCGGAAAAAGAAAACAACCAAGAGAATGCTGTGGACGTAGCAATTATAAACAAAATCATAGAAGAACTTTTTGCTGAGTCCAAAAATATTTGTGCCAAATCTTTTATTTTCAATTCTTTATATATAAAGAGACCGGCTATTAAAGACCATACAACCGCAGCAGATGCTGATTCTGTTGGGGTCAGTATCCCCGAGTAAATGCCACCTAAAATAATAATTGGAAGTAGTAATGCTGGAACGGCCTTAACAAAGCTAGTTAACAACTCTTTAGTATTAATTTTTTTATCCGTTTTCGGCCATTTTTCCTTATTAGCATAAATCACTACAACGATCATTAAAGTGATCATAATTACTATCCCAATAAACATGCCTGATTTAAACATATCACCAACAGATGCTCCCGTTAATGTAGCATAAACAACCATAATAATACTTGGAGGAATAATTGGTCCTAGCCCACCGGATACTACTAAAAGGCCAGCTGTTCTTTCCGGAGGATAACCAATTCTAATCATATCCTCATAAAGCATAGCACCAATAGCAATAACTGTGGCTGGTGCCGATCCTGACAATGCAGCAAAGAACGCACATGCCAAAACCAAGGCTAAGGACATACCCCCACGCACGCCACCTACAATAGAGTTAGCTAAATCAACCAAACGGCGAGAAATTCCACCTTTAGTCATAATATTGCCCGCTAATACGAAAAACGCAATAGCCAAAATAGATGAAGATTCTAAACCACCAAATAATCTTTGTGCGATAACAGAGACTGATACAGTGATATCTGCGCTAACAATAATAGTAAGCATCGTTGCTACACCTAAAGACATAGCAATTGGCACACCCAGAATCAAAAGTAAAGCAAACCCGCCAAAAAGAATTATTCCTGTCATTATTTTACCTCCTCAATTATGTCATTATTTTTTTTAAATTCTAAAATCATAGTAAGCAACGTAAAACCCTGTACCAATGTAATAATTCCAAAACTAATGGTTAATGCCGCATATGGAACTGACATTGGAAGTCTTAACGCAGCAGATGTCTGACCTGTTCTTATTTGCATCTGGAGCATACCAATGGAGCTATTAAAAATAGTTGCAGAGAAAATCACCACAATTAATTTAGAAAAAATATTGACAATTTTTCTTGCTTTACCGTGTAATTTATCAACAACTGTAGTAACTGAAATCTGTGTACCATCTCTGAGTCCCGCCTCAGTCCCAAGAAAAACCATGTAAATCATACTGTAAATGGCTATTTCTTCTAACCATGGAATTGGTAATTTAAAAATGTTACGATTAACAACCTGTGCAAAAGATGCAGCCACCATGATTGTAAAAGCGATAATCAAAATTGCATTTTCAATGCGCTGAAAAAAAGATAATATTTTCTTCATCTTGCCCTCCTATTTTCTTGTAATTTGATAGCAGAAGGCAACCTCCCACTATCAATTTATAAGTAGCTATATTTTTTTAATAATTTCATTATTTAACAGTCAACGCTTTATCAACAGCTGCTTGCCACTGAGCATCAAATTTATAACCTTTTTTTACTGCCAATTTTTCATAAGCTGTTTTCAAAGCATTTTTGTCAGTGTCGTGAAATTTAACACCTTTTTCTTTTAACTTAACTTCAGCTTCTTGATTAGCTTCTACAAGATATTGTCTTTGCGCTTCATAACCCTTTTTCATACCTTCTAAAAATGGTTTTTGTAAATCTTGTGGAATCTTGTTCCAAGCATTATCAGACATGGCAATCATTATATACACAAATGCATGTTCTGAGATTGTTATATTCTTTGTAACTTCAAAGAAACCATTTGTTAAGCAGTTAGTAGTTGCATTTTCAGCAGCATCGATTGTTCCTTGTTGAAGCGCTGTAAACTGTTCACTAGCTGCCATAGCTGTAGGCATAGCACCGAAAGATTCAAATGCTGCCATATGATATTGATTTTGCATTGTACGTATTTTTACACCTTTGAAATCTTCAATGGATGCTATTGGTTTTTTAGAGAATACATTACGGAATCCAGATTCCATATAACCGATTACATGAAGACCTAGCCCTTCAGCTTTCTTTTCAATTAAATCACCTAAAGCACCATCAACTGCTGCATGAGCTTGATTTGCGTTTTGCCAAAGAAATGGTTGATCAAGTATAGCCATTTCTGGAATAAAGTTTGTTAATACAGAATTTGCGGAAGTAGCAATATCAAGGTCACCTGACATAGCAAGTTCCACAGTATCACGTTCACCACCTAACGATCCTCCTGCTACTACTTCAATCTTAACCTTTCCGCCTGTTGATGTTGCTACTTCCTCAGCAATTTTTTTGGCACCTTTGTAATAATTAGATGTTTCATTATCTACCATTGATAATTTAAATGTGACTGTTTCACCATCTTTTATCACTGCTGTAGAGGCTGCATCAGTAGCCCCGCTCTTTTTACCACACCCTACAAATGCTGACGCTATAAGTAGTAAAGCCATAGGAAGTATCACTAATTTATTCATTTTTTTTCTCATTGATTATTTCCCCCTTATTTCTAATTTTACCGGTTTTATATATAAAACAAGGTAGTTATTAAACATACCATGGTCTATTTCAAATTTGTATTATGGTAACTGTAATGTGCCATCCATCAGCCTAGTTTGCGTCCATGTTGTCACTTTATTTTCACATGGATATTTCGCTGCTTCTACTTCGTTTATATCGACGCCAAGACCAGGCTTGTCATTTGCATAAACATAACCATTTTTAAATTCTGGTAGACCCGAGAATACATCTAGTAGTGCCTCACGTGGTCCCTTAAGTTCTTGAATTACATAATTTGGTGGTTCTGTTCCCGACCACTCCTGTACTCCAAAATTTTGCGCAGCAAGATCAATATGTATATTAGCCGCATGTGCAATGGGTGACATATCTCCCGGACCATGCCATGCAGTTTTTACATCGAACTGCTCTGCAAATATCTGTAGCTTTCTTGCAGGTGTTATGCCTCCAATTTGACTGATATGAACACGTATATAATCAATTAATTGCTCAGTAATTAGATATTTCCATTCATATGGATTATTAAATAATTCGCCCTGAGCCAAAGGAATAGAAGTCTGAGCACGTAGTTTTCTGATCCACTCTCCATGCTCTAATGGTATTGCATCCTCCAAGAAAAACAACTCATACTTTTCCAGTTCTTTTGCAAATTGAATTGCCTCGATTGGGTGTATTCTCTCGTGTACATCGTGACAAAGTTCAATATCAAACCCAATTTTACTACGTATATCATCAAACAACTTAATGGTATCTCTCATATATTTTTTAGTATTTAAGTAAACACCATCAGGTGCCCCCAATGGAGAATTAGCCGGTGCTTTTCCGAATGCACCCCCTCCATATCCACCAGATTGGCAACGGATGTGGGTAATACCCTGTTCCTTATACCTTGCAATATTTTCACATATTTCATTAACATCTCTGCCATCAGCATGGCGATAAATTGGTACTCCTTCTCTGTGCTTGCCTCCAAACAACTGATATAATGGCATCTTAGCCATTTTACCTTTAATGTCCCATAAAGCCATATCTACACCAGAAATTGCATTGTTTTCTATGGGACCGTTTCTCCAATATGCATTTTGATGCATTAATTGCCATATCTCTCCAATATTCTCAACATTTTTACCAATAAGCAATGGTTTGATGTACTCATTAATTAGGCACCCTACAGCCAGATGCCTATATGCAAATGTTGCACATCCCAATCCGTAAAGGCCTGCATCAGTTGTTTCAATTTTTACCACAACCAAGTTAATTCCTTCAGGTGCTGTATATATAACCTTTATGTCCTTGATCTTAGTAGACAACCCAACACCTCCTATAAATTTTTTATTTATTAGATTATAATCTCAGTTATTACAATTTTTACTTGTATGATGTCTTACAAGTTCTTTTTTAAAACAGAATAACATCTTTAGTTAAGATATTATTCCAATTCCAAGCTATCCAAAGTCTTCCGTAGATGGTCTCTCATCAATTGTTTTGCTTTTTTTGCATTTTTTTCTTCTATAGCTTCTAAAATAGCCGTGTGATAATACACTCCATTCTTATACCCTAAAATTTTATTAATCTGCTTGTGGTTTTTATCCGTTTGTTTGAATACTTCTTTTAAACTTTTTTCTAGCAAATGATTTCCCGAGGCTTTGCAAATCTCCTCATGAAACAACATGTCCGCTTCAACAAATTCTTTTGATTTCCCTATATTTTCGATCATAAGCGAAAGATATTTTTTCAGGTTCTCAACAACCTCATTTGTAGCATTCTTTGCAGCCAAATAACAACTCTCTGTTTCAACGATCAATCTAAACTCCAGGACTTTACTAATGTCTTGACAATCTTCGCTTGTAATACTATTAGAATTACTAGAACGGTTAAAATCATTATTTGTTACAAAAGTACCTTTACCATGAATGCTTTCCAAAACGTTTATGGCAATAAACTGCTGAATTGCTGCTCTAATACTAGCTCTGCTGACACCTAATTGTTCAGCCAACATATTCTCAGATGGAATTTGTTCTCCCAGTTTCCAATTCTCATTTTCAATGTTTGTTTTTAAATATTCTATGACCTGCTGTGTAATGTTTCGTTTTTCTATAAGCATAATGTATCATTCCTTTATTAATTTAGACTGTAACTCATCTCACAAGTTATAATACAATTATACTACAATTATATTATTTTTATATCTACCAATCATATTAAGTTATCGTCCTAATATTTCTAGCTTTTGGATGGCCTCAAAAAACATTTCTTCAGTCACACTATAAGGCATCTTAGCTGTATCTGGTGCTTCAACTGCCTTCTTCAACACGGGCTCCAAATAGTTTCTATCATTTATAACGTCTAAATCCTTTAAACATGTAGGAAGATTTACACTTTTATAAAAAGGATACAATTTATCCACTACTTGCATTTGGTTATCAATCATAAGCAATACCAAAACCCCATACGCCACTACTTCTCCATGAAGATGATTCTTCTCAATTTCTTCTAAAAGAGTAAATCCATAGAATAATCCATGGGCCACTGCACCATTGTTTTCTTGTCCCACGAGCATTGCAACAATTCCTGTACTAATTATATTATTTAGTATGACTTGTTCTAATTCAAAGGAGGCTTCTCCCCTTTTACAATCTTCAAGAGCCTTTTTCCCATATTCTATTAATGGATCCACGCACATAATGCTTAGCTCTTTACCCATCCTTGCACTATGGGACAATCTTTTCCCCCTAGTTGTTATATCTACCTCATAATACTTAGCAATAGTATCCCCAATTCCAGCCCAAAGATATTTTACAGGAGCATTGGCAATTACATTGCTGTCCATAAAAATATGTATTGGTGGTGTACTTAATTGGAAAAGAGAATCAAAATCTCCATGTTCACTATACACAATAGATAATGAAGTTACTGCTGCACAGGTGGCTCCAATTGTAGGAACCGTTATAACAGGAATCCCTAATTTTTCTGATGCACCTTTTGCAGTATCTAAAGCCTTCCCTCCACCTACACCTATAATCATATCCGCATTTTCAGCCACTGCCTTTTGACAAATAGCCTCCATATTTTTATAAGTACATTCTCCTCCATACCACATAAACTCTATAATATGAAAATTATCTTTCAATAAATATTTCTCTAATTCATCCTTTGTTTTACCTAAAGCCTGCTTTCCGCCCACTATCAAAACCCTATTACCATAATGTTGTAGTACTTTCCCAATCCCTTGTAAAACATTCTTGCCTATGATATAATTTGGCAATTGAACCGTAAAGCTTTTCATTTTATCCCATCCTTCATTTTGAAGATTAATTTTATAAACAATTCTACTTTTTATTTTTATTATAAATCCAAACAACTTGTCAGACAACCTACCTTTAATGATAGTATATTTTAATTACTGCTCTTTGTCAACTAGTTTTTTAAATAATATTATAAGGTATGATTTTGATCAAAATTATATATTTTATTTGATTTGTCTGAATATGTATATATTTTAAAGGGAGTTCATAAAAACGAACTCCCTTTTAGTCTATCATAAATAAATTTCATGCCATTACCATATATTTATATTACTATTATTTCCTGCAGTAATTTTGAAAAATATGCTGCATGAGCCTTTTCCTCTTCAAGTATAATTGACAATATTCCTATAACGTCATTTTGAGATACTTTTTCATACATTTGTGTATAAATGCTTATTGTAAGCTCTTCTGTTTTGAGTGCATACGTAAGTGCTGACTTTAAATCTTTGAACGCATCTCTAGGTTGTTCTTTTTTATCAAAAACTTGATTTTCTATTAAGTTTCTCAAATATTTAGTTACGACCACATCAAAAAGATATTCAGAATCGCTTTCTTTATTGGTCCTTAACTCAGTAAAAAGTTTTGTAAATTTCTCTTTATGAATAAATTCTTGACCAGCAGCAGCTAATAGGAATTGTTTAGTTTTTCCAGTTGTATAATTAGCTCCATTGATGTAAAAATTATATCCGTCCTCTTCCATTAGTATAGCAATTTGTAACATTTCAAGTTCACTAAAAGTGCTATTTGGCATTAGATCGCTCCCCTTCTATTGAAATTAGTGCTATATTTAATAGTCGAAATCGATAATTTACGTAATGCTACAATATACGTAGCATTAAATCTTAAGAAATTCTAAAAGATCAACATTTACCCGGTCTTTATGTGTATATGTAAGACCATGAGGTGCACCCTCATAAATTTTAAGAATTGAGTTCTTTACCAGTTTCGAAGACATGAGAGCAGCGCTGCCAATTGGCACAACCTGATCATCATCACCGTGAATAATTAGGGTTGGAATGTCGAATTTTTTGAGGTCTTCGGTAAAATCCGTTTCCGAGAACGCTTTGATGCAGTCAAATGTGTTCTTGCCTCCTGCCTGCATACCTTGAAGCCAAAACGAATCAATCATACCCTTCGATACTTTAGCACCAGGCCTATTAGCTCCAAAAAACGGTCCACTGGCAAGATCCTTATAGAATTGAGAACGATCAGTAATGGACCCGAGGCGGATCCCGTCAAATACATCAATTGGCAATCCACTTGGATTTGATGTTGTTTTAAGCATCAGTGGTGCAACCGCAGAGATCAAAACTGCTTTGGCCACCCTCTTGGTACCATATCGCCCTATATAGCGGGCAACTTCACCACCACCTGCAGAGAAACCTATTAGAACGGCATTTTCAAGGTCCAACCTTTCCATTAGCTCCGAGAGGTCGCCGGCATAGGTGTCCATCTCGTTACCATCCCATGGCTGGCTCGACCGTCCGTGACCACGACGGTCATGAGCAATGCAACGATATCCGTTTGAGGCCAAGAACATCATCTGAGCCTCCCAGCTATCTGAATTGAGGGGCCAACCATGGCTAAATACAACCGGTTGCCCTGTTCCCCACTCCTTATAATAAATCTCCGTACCATCTTTCATAATAATTGTGCTCATTATTTTTGCCTCCTTTTTCAATCTCACCTATATATTTTCCTTTTGATAATTAATTAATTTCTGTTTTAACTAATTGACTTATTATTTAAATATAATTATGTTTATAGTCTTTTCACGAATATTTACACATTTACACACTTTTTAAAAAAGGAATATTTAATTTAAAAGAGTCATATTTTATATTCTTTTGGTCGTTTTTAAAATAGCTATTAATAGCATTTATTTCTCCTCCAATAAGAATTATTAAGGTGCTAATATATAGCCAGCTTATTAAAGCAATTACTCCTCCTAAACTTCCATAAACTTTTTCATAATTTGCAAAGTTATTTACGTATAAAGAAAATAATACAGAAGTAGTAACCCATCCAACTGTTGTAAAAATGGTCCCTACTATAACATTACTAAATTTTAATTTTCTATTAGGAACATACACATATATTAAGGAAAATGTAATAAACATTATGGTAAGTGGAATACCATATCTTAAGAATGACCAGATAATATTAAACAAAGCCTTTGCTCCTAATAACCCAAAGACATAATTCCCAATAATTTTACCAAATACTATCATAACAAATGAGAATATTATCATGATTGTTACACCAATTGTTGCAATAAGAGCTATCGAATTAAGTTTAATAAAATTACGGTTCTCCTTTATATCGTAGACTTTATTAAGACCTTTTATAATAGCAGCTATTCCTTTAGAAGACGCCCAAAGACTTCCTATCATACCTAAAAGTAAAAGAGTTGTACTTTTAGATTGCAAAGTCTGTACAACCACATCTTTAACTAAATACCCTGTTTCCTTTGGAAGAAATGTATTAAAGTTTGTAATCAATATTTCATTTGAAAGTGGAGTAAAGCTTATCACGTTAATTAAGAAAAGCAAAAATGGGAAAAAGGCTAATATTAAGTAATATGTAATTTGTGCACTCAGTGAAGGTAAATCATCATCTTTATATCTAAATATTAGTTGTTCAATATATTTAAATACAATAGAACATCTTAAATTTTTAATGATAATTACCTCCTCAAAATAAATTATCACATAATACTAAATATTATGTGAATTTAGTATGTTTGTTGTACATTATATACGGTTAAATATGAATAATACATAGGCTGTGAGGCAATGTATTTTGTTATTAAATTATTGTTATATTATGGTATGTCTTTTCTTTAAGTTTTTTAATTATTCCATTAATTTTGTTTTGCACCTTTTTACATTCTATTTTCCCCCATGCCTCAAGTACTGGTATGTATTGATCGTTACCTGATGATGATATTTTATTAAGTAACATTTCTATTAATTCTCGATTTCTATCTTTGAACTTCAAAACATAATCATAATTTTTAGTAAAACACATTGCGTTTATTTTTTGAAGAAACTCATCAGAGTATATGTCTTTTTCAATTTCCCATCCTTTTTTAGTATAAATTAAAAGTGGAAGCCTATAATCATACTCAATATCCATATACTCATTTTCAATACACCAATCAACTCGATGTAATATATCATCTATTTTAAATTGCTTATAATATCCGTAAACCGGGCTTTCATTTAACTTTAATTCTAGTAGCTTCTTTTCTTTAGATCCTTTTAAAATTTTAGCAAGCAAATTTCTACCACCACTCATAATTAAGTCATCTGCACCCCTAAGTATCGCTTTAATATCTTTCATAGATAATTCACTTACGTCTTTACTATCGATATTTACTCTCACCCTTTGTACTCTTTTACTCATATTATTTCCTTTCTTGCTTCCTAATTAAAATGGAAGCTCCTCATCATGTGTTTCTTTTTCTTCAACTAACCCATCATCAATAGCTTGTTCCCATGTTACTCCGAAAGGAGTTCCATTAGAAGTATATCCTGCTATATAATAAAAATACTCATCACTGTCTTCATTATCAACGTCATTAAAATCAGAATTTGTTTCTTTTTTTTTCTTTTTCATTATAACTACCTCCAATTGCAACTATTTATATAGTATTATATACTAATACACAAATATATTAAAATAATAACAAATATAAGTTGCTACTAAATTACATATCCATAAATTTCAACTCAATTGTATATCCCGAAACCACCATAAGAAATGAGCATTTAAATAAATGTTATAAGGTTATAATTAGCTACAATTGCACATAATTAAAGTATTATATAACATAAAAAAAGCTTCGTAAATAACTTAAAACGATAAAGGGGATTTTAATTATGCAGAAAACAAAAATGATTTTCACAATTGGTCCTGCTAGCGATAGCGAAGAGATGCTTACAAAACTAATGGAGATAGGAATGAATGTTACTAGACTTAATTTTTCACATGGTACACATGAAGATCACAAAATAAAAATTGATTTAATAAAAAGTATTAGGGAAAAACTTAATAAATCTGTTGCTATAATGCTTGATATAAAAGGGCCTAAAATTAGAACTCACAATTTTATTGGAGATAATATCTTAATTGATAAAGATCAAAAGTTCATCTTTAGTTGTGGTAAAGAGATACTTGGAAATAAAGAGAGGTGTTCTATTTCTTATGAAAATCTTTACCACGACATCAAGCCGAATGGTACACTTCTTGTGGATGACGGCCTTCTCGAATTTAAAATTGACTCAATCGAAGGCACTGAAATAAATTGCACAGCTTTAAATTCTGGCTCTATAGGAAATCATAAGGGAATAAATGTTCCTAACATCTCTATTGGTCTTCCAGCAGTAACTGACAAAGACAAATTAGATTTAATATTTGGATGTGAGCAAGGGGTTGATATAGTAGCCGCATCTTTCATAAGAAAAGCAGAAGATGTATTAGATGTTAGAAAGATACTTAATGCAAATGGTGGCGAACATATTCAAATAATATCAAAAATTGAAACACAAGAAGGCGTTGATAACATAGATGCTATAATAGAGGCTTCTGATGGTATCATGGTTGCTAGAGGAGATATGGGGGTTGAATTACCAATTCAAAAGGTTCCTATTGTTCAAAAAATGATAATACACAAATGTAATATGGCTAGCAAACCTGTTATAACAGCAACACAGATGTTAGATTCTATGATTAGAAATCCAAGACCTACTAGAGCTGAAGCTTCAGATATAGCAAATGCTATTTTTGATGGTACTGATGCAATAATGCTTAGTGGTGAAAGTGCTAATGGTAAATATCCATTGGAATCTGCTTTAACAATGTCTAAGATAGCCATTGAAGCAGAATCGAATATCGATTTTAGCGCCGCTTTAAATAAAATAATGTATGAACCTCTTGAAAACATATCAGATGCTATAAGTCTTGCTACATGTACTACTGCAGATAAATTAAATGTGTCTGCGATAATAACTGCAACTCAAAGTGGTCATACTGCTAGAATGGTATCTAAATACAGACCAAGGTGTCCAATTATTGCTGTAACACCTAGCAAACAAGTTGCTAGAAGTCTATCCATTAATTTTGGACTTATGACTATAGTTTCAATAAAATTAACTTCCACAGATGAATTAATGATAGATGCAGTGGAGAAATGTTTAAGTTCAGGATATATAAAAAAACAGGACGTTGTCATAATTGCAGCGGGAATACCTGTAGGTCAGTCTGGTACTACAAATATGATGAAAATACAAGTAGTTTAATTATCAAATTCGCTTGTTTATGAATTATTTAGTTTCATTTCAAGATAAAGCTATCATTATTTGTTGGAAAATGTTGAAATATAATATTTTGTATGTTATATTATAGAGAATATTCTAAATGTTTTGTTATAATCTAATAACAGTTTAGAATAACAAATACTGAAAAAAATAATTTATAATAATGAGAGGAAGGTATAATTATGACTCATATTAATGAAATATATAAATGCGAAATTTGTGGAAACATTGTAGAAGTTGTACATGAAAGTGGCGGAGTTTTAGTTTGTTGCGGACAACCAATGACAATTCAAGTTGAAAATACTGTAGATGCAGCAAAGGAAAAACATGTGCCAGTTATTGAAAATGTTAAAGGTGGAGTTCTTGTTAAAGTTGGTGCTGTTGAACATCCAATGCTAGAAGCGCATTATATTGAATGGATAGAAGTTCAAACTGCAAAAAAACTATATAGAAAATATCTAAAACCTGGCGAAATACCTCAAGCTCTATTTATTATAAATGAAGAAGTTTTAAGTGTCCGAGAATATTGTAATGTTCACGGATTATGGAAAGTATAAAATAGTTTGTAAATTAGATCCATCAAGAAAACATTAACATCCTTAAAAGGAGTTAATGTTTTCTTAATATTAAGTTTCATTTAAATAACAGTCATATCAATAAACTGATGTGACTGTTATTTTATATTATATCTTTAACAAATAAAAAGAGCTACTTTTATGATTTATAATCTTCTGATTCATTTGACGAAGCAATGACTAATAGTAAAAAAGTTACCTATGAGGTATAATATAACAGTGCGAAGAGGGTGAATAAATATGGATAAAATCCTAATTGTTGAAGACAACAATGATGTCAATATAATGCTTGCGGAGGTGCTTGTGCTTGAAGGCTATGAAGTATGTTCATCATATACCGGGACAGATGGACTTAAAGAAATCAAGGCGCAGGAATACGACCTAATACTCCTTGATATTATGCTTCCATATAAAAGCGGAGATGAAATACTTAAAGAAGTACGTGAATTTTCGGATGTTCCTATTATTATTATTTCCGCTAAAGACATAACTTGCACAAAAATAGACCTTTTGAAAATGGGTGCTGATGATTATATAACAAAGCCATTTGATATAGACGAAGTCGTTGCAAGGGTTGAAGCTAATCTCAGACGCTTCCACACGCAAGGCCAGGCAGAAAAAGTGTTTAAGTATAAGGATATGGTTCTTGATGATAACTCAAAACGCATAACCATAAGTAACATAGAACTTGACCTCACTACAAAGGAATGTCAGGTTCTAGAGCTACTGCTCAAAAACAGAGGCAAGGTATTTACCAAAGCTAATTTATATGAAACTATTTGGAAAGATACATATCTCGGTGATGACAATACTATAAAGACACATATAAGTAATCTGAGAAGCAAACTTAAAATGGCAAACTCAAATTATGAGTATATTGAAACTGTATGGGGACTTGGTTATCGCCTGTATAAAGAATAATCTTATCTAAGTCTTAACAACTTTGTTTTATTTCTTAACCTTTTCTAAACCTTTAGACTTTATAATTAATCTTAGAAAGGTCAGGTGAGAAAATGAAAAAGTATATTTTGAAAACGAATAATCTAATTAAAAGATATCACGATGTCAATGTTTTGAAAGGTGTGTCCATAAATTTGCAGGCCGGTAAGATATACGGTTTAATTGGACAAAACGGTGCCGGAAAAACCACACTTATGCGCATTATTGCAGGGCTTGCTTTTCCAACTGAGGGTAATATTGAACTTTTTGGACAGAGCGGTGATAGACTCCTGCAAAGTGAAAGAAAAAGACTAGGCTGCATGATTGAGTATCCCAGCTTCATTCCATACATGAGCGCTGAGGAAAATCTCACATATTATAGGGTAATACGAGGCATTCCAAGCAAGACTTTAGAGAACGAATTACTGACACTTGTAGGACTTAGTAATACAGGCAAAAAGAAGGTAAAAAACTTCTCCCTAGGTATGAAACAACGTTTGGGGATAGCCATAGCTTTGATTGGAGATCCTGAACTACTAATTCTAGATGAGCCAATAAATGGCCTCGATCCCTTAGGTGTAGTTGAAATAAGAAATTTACTAAGCAAACTGTGCGAGCAGCGACAGATAACCATTCTCATATCCAGCCACAATCTACCGGAGCTCTACCAAATTGCAACTGACTACTTAATTATACATCAAGGAATAATTAAGCAAGCTATTACACTGGTTGAACTTGAAGAAAACTGTAAACATCATTTTCTTATTGGTTGCGATCAACCTGAAAAACTGGTAAGTGTTTTAGAACTACAGCTTAATACAACAAACTACAAAGTCATGCCAGATAAAACCGTTAAACTCTACGATTATTTGGATAACAAGGAGTTAGTAACAAAAACCATCTTTGACAATGGGATTGCCATTACAAATTGTTCCACAGAAGGAGATACGCTTGAAAACTACTTTATTTCAGTTATAGGGGGTGACCGGAATGTTTAATATGATTCGGGCTGATTTATTTAAGATGCGTAAATCACATGCAATAAAGATTTTATTTGTAATTACAACTTTATCTGCCGTGGCAATGACGTTAATGGCATATTTAATACCTCAAGGCCTTATTGATTCTAAAATGACTGGAATCGGTTTTATGTTCTCCGATATAAACATGATAAGCATTCTCGGTGCAGTTATCGCAGGCATTTTCATCTGTGGTGATTTCGATAATAAAACAATTCATGATGCCATTTCATGTGGTCAAAGCAGGGGTACTATCATAGTCAGTAAGGCAATAGTACTTTTCTGCGGCATTGCATTTATTTTACTTCCCTATGCCATTGTAACGGGTATTGCTTTGAGCAGCGGTTATGAGCTGAGTATGGGCTCTTTAGGAGTTGGATTTTTGAATATACAGTCATTAAACTCCGGTAATCCTTATCAGGTATTGGATTTTTTAAAACTGCTTATTATCATGCTGACATTGATAATTGTATATGCCTCTCAACTTAGCATCTGTGTGCCACTTGCTATTACCCTCAAGAAGCCCATTTTAGTGGTTGCTATTTATTATGGTTTTTCAATGTTTTGTGGGCAGCTGACGAGTTTAAGCTCCTCGGTGTTTAAACGTATTTATGCTTGTACACCTTATGGAGGTCGCTATATGTTTTTGACAATGGATACGCAAGCAGTCGACATTATTCATGCGATTTTCGTTAGCTTAATATTTGTAATTGTAATGCTTGCTATCACGTATATCTTATTTAGAAAATCTGAAATCAAGTAAAAGAAGGGTTGGTGAAAAGGTTGATAATTACAATTGGCATTTTAATCATTATAGTTTGCCTACTTGCCATATATATCGCCATTCTCCAGTCGCAATTTCGTAGCATTAATAGGCAACTTGTAAAGCGTATTACCGGAAATACAAGGAATCCTGTTAGTTTGGAACTCATTAACCATGAATTGAATAAATTGACTGCTAATATTAACAAGTGCTTGAAGGCGGAGGAAACACTCCGCCAAGAAAGCGTTCAAAAGGAAAAGAGATTTAAGGAGCTCATAGCCAATATATCTCATGACCTAAGGACCCCACTTACTGCTATCAAAGGATATCAGCAGCTAATAGCAAAAGGTGAATTAACGCCTGATCAGCATAAAAAGCTCAAAATCGCTCAAAAACATGCAGATGAATTGGGACGTTTAATTGAGCATTTTTTTGAATTTTCCTACCTTGTAAATTCAGAACTCAAACCTAACCTAAAGCCTACTAATCTTACAAATCTTGTGACAGAATGTCTTGCTTCGTTCGTACCCTCCTTTGAGCAGCGCGGCCTTATGGTACAGTTTATGGATGGACCGCCAGTATATGCGTTAGCCGATCATGAAATGATAGTACGCATTGTTCAAAATCTAATTCGCAACTGTTTGGCACATTCCGCAGGCGGTGTTGTTGTTGTTGTGCTTTCTACTTCGGAAAATGCTATCATATCGTTTAGAAATCCGGTGAAAAACGCCTCTGAAATTGATATTAAATGCATATTTGACCGCTTCTATACAGGAGACCGGGCAAGAAGTACCACTGGTCTTGGCCTGTCTATCGTCAAGCTACTAACTGAGCAAATGGGTGGAATCGTACGCGCCAATTTACATGAGAATGAACTTACGCTACAGGTAGAAGTTCCTTTATGCAATTAATAGTAGAAAGAAACTGCATCATTGCTATACTAATTGAAATTTAGTATCTATATCATAAATAACATATACTTTTATTATTTATGATATACTTTAAATGATATTAAAAACGTTTGAAAATTATATAGACGCAGCTCACAAATTGCAGTATAACTAAAGAAACCTTTTTTATTTAATTCTAGACACATAAAAAACGGAGGATAAATCTATGTTAATTTACGCAATTATTGCTATAACTTCAGCCCTTCTATTTTATACCATCGCTGTTTTTAGTGAAAGACTTCAGGGAACCCTTAAACTTTGGCATTTAGGTGTATTTCAATTAGGATTAATATGTGATATGACTGGCACATTACTTATGCAAAATATATCACGCAATTCAGTTGCCGTAACATCCACATCTAATTTACATGGGCTTACTGGCCTTATAGCTATAGCCCTAATGTTCATTCATGTCATATGGGCCTCTGTTGTTCTTTTTAAAAACAATGAAGTTGCAAAATCTAAATTTCATAAATTTTCGATAATAGTTTGGCTTATTTGGTTAATTCCTTTTATATCAGGAGCTGTAGCTCATATGAATTAATAAAACATTTACTCCTCGTCTGTATTATTATATTGATTAAAATACATGTTATAGTATTTGCCTTTTTTATTAATGAGCTCCGCGTGGTTTCCCATTTCAATAATTTGACCATCATCTATAACCATTATTTTACTCGCGTCTCTTATAGTACTTAGCCTGTGAGCTATAATAAAACTAGTTCTTCCATGCATTAATTTAAGCATGGCTTCCTGGATTCTAAGTTCGGTTCTAGTATCAACGCTGCTGGTAGCCTCATCCAATATCAATATGGATGGGTTTGTTAAAATTGCTCTTGCAATAGCTAAAAGTTGTCTTTGTCCTTGACTAAGATTACTTCCGCCCTCAGAGAGTAGTGTTTCGTAGCCCTTAGGAAGTCTTTTAATAAATTCATGTGCATTTGCCATTTTTGCTGCATTTATTACTTCTAAATCCGTTGCATCTAGATTTCCGTATTTTATATTATCTTTTATACTTTCCGAGAAAAGATAAGTATCTTGAAGAACTATACCAAAAGTTCTTCTAAGGCTATCTCTTGTATATTTTCTTATATCGACTCCATCAATATATATTGCTCCACTTGTAACATCATAAAATCTTGAAAGTAAATTCACAATTGTAGTCTTACTTGCTCCTGTTGGTCCTACAAGTGCTATACTTTCTCCAATTTGCGCTTCAAAGTTAATATTTTTAAGAATCTCTACATCTTTTGTATATCCAAAACACACATTATTAAATTGTACATGCCCCTTGGAATCATTAAGCTCTTTTGGATCTTGTGCGTCCTGCACCTCTTCTGATGCATCTAGTATTTCAAATACTCTCTCAGCTCCTGCCACAGCAGATTGCAGCGTATTAAATATATTTGCCATATTATTAAGTGGACGTACGAATTGCCTTGAATAGCTTAAAAAACTCGCAATTACACCTATGGTAATCATATTTTCTACAGCTAGAACTCCACCTACTCCAGCTACTGCTGCAAACCCAATATTATTTATGACATTCATAATTGGCATTAAAAATCCAGATAATATTTGCGCTTTAAGTCCTACATCGCATAATCTTTGATTTATTTCATTAAATTCTTCCACCGCTATATCTTCATGATTAAAGGCTTTTACAATGTAAATTCCAGATATAGTTTCTTCAATTTGTCCATTAAGTTTGCCCAGCTCCTTTTGCTGAGCTTTGAAAAGTTTACCAGTTCTTTTTGCAATTGATTTAGTTAATAAAAATACTAATGGAACTGTAATTAAACTGGCTGCAGTTAATATAGGGCTTAAAATTATCATCATAATAAATGAACCTATTATGGCAATAACCCCTGACATAAGTTGAATAGCAGATTGAGAAATAGTGGAACTAACGTTGTCAATATCGTTTGATAATCTACTCATAATATCTCCATGGCTATTTTTATCAAAAAATGCCATTGGGAGCTTTTGGAGTTTTAAAAACAAGTTATTTCTCATAGTCATAACTATCCTTTGACTGGAACTTGCCATAGCAAACCCTTGAAATAAATTTATAGTAGCGTCCGTCAAATATGATATTAATAAAACAATTACTATTATACTCAAAATATTAAAATCAACTTTTCCATTACGTGTACTAGTACTAGCCGTCATAGCATTCACTGCGCGGCCTATCAGATACGGCCCTATAAGTACTATAACAGAATCAATCAATATAAATATAAATATCATTATTAATGTCTTTCTCTCTGCTCCAAAATAACTCCAAAGTCTCCTTAAAGTTTTCCTAAAATTCTTAGGTTTTACCACAGGACCCATATTTCTTCTTCCACCTGTAAACTTCATATTTATATTATTACTATCTTTATATTTATTATCTTTCAAGCTACATCATCTCCTTCCCAATTTGAGAAAGGAAGATATCATTATATATATCACAAGTTTTTAAAAGATCCGCGTGACGTCCAATGCCTTTTATTTCTCCATTGTCTATTACTATAATTTTATCGGCTCCCATAACAGAAGTTATTCTATGTGCTATTAAAATACAAGTTAAATCCTTAGCATATTTTTTTAAAGCCTTCCTTATTTTCACCTCAGTATCTGTATCAACTGCACTGGTTGCATCATCAAGTATTAGAATTTCAGCTTTTTTTACAAGGGCTCTTGCTATGGATACACGTTGCCTTTGCCCTCCAGAAAAATTAACTCCACCTTGTCCAATTTTAGCATTATAACCTTGCGGAAGTTTATCTATAAATTCATGAGCGCCGGCCACTATTGAAGCCTCTTTAATTTCCTCAATACTTGCCTTAGAGCTCCCCCATTTTATATTGTCTATTATTGTGCCAGAAAATAAGAGAGCCTTTTGTGGTACTACGGCAATCTTCTCTCTTAGAGACTTTATATCTAATGTTTTAATATTTACACCATTAACTTTTATTTCTCCGCTTAATGTATCATAAAACCTAGGAATTAAATTTACAAGAGTACTTTTACCTGAACCAGTTGATCCTATTATTCCAACTGTTTCTCCCTGAAAACAAGTAAAAGATATATCCTTTAATATTGGCTCTTTATCTTTATTATAAGAAAAAAATACATGCTCAAATTCAACTTTTCCGTGGCCTTTAGAATCATCCATAATTTCATTTCCATTAATCATGTCATCTTTTTCTAAAAACACTTCACTAATACGCGAAGAGGATGCTCTAGCACGTACAAACATTGTAAAAACATTAGATACCATCATAAGTGAAAATAATATTTGTGTCATATAATTCGTAAATGCAATTATTTCTCCTACATGCATATTACCTTTGTTTACATTTATGCCACCTATCCAAATCACTAACACTATTCCGATATTTACTACAAGTCCAATAATAGGAGTGAAAATTGATGTTACTTTCATAGCTGCAGTAGAACTTTGCGTAAGTGAAATATTCTTTACCGTAAATCTTTTTATTTCATATTCAAATCTATTAAAAGCTTTAACAACTCTTACTCCAGATAAATACTCCCGCATTACCCCATTTACACCATCAAGTGACTTCTGAACTTTAATAAAGTATGGATATCCAAGCTTCATGTTTCCATATATAAGAATAGCTACAACTGGTACAATACCCAGCAAAATCATAGACAACCGTAAGTTTAACCTTGCAGCCATTATAATACTTCCAATTCCTACAATTGGAGCTTTAACAAATATCCTCATAAGTCCATTAACAAAATTTTGGACCTGCGAGACATCGTTTGTAAGCCGTGTGACTAAAGTAGCACCTTCAAATTTATCAATATTTTCAAAAGAAAATCCTTGAATTTCCTTAAATAAATCAGATCTAAGTTCTGCTCCCATCTTTTGTGAGACATGGCTAGCTATAACATTACGAGCGCATGCAGCTATTGCCCCAAACCCTGCAATAATGAGCATAACCGTTCCCATCTTAATTACATAATTTAAATTTTTACTTGCAACTCCTACATCCACAATTTTAGACATTATCGTTGGTAACAGCAAATCACAAAATGCCTCTAGTGTTACGAAAAACACTGCAATGCAAAATCCCATCCCATACTTATGCGCATACCCCTTTAAGTAACCCAAAACAAATTCCCCCAATTTCCAGTGATATTTACTCTATATTTATTACCACCTTTAATAATACTATTTAATGTTAATAAAATACATCCCCAATTTAAAATTAATGCCTAATATTAATAAAAAATACCCATAATCGTGGTTTGATTATCCTACGATTAGGGGTATTGTTTCAATTTATATTTGGTAATTAATCAACGCCATTTAACTTTTCAACAAGTGACTCCATCATCTCCTGGGTGAATTTCTCCCCAGAAAAAGTAACCATAGAACGTAAAACGAAATCCTTAAACATAGTCCTCATATCAGTCCCAATATCATCACTTGAGCTTTCACCTTCTCCAAGAATATCCTTCATTAAACTTTCAGCAATAGTCGCACCATTTGGATCATTCATTATATCTCCAAGAGTTGAATTTGCGCTAAACTTCTTCTTAATAACAGCTGTTGATTTAACATTAACCGTTTCTTTAATTTTTATATCCTTTGATGAAGCTCCTACTAATATCTCAAAGTCGCCACTTTCTACATGCCAATCTTTAATTTCTACATTATAATATGCAAAAGCTCTCTTGCCCAAAATAAAAGTTATTACTTTCTCCTGTCCAGGTTTAAGCTCAACTTTTTCAAAAGCTCTAAGCTCCTTTAGTGGTCTTATTACAGTACTTTCTACATCCGCTACATATAACTGGACTACTTCTTTTCCAGTTATTTTTCCTGTGTTTTTAATTTTAACCTTTACAGTTAAAGTTTCATTATCATCCATTTCTTTTTTATCTACGGTAATGCCCGAATACTCAAAACTAGTATAACTAAGCCCATGCCCAAAAGGAAATAAAGTTGATTGTTCTTTTTTATCATAATACCTATACCCTACAAATAATCCTTCTTTATATTCTACAACGTCGCCTTCACCAGGGAAATTAAGATAGGAAGGATTATCACTTAATTTAACCGGGAAAGTTTCAGCGAGTTTTCCGCAAGGACTAAAAGTTCCAAACAATAAATCTGCTATAGCTCCCCCAGCGGCCTGTCCGCCAATGTATCCTTCTAAAACTCCACGAGCCTTTTTAAGCCATGGCATTTCTATAGGTGATCCATTGCTTAATACAACTACAATATTTTTTTGAACTTTAGCAATTTCCTCTATTAAGTGGATTTGATTTTCAGGTATTCTCATATGAGTCCTATCATACCCTTCAGATTCATATCTATCTGGTAACCCAACAAATATAACTGCGACCTGTGATTTGGCTGCCGCAATCTTTGCCTGCTCTACTAAATCGTCATGAATATCGTCGCTTATTAAGTTAAAACCTTCAGAATAAGAAATATCACAATTAGTTCCTGCAGATTTTTTTAGCTCATCTAATACATTGTCCAGCATAGTTGGATTTATGTGTGAGCTTCCTCCACCCTGATATCTTGGAGTTTTAGCAAACGCACCTATAATTGCAATATTGCCTTGTTTTTTAAGCGGTAATATATTTTCTTCATTTTTTAGAAGCACCATACATTCCCGGGCAACTTCTCTAGCTAATTTATGATGTTCTTCTTTATCATAAACTGCGTTTTCTTTTTTATTATCTCTTGCTTTAAATATTACTTTTAAAAGTCTTTCAACAGCTGTATCTAAAACAGTCTCAGGTAAACTTTTGTTTTTAACTGCCTCAACTATTTTTATATCGCCCAGTCCATTGCTTGATGGCATCTCGAGCTCGAGTCCTGCTTTAAGTCCCATAACTCTCTCGTTTACAGCTCCCCAATCAGACATTACAAAACCTTCATGGCCCCACTCTTCTTTAAGAATCGAAGTTAAAAGATATTCATTTTCAGAGCAATATTCTCCATTTATTTTGTTATATGCACACATAACCGTCCAAGGGTGCGCCTCTTTTACAGCAGCTTCAAAACTAGCCAAATAGATTTCTCTTAAGGCTCTTTCATCTACTACTGAATTCATAGATAATCTTCTATGTTCTTGATTGTTTACAGCAAAATGTTTTAGTGAAGTACCTACCCCCTGACTTTGAACTCCTTTAATATGATTTGCAGCCATTTCTGATGATAAATAAGGATCTTCTGAAAAATATTCAAAATTTCTTCCACATAGTGGAGAACGTTTAATATTTGCTGCTGGTCCAAGAATAATTGACACATCTTCCGCTTGGCATTCCTCCCCTAATGCAACTCCAACCTTTTCAAGAAGACTTTTATCCCATGAACAAGCTAAAGTAGCACCTGAAGGAAAACACGTTGCTGGAACACTTTTATTTAATCCAAGATGGTCAGATTCCCCTGCTTGTTTTCTTAGACCATGAGGTCCATCTGTTACCATTATGGATGGAATTCCGAGTCTTGCTACCCCTTTTGTGTGCCAAAAATCTAGGCCTGAACACATTCCTGCCTTTTCTTCTAATGTCATTTGTGAAATTATTTCTTTTATATTTCTATCCATTTCTTTACCTCCACTGTTTTTACTTAATTTAACTTCATTTATAGATTTTCTTCAACAATAATTAAATCCCAAGGTCCCAGTAACACTTCTTCACCTTTCAATATAGTCTTATTTTTAGTTAATTCAGTTCCTTCATTATGCATATATTTAATTAGATGTTTTTCGGCAGAATAATTAAAGTAATATAGAATCTTTTTATCTTCTAGATTATACCCAGACTTAATTATAATAGGGAAATTATATTCTTGTTCTTTGCCAAATTGATTACAATTCTTTAGAACACCTATTAGAACCTCTTTTAACACTGCTTTACTTGTATAACAACCAATATAAGTCGCAGTTCCTGTACCGTAAGAATTTTTAGTTATGGCAGAATATTTTCTCCAATTTGGATGATCATAATATGCAATTGTTTCTGCTGTAGTAGGCTTTAGTAATTCCATCCAATGAGATATTTTATTTTCCTCTCTTGACACGTTAAACTCATGCCCTTTTAAATAAACATTATTTGGTTTTGTAAACTGATTATAGGTAATTCCAAGACATTTATTTATTATATTAGGTTGATCATTATAACTAACTTTTACATTTTCATTTGTAAATGCACTTTTAAAAGAAACAACCATATTTCCACCATTTTCAACATAAGTGTTTAATCTTTCAAGCAAATTATCAGGTACGCAATATAATGCTGGAACTATAATTAACTTATACTTTTCTATATTACAAGAATCTGGATTAATAAAGTCACATCCTACATTCATTTTATATAATTCATCATACATCCAGCGTACAACGTCATTGTAGTTAAAATCTAATGTCATGCTGAACCATTCAATAGCTGTTAACGCTTCATTGCTTACAAGAATAGCAACATCATTTTTCTTCTTTAAATTTACAAGTTTATCTCCAAATCTATTAAACTCATCTCCTATAATTTTAGCCTCATTATAAGTAGGATTTTCTTTGAGATCATGACTCAAAAGACCTTTCCAATATGTTTCAAACGAATTATGAATAGAATGCCAATGCCAATACATTACTGAATTTGCACCAGAAGCTACATGACTAAATGCTTGTAACCTAAGCTGCCCATCATAAGGTACCCAGTCTTCAAATCCTTGCGCCTGCGTTTCTAAAACAAGGTAATTATCACTTTTAAGAGATCTTGTCATATCTCCACCAAATGAAATTTCACTACCTGTTAAAAGATCTTGCGTTGGATGATATATATCCACGCCTGCAATTGTTAAGCACTTTGCCGCTTCAAAATGATTTACTTTAGGTTGAACTCCGAAGGAATATCCTCTCCATTCAAAATCAAAATTTTGAGTTACAAATTGATTTTCTTTTTTATATTCATTTACAATACC
>Ga0209123_1001298_pt1 | contig 25393 bp, 29 predicted proteins | sample BarGraIncu00431A_FD_184500 | JGI IMG/M metagenome (GOLD analysis project Ga0209123, IMG submission 184500) | Arctic peat soil microbial communities from Barrow, Alaska, USA - Barrow Graham LP Incubations 004-31A (SPAdes) (version 2) | ecosystem: Environmental > Terrestrial > Soil > Wetlands >...
AAGGCTCTTTATAAAGCAAAAGCCACTGGGCGCAATAAAATTGAGTTTTTTAATCTATCGTCTGTGAAATAAGTATAGTGGCGAAACGAGGATTACTTCAGGAAACAGATTAATCAATGTAGAAGCATAACAAATCCAGCTATGATTATCTATTGAAAATGATATTATCAATAGATAGTTAATATCAATAAATAGAAAAAATAGATTGTAAAAAATAAAGGTATATGGTAAAATAAACTTAATAAAAAATATTTACGTGTAGATGAGAGGGGTATAAAAATGATTAGTACTAAATTACAGGATGCTATCAATACTCAAATTCAAGCGGAATTCGATTCTGCATATCTTTACCTCGCAATGTCAGTATATTCTGAAGGAAAAAATTTAAGAGGTTTTGCCCATTGGCTTAAAGCTCAATATCAAGAAGAAACAGGGCATGCTTTTAAACTGCTAAATTATTTGATAGAACGCGGTGGTACAGTTAAGCTCCAAGCAATTCCAACTCCTGCAAGTGAGTTCGGTTCCCCAGTTCAGGTATTTGAAAAAGTCTTGGCTCATGAAATACATATTACGGCCTTAATTCATAAGTTATATGAATTAGCTCTGGCAGAAAAAGATTATGCTGCGCAAATCTTCCTTCAATGGTTCATTGAAGAACAAGTAGAAGAGGAAGGAAATGCTTCAACTATTTTGGAAAGATTAAAAATGGTTGGTACTAGCAATGGTTCCCTTCTTTATATTGATAAAGAACTTGGCAAAAGAGTATAATCCTTAGGACCTCACTCAGTGGGGTCCTTTTTTGTAGGCTGTCAGCAAGTAAGGATAACAAGGGTATAGTAGACTGGTTCTATCGCCTAATAAGCATAGAACTAGTTTTTTAAATTCTAAAAAGGATTCTTGGATTTGATGCAGAAATAAACACTTTAGATAAGTTAGCTATGATGGGAGGGTAATAGTTTGACAGATGTCTTAGAGATTATTCATACAGCTGAGACCCTACACTCTCTAACAAAAGCTGAAATCGTATTATTGCTGAAGTCTCGTGAGTATGATGAAGAGTTATTTATGGCTGCTGACCGAGTGCGTAGCCGCTATGTGGGTGATGAAGTACATTTGCGTGGGCTTATTGAATTCTCAAATATTTGCCAAAGAAATTGTTTTTATTGCGGTTTGCGAAAAGATAATGGTAAGGTTAAACGGTATTGGCTCACCCCTGAGATTGTGATTGAATTTGCCAGTAAGGCTCAGGGGTATGGATATAAGACCGTTGTCCTACAGTCAGGTGAGAGTGATGTCTATACACTAACCGATATGCAGTATATGATTGGTAAAATCAAAGCGTTGGGTTTGGCCATTACGTTAAGTGTAGGGGAAAAAACTAAGGCAGAATATGAGGCCTATAAGCAAGCCGGTGCTGATCGATATTTATTAAGGATCGAAACCACGGATCGGAAAATATATAAGAAACTCCATCCCGACATGAGCCTCAACAATCGAATCCAGTGTCTTCGTGATTTAAAAGAGCTGGGGTATGAGATGGGGACAGGTTGTCTGGTTGGTTTACCGGAGCAAACAGCAGAATCATTGGCTGATGATATCTTATTTTTTAAGGAATTAGATGCGGATATGATTGGCCTAGGACCTTTTATTCCCAATGCTGACACACCCCTAGCTAAGGAACTGGGTGGTACGTTTATCGATAGTCTTAAAGTGATGGCCATTACTAGGTTGCTGTTACCTGATGCCAATATACCAGCCACGACAGCCATGGAAACACTGAATAAAGAAGGACGTATCATTGCTCTGCAGAGTGGTGCTAATGTGGTAATGCCGAATGTTACCGAGGGGGAATATCGGGAAATGTATCAATTATATCCAGGAAAAATTTGTATTCATGATACCCCTGTTCATTGTCGAGGGTGTATTACTGGTAAAATTTTGGCTATTGATCGGCACGTTTCAAAAGAATATGGCTATCGGGTAAAAAAACAACAATAATTTGCAGGAATTTATAAAAAAACAGTGAATTATGTAAATACATGTGAAAATAAGAAATACCCATGGGATAAGCCTATGGTTTTTGATTTAGGGGGATATTTTTTTGGAAAAGTCAACAATTATTGGTCTAGTAGCTGGTGTAGTATCTGTTGTCGTCGGGATGTTCCTCAAAGGTGCCAGCCCAATGGCGCTCATAAATCCAGCAGCATTTTTGATTATTTTCGGTGGTACGGTGGCTTGCTTATTTAATGCGTTTACCATGGATATTCTTAAGAACTTTCCGAAATTATTTAAAAAATTGTTCCAGCAAGCGACGTTTATGCCAAAAGCCGATATGCTGAAAATGTTTGTTGATCTCTCACAGGTGGCTAGGCGTGAAGGTATTTTAGCCCTTGAAAGTCGTGTGGAAGAAATTACCGATGATTTTCTGAAAAAAGGTTTAGGTATGGTGATTGATGGTCTTGATCCAGACTTTGTTGGGGATGTCTTGGAGGCGGAAATTCAAAGCATGGAAGAACGGCATCGTGTTGGTGCCCTAATTTTTAGTCAAGCAGGCACATATGCTCCGACACTGGGTGTACTCGGTGCCGTTATCGGTCTGATTGCCGCTTTGGGTAATCTAGATGATATTGAGAAACTGGGACATTCCATTGCGGCGGCTTTTGTTGCTACTTTGCTGGGAATTTTTACGGGTTATGTTATTTGGCATCCCTTTTGTAATAAGTTAAAGATGATGTCGAAAAAAGAAGTTGATGTTAAAAAAATGATGGTTGAGGGAATTTTATCATTGCAAGCTGGTGATTCACCCACTGCCATTGAAGCGAAACTTATGGTATTTATTCCGCAGGGTGAACGCCGACTGTTGAAGGATAAAACGGAGGAAGCATAATGTCCAGAAGGAAAAAAAACCATGCTGAGCATCATGAAGAGCATACTGATGAATCCTGGTTGGTTCCTTATGCTGATATACTAACCTTATTATTGGCCTTATTTATCGTATTGTTTGCTTCAGCTGATGCCAATAAAACAAAGTTTACTGCTATGGCTGAGTCATTTAGTGTAGCTTTTAGCGGTAGTCCATCTGTTTTTGATAATAATTCATCAATAACTCCCGAGGCGGATGTATCTAAGACTGATCAATCAAAGACTGAAAAAGAAAAAGAAAAAGAACAAGCACATCTGAAGGAAACCGTGGAACTTTTGGCAGTGAAAAAGGAATTGGATAAGTATATCCAAAATAATAATTTAGTCGGTGATCTAAGTACCGCCCTCACTGAGGATGGCCTGATGATTCGGATTAAAGATTCAGCTTTATTCCCGTCAGGTAGCGCTGAACTACGCGCTGATTCTCAGCGGTTTGGGACTGAAATAGTTAAAATGTTGGCACCCTTGTCACAGCAAGTTGTTATTTCAGGGCATACGGATAGTGTACCCATTAATACGCGAGAATTTCCCTCAAATTGGGAACTTAGTTCGAAACGGGCCATTAATTTTATGAAATTTTTATTATCCCAGGGGGATTTAAAACCAGAACGATTTAGCGCTATTGGTTATGGGCAGTATCGTCCTATGGCGGACAATGATACCCCAGAAGGTCATTCTAAGAATCGACGGGTGGAAGTACTTATTATGCGCAATTATAAAATCTAATGAATGTAAAAAGACTTGGCTTTTGCCAAGTCTTTTTGCCTTCATTAGATTGGCAAATGAAGGACAATACTGGTACAATACATAATAAAAGATAATATGGAGTGAAGTTTGTGATTATTGGTACTGGTATTGATATTATTGAAATTAGCCGCATGAAAGATGCCATTATACGCCAGTCCTTTGTGCACAGAGTATTTACACCCCGCGAGAAGCAGTATTGTGAGAGCCGGGGTGTACAGAAAATTGCTTCCTATGCAGCACGTTTTGCTGGCAAAGAAGCTGTGATGAAAGCTTTTGGTACGGGACTTGCAGGGGGAACGCTACAAGATATAGAAATTATACTGAATGACAAAGGTTGCCCCCATGTGGAATTGAGTGGTCAATTTGCAACGTTAGCCGAGGAAATTGGAGTGACCGCTATTCATATATCATTAACACATGCCCGGGAATATGCTGCCGCCCAGGCCATTTTATGGGGAGGAAGATAACATGAAAGTTGTAACAATTGCTGAAATAAAAAAAATTGACCTCAGAGCGATTGAAGAATATGGTATTCCCAGCGTGGTCCTTATGGAAAATGCGGGAAGTGAAGCTGTGCGGCAAATCGAGAATATTATAGGGAATTTACAGAATAAAAAAATCGCCATTTTTGCTGGTAAAGGAAATAATGGTGGTGATGGTTATGTTGTTGCTCGGTATCTTTACAATCAAGGCGTTAAAGTTAAAGTGTTTCTAATCGGCAGTAAAGTAGATGTAACTGGTGATGCCCTTTTAAATTTGCAAATCATTACCCGTATGGGACTGGATGTGATTGAGGTCGCCAATGATGGTGACTGGGATAAAGTTAAAATTGCCATGACCTTTACGGATTGCTTGATTGATGCCTTACTGGGTACTGGCTTTACAGGTCAGTTGAGTGGCAATATGGCTCAGGTTGTAGAAAGTATTAATAAAACCAATAAAGTGATTATCGCCATGGATATTCCATCTGGCGTGAATGGCGATACTGGTCAAATTAACGGAATTGCTATCAAGGCTCAGCATACCATAACCTTTTCCTTGCCCAAGCAGGGGCTATTATTATATCCGGGGGCTTCCTTTGCTGGGGATGTCAGTGTTGCTGATATTGGAATACCGCGGACTTTGCTTACAGATAGTAATATTAAACAAAATATTATTACAAGTTCTGCGGTTAGGAAAATGTTTGGTAAACGGAGCCCCGACGTCCATAAAGGTAATTGTGGGAAAGCTTTGATCATTGCAGGTTCGAAAGGTCTCACTGGTGCTGCAACGTTAACGGCTAAAGCAACGGTACGGTCAGGCGCTGGTCTCGTGACCCTAGGGATTGCCGAAAGTTTGCATGATATTATGGAAACTAAATTAACAGAAGTCATGACAAAACCATTGGCAGAGGTGGCAGTCGGTTTCATGGGACAAGAGGCTGTACTTGATATTGAAGAATTATCCTGTCAAAGTGATATCATCGCCATTGGTCCTGGTCTTGGTCGTCATGTCGATACCATGCTAGCAGTCAGGCAGATTATTAAAAATGTGGAAAAGCCATTAGTTATTGATGCGGATGCTTTATATGCCTTAGTCGATCATACTCATATTTTAGCAGAAGCTAAGGCCGTGCCTGTGCTTACACCACATTCTGGAGAAATGGCCCGCCTTGTTGGTCTAACGCCTGATGAAGTCAACCAAGATCGAGTGTATATTACAAGGCAGGCAGCCATTGAATGGGGTAGTATTATTATTTTAAAAGGAGCACGGACTCTAGTGGCATTTCCCGATGGTGAAGTATATATTAATATTAACGGTAATGCCGGTATGGCGACAGGTGGTACTGGCGACGTATTAACTGGGGTCATTACAGGTCTTATCGCTCAGGGCTTATCAAGTCATGAAGCTGCACTGGTTGGTGTATACCTTCATGGTTTGGCCGGGGATATTGTGGCGAGGGGCGGAATGATCGGTATGACAGCCAGTGATCTGATTCACGCCTTACCAGCAGCGATATTTGGTATTCAAGAAAAGGATGAAGCATAATTTACCCTTTTTTCATGCATACTTAATTATAATAGAGTTTCCTTTAAGAAAGTACGTGGAAAAGTGAGCAGTGTATATAAACATAGCCATTCATCATTCGCTAATGAACAGATTCATATATAAAAAAATTGACATCTTTGTATATAAAACTTATAATAAAGATATATGAATGTATGTGTAACTGGCGGGGGTGAAGGCGTGGCAGAATTGAGGCGCATTATGATTAGTATTCCAAACAGTTTACTTCAAGAAGTGGATGGTATTATTGCTATGGAAAAGTTAAGCCGTAGTCAATTCGTGCGTGATGCTATGCGCTCGTGTATCGAGGATCGTAAACGTAAAGAGGTACGAGATATGATGCGTAAAGGATATCAGGAAATGGCGAATATTAATATGGAACTAGCCGAGGAAGGATTGCTGGCAGACGCTGATATGTTTGAGATGCCTACCTTGCTGGCAGAGCGTGAATAATAATGGTCGTAAAACGTGGAGATATTTATTATGCCAATTTAAGCCCGGTAGTGGGCTCAGAACAAGGTGGCCATCGACCCGTTTTAGTCATTCAAAATGATGTTGGTAATAAATATAGTCCGACGGTTATCGTGGTGGCAATTACTTCCCAGATTTCTAAAGCGAAACTTCCTACCCATGTGGAAATAAGCTCCAAGTACTCCAACTTGGAAAAAGATTCGGTTATTCTGTTGGAGCAGTTACGTACAATCGATAAACGTCGGTTAAAAGAAAAAGTGACTCATTTGAGTGATGAGGTCATGCTTATGGTTAACGAGGCTATCAAGGTAAGCTTAGGTTTGGTTGAGGTATAAGTTATAGTAGGAGATAGGCAGGTAACTGTCTATTTTTTTTTGCAGAATCAGAAAATACAACACGATCTTGCTTCCAAGTAAGGGCAATTAATGTTTCGGCTTTCGCTGAAACTTGCCCAAAGTCCAGTATTCTTTACAAATGGGGGGATTTTTGAAATGCACAAAGGGTTATGGCGAGTGGTAGTAATACTCGTTGTTATGATGGTCGTGATTACAGGGTGTGGCAAAAGTACTGGAAAACCAGCAGAACTAGGCCAACAAAACTCATCTTTGACGGTGAAAGTTTTGGATATCGGGCAAGGAGATGCTATTTTAATTAGAGCTGCAGGACAGACGTTGCTTGTTGATACAGGTGATATTGAACACCGAGATAAAATGGTCGCATACATAAAAAAAGAAGGCATCACAACCATTGATAAAGTGATTATCACTCATCCTCATGCGGATCATTTAGGGGGGATGCCAGGAATATTGGAGAACTTTGCAGTGGGGCATATTTATGATAGTGGTAAAACGGGAACAACAGCATTGTACCGTCAGTATCTGTCGGTAGTAAATAAGAAAAATATACCTTTTACAATTGCTACACCTGGTACTGAAATTGTAATTGGCGATCATATTAAACTGAAAATTTTTGCCCCTGAGAAATCCTTACTTGCGGATGAGGAGCTGAATAACAGTTCCATCGTTGCCAAATTGATCTATAATAAATTTACCATGTTATTGACAGGTGATGCGGAGAGAGAATCGGAAGCACTCATGCTGAAAAGTTATGGTAGTGAGTTAAAAAGTAATGTACTAAAAGCCGGGCATCATGGTAGCAATACATCCTCCACACCTGAATTTCTGAAAGCAGTAGGGCCTGAGGCCGCTATCATTTCCTTAGGTGCTAATAATGATTACCATCACCCTCACCCATCAACGTTAAAGAAATATGAGCAGGCTAAGCTAAAAGTATATCGTACTGATCTGGATGGTACTGTTACCATCACTAGTGATGGCAACACCTATACGATTACGAAGGAGAAAGGATAATATGCAGATTCAAGCTGTTATTGATCGTTTTGAAGGTAATAAGGCTGTATTATTAGTAGGGAATGACGAGGCACAGGTGGTGTGGCCTAGGTCTATTCTGCCTGGTGAAGTAAAAGAGGGGGATATTTTATCCGTACATTTGCAAATTGATAGTGAAGCAACTGCCGTTGCAAAAATAGAAGCTGAAAACTTATTGAAAGAAATAATAGAGAAAAATCAGGGGGGAAAGACCTATTAATAGCATTGGAATCTTGTTTGGTCAAGTTGTTTGCAGTAAGTTGTAAAGAATTCTCTCAAAGATGCCGATACATGTAAATAAATAGACCGTGGTTCGATCGTACGAGCCACGGTCTATTTATGTTAGAATTACAATAATTGGTTATAAAGGGGTATTTACTGGGAAAGCCACGGTTATGCATGAGATTTAGCCTAAAGTCCTGCAGGAATTTAGGGTAAGAAGGCGAATCGTAACTAAATGCGTAATAATAGCAGATACTATGTATGGATCAATCAATAGTGAGGTAGGGAGGTGTTATCATTGCATCGTAGAGTTCTAAGTTTCTTATTATTGCTGATCTTCATGTCACAACAGGTTGGTATGGCGGCAATGCTAAACGATAGCGTTAGTCCCGCTAAGGCTGAATTAAGTAGTCTACGTTGGCGGGTGAGTAAGGACGCGGTAGAAGGAACCAACAAGTTACGACTGGTGATTGATACCACGGGACCGGTAAAAATAAATGGTACCCTTAGTGGAAATTCGGGGACCCAATTGATTGTTGATGTCAATGACGGGGTTGTGGGTAAAATCGGTGACTCAGTAGCCCTCGATGGGGATATTGCAGATAAAGTTATCTTTATCAGAAAAAATACGACGAGTAGCCAAATTATTGTCAATTTGTCTAATGCCATTGGTGAGAGTGATTATAAAATATTTACACTGCCTGGTGATAGTAGCAGTAATAAATCTTTTCGCGTGGTCATAGATATTAATAAACCTGTACCTAAAGTGGTTTATAATTTTACAGCTGGTTTAAAGGATAAAGTCATTACCATTGACCCAGGACATGGAGGTAGTGATTCTGGTGCCATCGGTCCTAATAAAACCCAAGAAAAAACAATTACGTTAGCTGTAGCGCAAAATGTGAAGACTTTGCTTGAACGAGCAGGGGCCAAAGTTTTAATGACGCGGCAGACTGATGTAGATGTTTTTGGTCCCAATGCCAGTGGTGCGGACGAGCTACAAGCTAGGTCCAACGTAGCCAATAATAATAAGGCTGATGTATTTGTGAGCATCCACATTAATGCTTTTTCCAACCCAACTGTAGGTGGTACAGCCACTTATTATTATAAAAACTCAAGTTATAGTGCCATGTTGGCCCAAAATATTCAAGATAATTTGATTAAATCAGGTGGACTTATGGATAGAGGAGTCTATGCCGCCGGATTTTATGTGTTAAAACATACGGACATGCCTGCAGTACTGGCGGAATTGGGCTTTATTTCAAATCCCAATGAGGAAAGAAGTCTCATGTTGCCTCAAACCCAGCTTCAGATGGCGCAAGGTATTGTGCAAGGTTTAGAGGACTTTTTTGCCCAAGCAGCTAAAAAAGGAGGTGGCTCCTAATGGTTACTAGAAGAATTTTGTTCGCACTGGCTTTGATGTTGCTTATGGGCTTCATTGGAGGATGTGCCGAGAAAAATACGGCTGAGCCACTGGTTCCAACAGCACCGGCCCAAACGGATCAGCAGCAAGCTGTAGTACCAAATAGTAAAGATAATCCGTCGCCTTCGGTCTCAGCAACCATGAGTGTGACAGTATACAGTGCGACTAAGGATGCTATGAATTTAGTTGCCGAACATTATGTCATTCCTAAAAATACTCATCCTGCCCAATCGGCGATAGAATTATTAGTGGCGGGAACTAAGAATACGGACTTGGTGTCAGTTATGCCTGCTGGTACTAAATTACGGCATATTTCGATTAAAGATAAGATTGCTTATGTAGATTTTAGTGATAATTTAGTTAAAAATAATAATGGCGGTTCTGCATCAGAAATATTGTTGGTAGCGGCTATTGTTGATACCTTAACTGAATTTAATGACATACAAAAAGTGCAAATTATGGTTGAAGGTAAAAAAATTGATACAATTTCTGGACATATGGATATTGGGGAACCCCTGGGGCGTTCAGAGAAAATTATAAAAAAATAATTAGGACAGTGTTATACTGTTTGGAAACCTGATAAAAACAGCAGTCCGTAGTGGGCTGCTGCTTTTATCGTTATTTTTTTATGCATGTGGCATACTAATAAGGCAGGAAATTACCTTGTTTGGGCAGAAATATAATATGTTTAGAGTGAAAAATGGATGGTGACGCATATGCAACTTGAACAATTAGGGGAATTTGCCTTGATTGACCTGATAAAACAAGATACTATTAATACAGTTGAGAATGTAGTGATTGGTATCGGCGATGATGCGGCGGTGCTAAAGCCCACTCCAGATCGTCTCCAATTAGTGACAACGGATATGCTAGTGGAAAAGGTGCATTTTGATTTAACCACCACGACGGCCTGGCAACTTGGTTATAAAGCCATTGGCGTAAATTTAAGTGATATTGCAGCCATGGGTGGTGTGCCACGCCATGTTGTCATTTCCATTGCTTTACCGAAGCAGTTACCCGTAGATTTTGTTGTAAGTCTATATGATGGTATGAAAGAGATCTGCCATGAATTTGGTGTCAATATTGTGGGGGGCGATACGGTATCCAGCCCTTGTGGCCTGGTCATTAATGTAACGGTTCTGGGTGATGTGGAACCAGATAAGTTGCAACGTCGCTCGGGTGCTAGTGTGGGGGAACTGATTGTTGTCACTGGGACTCTAGGAGATTCGTCCTGTGGATTGGATTTACTTTTGTTAGATGATTGGCAAAAATATGATTTTGCATTACCCTTGGTAACAAGACATCTAGTGCCAAAACCTCAGGTACTGCAAGGGCCCATACTAGCCACTCTGGGCTCGACGAGTATGAATGATATTAGTGATGGCCTGGCTAGTGAAATAAACGAAATTGCACGAGCCAGTCATGTGGGCGTGCGTATTCATAGTTCTCGGCTTCCCTTGTCCCAGCAACTCCAGGAGGCTGCCCCTTTTTTTAAAAAATCAGCATTACATTATGCATTATATGGTGGGGAAGATTATCAATTGGCCTTTACAATTTCTCCTGAGCAATTTAAAGTATTAGCACAAGTTGATATTGGAGCACGTCTGACAGTGGTAGGTGAAGTAACAGACCCGAGTCAAGGTATCGTACTAATGGCTGAGGATGGTAGTACATCATCACTAGAAGCACAAGGTTATAACCATTTTCGTTAGGAGGATTTACTTTCGATGTTGAAGATAAAAACAACTTCGCCTGAGGAAACATTTGCCATTGGTCAGCATTTGGCCAAGGTTTTAGGTCCAGGGCAGGTCGTCTGTTTAGCAGGGGATTTAGGAGCAGGAAAAACATTATTCGTACAGGGGTTAGCTAAGGCACTGGGCGTGGAAAACACTGTTAATAGCCCCACCTTTACTCTTTTAAATGTATATGAAGCTAGCTTTCCCATCTATCATTTTGACTTGTATCGTTTGGATTATGCAGAGGAATTGTTTGATATTGGTTTTTATGAATATACGGAAGGGCGTGGCTTGTCCATTATTGAGTGGCCAGATAAATTTCCTGAGGAGCTACCCGATGAATACTTGTGGATTGATATAAAAAACGGTGACAATATAAACGAACGGATGTTGTATGTGAGCGCCCATGGCGTAACCTATGAACCTATCTGTGAGGAGTTGAAACAAACATGCCCATTCTTGCAATAGAGACAGCGACATTGGTATCCAGTGTGGCTTTGGCGACGGCGGATACGTTGCTCGCTGAAATTACACTACAAACGAAAAAAACACATTCAGAATTATTAATGCCTCATATCGATAAAATTTTAGCCATGGCTGAGGTGAAAAAGGCTGATATCAAGGCCGTGGCAGTCAGCATTGGTCCAGGTTCCTTCACGGGCCTGCGCATTGGTCTGGCGACAGCCAAGACATTGGCTTATGCTCTGAACATACCTTTGATTGGCGTTCCCACATTGGCGGCACTGGCCTATGGTTGTCTTGTGCCGGGTGTTATTCTCGCACCCATGCTAGATGCGCAAAAAGGTAATGTATATCAGGCTGTATTTGAATGGCGTAGTGGTGAACTAATCGAACTTATGCCGCCCACTGTCATGTATATTGATGAGGCCTTGAACAATTTGGCCAAATATAATACTCCTGTAGTCTTACTAGGCGAAGCCGCTGTCCTGCACCAAACAAAAATCCAGCAAATGGGTAAACATCTGGTACTGGCAGCGCCTCATTTGATTATTCAGCGGGCGGGTAGTGTGGCGACACTGGGACACACCTTGCTTAAGGCTGGCATTCAGCATGATGTTATGGCCTTAGAACCTTTATATATCAGGCGTTCAGAGGCTGAGGTTTTATGGGAACGTCGTCAGGTCGACCACCCATGACCCCGATTACCATACGGCGTATGAATGAGTTTGATATTGATAGCGTGCTGATTGTGGAAGAAGAATGCTTTACATTGCCGTGGTCACGGGCGGGTTTTGTTGCTGAAATGAAGAATGAATTAGCCCATTATTTGGTGATGGTTGATCGGGGCATAATTATTGGTTATGCAGGTATGTGGCTCATTGTCGATGAAGCTCATGTTACCAATGTGGCAATCATGCCCACGTACCGGGGACAGAAACTTGGTGAAAAACTAATGACAGCACTGATTGAACATGCTAAAGAGGGAGGCGCTCTTTGTATGACTCTCGAGGTGCGAACATCCAATCTTGTAGCCCAAGGGCTCTATGCAAAATTTGGTTTTGTCTCCCGGGGTATACGGCGTAATTATTATAGTGATACACAGGAAGATGCATTAATTATGTGGTGCGATAAATTTGCATAATTTTATATAAAAAATAGCCACTTGCGTGGCTAATAGGGTGATTGTTGATACTTATAATATGGCATAACTAGAGAATTTGTTACAAAAAGGAGAACACCGTTTTGGAAGATCGCGAAGAGAAAAGACCTAAACCATGCTTAATCTTGGCTTTAGAAACTAGCTGTGATGAAACAGCAGCTTCCGTCGTTGCCGATGGACGAAGGATATTGTCAAATGTCATTTCATCTCAAATACCAGTGCATCAAAAATTTGGAGGCGTTGTGCCGGAAATTGCTTCGCGCAAACATATTGAAAATGTCATTCCGGTAGTCGACCAAGCACTACGTGAGGCAAAAGTCTCTTTAAGTGATATTACAGCCATTGGTGTAACATACGGACCGGGTTTGGTAGGAGCGTTACTCGTTGGTGTTTCCGTAGCCAAAGCCTTATCCTTTGCTACGGATAAACCTCTCATTGGAGTCAATCATTTGGAGGGACATATTTTCGCCAACTTTTTATCCCATCCTGAATTAGAGCCACCGTTTATGGCTTTGGTTGTATCGGGTGGACATACCTCCTTGGTACATGTTAAGGGTTATAATGAGTTTGAACTTTTGGGCCAAACGCGGGATGATGCGGCAGGTGAAGCGTTTGATAAGATAGCGCGGGTCATGAAACTTCCTTATCCTGGTGGGCCTTATATTGACCGTTTAGCCAAAACAGGCAATCCCGAGGCCATTGCTTTTCCAAGGGCTTTAACAGGTCGGGATAATTTTGAATTTAGTTTTAGCGGACTCAAGTCAGCAGTACTTAATTATTTGCATAGTGCTGGCCAACGAGGTGAAGAAGTCAATCATGCCGACGTGGCGGCTAGTTTTCAGGCAGCTGTTGTAGATGTTCTCGTGAGCAAGGTCTTGCAGGCTGCTAGTAAATGCCAAGTAAAAAAAATCGTCTTAGCAGGTGGTGTAGCTGCCAATAGTGGGCTTATATTTAAATTGCAACAGCAGTGTCAGCAAGCAAATATAACACTCTATCATCCAGAGACCATCTTGTGTACTGATAATGGGGCTATGATTGCTTGTAGAGCCTATTACCAACACATCAGTGGCCGATATGCAGATCTACATTTAAATGCCATACCATCCCTAAATTTGGGTGATAGGAGATAAAAGATGCCAAGAGGAAATTCTCACTTAACCCAGTGAAAGTCTTGGAATTGGCTAAAGATAATGGAAAAACAGGCTTGATAAAACAAGGTATTTTACACGAGTAAGTTGAATAAGTAAATATAATAATATTTTCATCTAACTTATATTAGATCTACTATGAGTGAACTTATTAAGATGAGCTGGAGGTAAATATGGTACTGGTAGGAGACATTTGTCGAGAAATAACTGCATTGACCTCGGCGCAGATTGCAGTATTAGATAATATTTCTTTGATCCTTGGTTTGGCAAGTGATCTAGCGCATGCTCAGGTTACAATATATGCTAAAACTTCTGATGAAAAAACTTTAGTTATAGTAGCTCAAGTAAAGCCGAATACTAGCTTTGTACAGCAAAAGTCTACCATACCCGGAACAACTGTTTATGCATCGGAAGAACCTCTCATTTGCCGGACCATTAGTACTGGCGAAGCCATTCGTGGACAACGAGAATGGGCATTGGGTATGTGGATGGAGATGCAAGTCTATCCTGTACGGGATGCTAATAGTCATGTCATTGCAGCTGTCAGTTTTGAAGCGAGTATGGAAGAGGCTAAGCTAAAGGATCATCAGCTATTGGTGGAAACGGCTCAGTTGATGCTAGCAACGGTGAAAATCCCTCTTAACAGTAAAACGTATCGCTCGTTATCGGCAAGTGATGGTATTGTCATTGCTGATGATCAAGGAAAGATCATTTATGCAAATTCCACGGCTAATAGTATCTATAAGGTGTTAGCGGTGGGGCGTATTGTTGGACGGCGTATTTATGAGCAGCAAGCTCATATGGCTTTGGCTCAGCAAGCCATGATGGGACGACAAGCTTGTGAAACTGAACTGATGGCGGGTAAAATGACATTGGTGGAACGAGCTATTCCTGTTATTGTTAACGGGGTTAGTGTTGTATGTATCGTGGTTATTTTAACTGATGTTACCGAACTGCGAAAGAAAGAAAAAGAACTACTCATCAAGGCTGCTGTTATCCAGGAAATCCACCATCGAGTGAAGAATAATTTGCAAACCATCGCGAGTCTCCTACGACTACAAGCAAGGCGCACCACGTCCCAGGAAGTAAAGGCTGCCCTACAAGAAAGTGTCAATCGAATCTCCAGTATTTCCGTTGTTCATGAGTTTTTGTCACAGCAGGATGAAGAATTTATTGATGTGGCAGAAGTTACAAAAAATATTTTGGAACTGGTCATTCAAAATATGTTGGAACCTGATTTTAATTTACAAACTGTTTTCAACGGTCAAACCGTCATCCTGCCCTCTGAGCAGGCGAGTAGTTTGGCCCTCGTTATTAATGAACTCATTCAAAACTCAATTGAACATGGCTTTATTGGTCGGCGTGAAGGTCTCATTGGCGTAGATATTACCACAGTAGCAGATTCTTATAAAATTGAAATATATGATAATGGGATTGGTATGCCTCCCGATTTTAATCCCCAGCTGTCAAATAGTTTGGGACTACAGATTGTGCGCACGCTTATTGAAAGTGATGTTGGTGGTAGTTTTGAATTGTATAATGATCAAGGTACTCGTGCCTGTATTACAATTCCCCGTACAATGGAGGGAGGAGATTAAGTATGCAATCTTTGCGAATTATTATAGCTGATAATGAATCGATTATCAGAATGGATCTGAAGGAAATGTTGGAAGAAGCTGGGCATATTATTGTAGCTGAAGCATCAAATGGGGCTAAGGCTGTTGATTTGGTGCGCCAGCACCATCCTGATTTGGTCATTATGGATATTAAAATGCCTGAGATGGATGGCATTACAGCAGCTAAAATAATTTCCAATGAAAAAATTGCCCCTGTCTTACTGCTCACAGCTTTTAGTCAAAAAGATATTGTGGAAAAAGCTAAAGATTCAGGAGTATTGGCTTATTTGGTAAAACCTGTAAAAGAGGCAAACTTATTTCCAGCGATGGAGATTGCCGTATCCCGCTTTCAAGAATTTGCTGAACTGGAACAGGAATTAGAAAACGTAAAAAATTCTTTAGAGACCCGAAAAATTCTTGATCGAGCCAAAGGGATCTTGATGGATGCCTATAATTTAAGTGAAACGGAAGCCTATAGGCGTATTCAACAGTATAGTATGAGCAAGCGCAAATCCATTAAAGAGGTGGCTGAAGCCATCGTGGGTGCCTCGAAAAAGAAAAATTAGGCTAAAAAGTAAGGTTTTTTATAAAATAGTAAGAAAAACATTAAAAATTCTTGTTAAACACTTGCTTTTTGTTGGTTAATTTTATACACTTAAGGAAGTGATTAGCACTCACTACTACTGAGTGCTAACAACAACGTTAATAAATTACATAGCATAAGGAGGTTACTTCAATGATTAAGCCGTTAGGTGACAAGGTAGTCATTAAGGTTCTAGAAGGTGAAATGAAAACAAAGAGTGGTATCGTATTACCTGATACTGCCAAGGAGAAACCACAAGAAGGTCAAGTTGTCCAAGTGGGCACAGGTAAAGTATTGGAAAATGGTCAACGTATTGCTCTTGATGTAAAAATTGGCGATAAGATTATTTTCTCCAAGTATGCTGGTACTGAAGTGAAATTTGAAGGTCAAGATTATCTGATCGTTAGTGAAAGAGATATTTTGGCAATTGTCGAATAGTTGATTGATCTAGATAAAGCTAGACATTAGGACTTAAGTGAGGGCCTACTACCCCCCATTTCAGTTACAATTTGGAAATGGCACTTTTAGAAGTGAATTTCTTAGAACTTGATAAAATTAATTAGGGAGGCTTACATACAATGGCAAAACAGATTTTATTTGATGAAGACGCACGTCGCGCCCTCGAAAGAGGCGTAAATGCTCTGGCTAATGCAGTAAAAGTTACACTTGGACCTAAGGGCCGTAATGTAGTTCTTGATAAAAAATTCGGTGCTCCTACGGTTACTAATGATGGTGTAACCATTGCTCGTGACATTGATTTGGAAGACCCGTTTGAAAATATGGGAGCACAACTTGTAAAAGAAGTTGCAACTAAAACGAATGATGTTGCTGGTGATGGTACTACTACTGCCACTCTACTAGCACAAGCCATGATTCGTGAAGGTATGCGCAATGTAGCTGCCGGCGCTAATCCAATGATTATCAAAAAAGGTATCGAAAAAGCAGTAAAAACTTTGGTAGAAGAGATTAAAAAATCTGCTAAGAAAGTAGAAAGTAAAGCCGCTATTGCTCAAGTTGCTTCCATTTCTGCTGGTGATGAAGAAATTGGTAATCTCATTGCTGAAGCTATGGAAAAAGTGGGTAAAGACGGTGTTATCACTGTTGAAGAATCAAAAGGTATGGGCACTAGCCTAGATGTAGTAGAAGGTATGCAATTTGATCGTGGCTACATTTCCCCTTATATGATTACTGATACTGACAAAATGGAAGCTGTTTTGAATGACCCTTACATTTTGCTGACTGACCGCAAGATTGGTGCAATTGCCGATTTGTTGCCTACTTTAGAAAAAGTAGTACAACAAGGTCGCGAACTCTTAATCATTGCTGAAGATATTGAAGGCGAAGCATTGGCTACTTTGGTTGTTAATAAGCTTCGTGGTACTTTCAAGGCAGTGGCTGTTAAGGCTCCTGGTTTTGGCGATCGTCGGAAAGCAATGCTGGAAGATATTGCTACTTTGACTGGTGGTACTGTTGTGACGGAAGAAATTGGTCGCAAACTTGATACTGTTGAACTTGTTGATCTTGGCCGTGCACGTCAAGTACGTGTTTCCAAAGAAGAAACAACAATCATTGATGGCTCTGGTGATAAAGTTCTTATCGCTGCTCGCGTTAGTCAAATTAAAGTACATATCGAAGAAAGCACTTCCGATTTTGATAAAGAAAAACTTCAAGAACGTCTGGCTAAATTGGCTGGCGGCGTAGCTGTTATCCAGGTTGGTGCTGCTACTGAAGTTGAACTTAAAGAGAAAAAATATCGTATCGAAGATGCTCTTAATGCAACTCGTGCGGCTGTTGAAGAAGGTATCGTAGCTGGTGGTGGTACTACTTTCATCGATATTTTACCTGCACTTGATAGCATTGTTGCCACTGGTGATGAATTAACTGGTGTTAACATTGTAAGACGCGCTATTGAAGAACCTGTACGTCAAATTGCTCACAATGCAGGCTGCGAAGGTTCCATTATTGTTGAAAACGTTAAAAAAGCAGGCAAGGGCATTGGGTTCAATGCGTTGACTGAACAATATGTAGACATGATTGCTGCAGGTATTGTTGATCCAGCTAAAGTAACTCGCAGTGCACTGCAAAACGCAGCTAGCATTTCAGCTATGGTATTAACTACCGAAACTTTGGTGGCTGACAAGCCAGAAAAAGACGGTGGCGCTGGTGCTATGGGTGGCATGGGCGGCATGGGCGGAGGCATGGGTGGAATGGGCGGCATGATGTAATTTGAGCCTCTGAGCCTTTATGTACAAAGGGCTTGACTGCTAGAATACATGGAATGTTACCATTCTGTTACTAAAAAATATAAAAATTTTAGAGGTTGTCCATGAGTTTATCAAACTTGTGGGCGACCTTTTTTTTGTCCTTCTTTGGTAGCAGGTAAATAAACTCCCTTTGTTATGCCGCCTGTATGTCCTACCCGCGACCATCAATGGTCATCTGTAATAATAAAAGTTATCAACAAATTATTGATATTTTATCCACAGCCTGTGAATTAATTCCACATTTGAGGAGGTACCATTTGAGATAATTCCTAGGATTACAGGCTATTTGATGGAGATCATCACGCAGTAACACTTATCCACATAAAAGCCGTCTTACCGTTATTTAAGGTTAGATAGATTTTTTTACTTAAAAATCAATAGATTGACATTTATTTGAATAGCGTGATTTGTTTCTACAAATTTTGCGCTAGTTAAAGAGTATAATTATGACAAAAAAGGACAGTGATAGTATGAGGGATACAGTCATTCATGATATACAAGTAAATATTAGCGATGATGATATTAGTAATGAGGAGCTAATCGTTTACCTCACCCAGTTGCAGGCCAAGAGCAAATATAAGATTATCAGCGCGGACATCACCGTTGATGGTGATTTTATAGATGTTAAGACTGTGGTTGAACCAGTTCCATTTGATCGTATACGTAGGATAACGGGATACCTGGTGGGTACCACGAATCGGTTTTGTGATGCTAAGCGAGCAGAGGAACGCGACCGGGTAAAACATGGGTAGGCAATCAACAGCTAAACCCATGATATGAAAATGAAATGCAACAAATGAACCGTCATTTTTTTGAATTAGATAGTCACTGGCATGAGCGGTAACAGCAAGCAACTGAGCGTCATGAAAGAGCCTTAAGAGATACGCATGGTCGTTAAGTCATGATTCACATAAAATTCCCTACCAGGTCATTGTGATTTGGTAGGGAATATTTTTATTTTAAATTCATGTGAATCGATTCGTTAGCAATTGCATAAAATAGTGTATTGTCTTATATAAGGAGGGATTCACTTGTTGATTCTGTATGGATTGACGACTATAGGTGTAGCTACGATGGGGCTATTAGTGCATATGTTTAATCGGTTGCCACAATAAATTCTTCGTCTGCCTTCATTGGTGGACATTTTTTTTTAGATTGTCATACTTTTGTCACAAATTTTGGATATAGTATTCTTAATTAGAAAGTTAGCTGTATTTATTAGAATAGGAGGTTCTTAGGGGGATGAAAAATCGAAATGTGTGTCGCGTAGAGTGTCAAGAATGTCATAAAGAATTTAACGAAGGTGAAACTCATCCTTGTCCTCATCGTGATTGCTTTGCTGAATATATATGTAAAAATTGTTTTGAGGATCATGTTGAAAAATGTTCAAAGCTTTTTAAGAATATATATATGTAATGCTGATACAGATGTTTATTAGATGTCTACTTTAACTCAATGGGTAGATGCTTTTTTATGGGCCGATTTATTCATGGAAGAACCTTTCATAATTCACTCTCTTTGCGCATACATACTAATATATGTGGCAAAAAGGGGCGGAGTGGTGTGGTTATAAATTTAAGTTGGTTATTTAATCGACGGCATTTATTTTACAGTGCTATAGGATTGTTTGCCATTAGTGCAATGTACATCCAAGTAGCTGAACTTATCTCAGGGGCGCCCATGGCGATCGCTAGTACGCGGACTGAACAAAAAGTCGTAGCCTTAACCTTTGATCATTCATGGGGTAATAAATTTACGCCAGCCATTCTTGATACACTTAAGGAAAATGATATAAAGGTAACTTTCTTCATTATGGGACCATGGGCACAAAAATACCCGGATGTGGCCAAACGGATGGTAACCGATGGCCATGAGATTGCTAGTCATGGTTATCGACACCAAAATTATGGTGATAAAACGAGGGAATGGGTAAAAGAAGATATTGAAAAATCCCATGCCATGATCAAGGAAGTGACTGGTATGGATGCGAAGCTTATTCGTCCACCCAATGGTCATTATAGCCAATTGTCTTTAAAAGTAACTGAAGAACTAGGCTACAGAACAATTATTTGGAATATCGATTCATTAGACTGGAAAAATCCAGGTCGTGATGTGATTGTGGAACGAGTGATGAAACGTTTAAAACCTGGTGGAATTATTCTCATGCATGCATCTGATACACCAGTACAGACGGCGGAGGCCTTGCCAATCCTATTAGAAAAGATAAAAGGAGAGGGATATAAGATTGTCACAGTTGGTCAGCTATTGGATCAGTACGCTGAAAATGGGATACAACGTCATTGAAGTTGTACTCTTTACGTTTGCGCCAAGGAAAAAGAACGTCTCTTCTCTTCTTGACTACAAGGGAAGCAAGGGGACGTTCTTTTTTCTTATTCCCAGGCAGGGAATTTTAGCATGCATCGCGAAGGAATATAGGTTGCATAATATGATAAAAAGATGTGATAAACTACCATCATATGATGGTGAGGTGGCGGAGAAGATAATGAATATAGTAAATATGACCTCAGAGAAAATAGGTCGCGGTGAACGCTTGACTTTTGATGAGGCCTTAGCTTTATATCAAAGTGATGATTTGCTGAAACTGGCTAGTTTGGCCAAATTTGTTAAAGAACGTAAATCAGGGCAGAATGTCTATTATAATGTGAACAGGCATATTAATTTGACTAATATTTGTGTATCAGGTTGTCCTTTATGTGCTTTTGGTTGTACTGCTGAAAACGAAAAAGCTTATGTTTTGGAGTTGGCAGATGTCAAAGACATTGTACGTCAGACAGCTGTTGATACACCGGATATCAGCGAAATACATATGGTGAGTGCATTGCATCCAGACAAGCCTTTTAATTATTATGAGGACATTGTGGCAGCAGTCAAAGAAATCTTACCTCATGTCCATTTAAAAGCATTCACTCCGGTGGAAATTGTACATTTTGCTAAAATCTCTGGCCTTACGGTCCAAGCCGTCTTAGAACGTTTACAAACTGCTGGTCTTGATTCTTTGCCAGGTGGCGGTGCGGAAATTTTGGACGATAAGGTGCGCAAGATTATTTGTCCTAATAAAGCTACAACTAGGGAGTGGATTCACGTTATTACCACTGCCCATAGACTCGGATTACCAACCAATGCTACCATGTTATATGGACATATCGAGACAGTGGAGCAAAGAATACAACATTTGATCACACTCCGAGAAATTCAAGATCAGACAGGTGGTTTTCAGGCTTTCGTGGCCTTCCCTTTTCATCCAGCTCATACTGGCTTTCCTGAAATTAAACGGGTGACAGCGTGGGAAGATTTGAAAATGATTGCCTTGGCTCGGTTAGTACTTGATAATTTTGACCATATAAAGGCTTTTTGGATGATGTTAACCTTGCCTATCGCTCAGCTATCATTAGCCTTTGGTGCAGATGACTTAGACGGTACAGTTGTTGAGGAAAGAATTATTCATGCAGCTGGGGCTACAACCAAAACCGGAATTACAAAAGGGGAAATTGTCAGCCTTGTTACTGAGACAGGTTACGATGCAGTAGAAAGAGATACTTTTTACCACCCGCTGGAGGGTAGACGTGGAAACTAATAACATGAATAAACCCAGTTTGGGAGATATTAATTTTATAAACTGCTTACCACTGCATTATGGTTTAGTGCAGGGTGGTTTTGGTAGCCCTGTTAACGTACATTCAGGAATTCCAACGGAGCTAAATGCCTTGGTTATCGCTGGAGAATTAGATGTAAGTCCAGTGTCATCCATCATTTATGCGAGAAATAGTGAAAAGTTACTATTATTACCCAATGTATCAATAAGCGCCCAGGGGGGCCTACAAAGTATTGTCTTGGTCTCTAAGTATCCCATTAATCAGCTTGGGCAAGCTCGCATTGCTCTGACAGCAAAATCAGCCACCTCTCATGGGTTACTGAAAATCATCATGTCTCATGCTTATCAAGCAGCTCCTGACTACTTTATTAGTTCCCTATCCCTTGTGGATGGGGTGCTTGATGATGCTCAAGCGGTTCTGTTTATTGGTGATGATGCACTGCATGCTTATCACCATCGAGTGCCGGGCTATCATTATTATGATTTAGGTGCGGAGTGGAGAGCCATGACAGGACTGGCCATGGTTTATGCGGTGTGGGTAGTCAATCGTCAATTTGCCAACCGTCATGCCGAATTAGTACAATTGGTCTACAGACAGGTGATAGGTGGCTTTGCCTATGGCTTGGCAAATTTATCAGCTGCAGCCCGGACCTTAGGGGATAATGTTGCTTTTAGTACGCAACAGATTATAAATTATATTAATTTATTGAACTATGAGTTTACCCCCGATCATGAACAGGCGTTATTAACCTACTATAAACTGGCATATGATCTAGGGCTAATCCATCATGTACCTAAAATTGAGTTTGCGAAGGTGATAAAATGAGCACAATACTAACGACTAGTGCAGGATTAGAGATGTTGAATACTGGGAATATCTTGGAACTGGGGCAAGCGGCCAATGCTGTGCGACAACAGATTCATCCTGGTAATATTGTTACCTTTGTGATTGATCGTAATATTAATTATACCAACATATGTACCAGCGAATGCCGCTTTTGTGCCTTTTACCGCCCAGTAGGACATGTAGAAGGTTATACTTTACCTGAGACTGTTATTTTTGAAAAACTGCAGGAAACAATCGCGGCTGGCGGTACACAAGTCATGTTACAAGGCGGTCTTAATCCGGTACTCGGTCTATCCTATTATATTAATTTGCTGCAATTCATTAAGAAAAACTTTTCGATTGTCATTCATTCTTTTTCGCCAGCTGAGATACTGCATATTGCCAATAAAGAAGGCTTGTCGGTAGTTGATACTTTGGCAAGATTAAAAGCTGCTGGTTTGGATTCCCTGCCCGGAGGTGGGGCCGAGATCTTGGTTGACGAGGTAAGGCAACGAGTCAGTCCGAATAAAATCAGCGCGAGTGACTGGTTGGCTGTCATGGAAGCGGCTCATCATGTGGGACTAGAAAGTACGGCAACCATGGTGATTGGTATGGGTGAAACCAATGCTCAGCGCATGGAACACATGGAAAAAGTGCGTAGGTTACAAGAAAAAACCGGTGGCTTTCGCGCCTTTATTATATGGTCCTATCAGCCGGGTAATACTCAATTAGGCGGTGAAAAAATTTCTGCTTGGGATTATCTCAAGACACTGTCAGTGGCTCGGCTCTATTTGAATAATATTAAACATATTCAGGGGTCATGGGTTACACAAGGACAAAATATAGGACAATTGACCTTGGCGTTTGGTGCTAATGATTTGGGTAGTATTATGCTAGAGGAAAATGTGGTGCGGGCCGCAGGTACGTCCTACCAAATGTCAATTGATAAAATGGTAGAGCTGATTCGGGCGACAGGTAAAAAACCAGCACAACGTGATACCCAGTATCAGATTATAAAAACATTTGAGTGAGGAGGGATACCATGGATTTAAAAGTTGATTATGCTGTGATTGGTGGTTCAGGTACCCTCTCCAGTAATTTTCCATTAGGGGCCAATGATCCTGGAGTCGTGGTGATTGATGATGATTTGCAGTTTGCTACACCTTATGGCTTAAGCCCATTTTTTCGTTTATTTAGCATCGATGGCAAGCAAGTGTTGACTTGCAAGATGCATGGCTGGCGCAGTGGTGTTAGTCGCGCTGATGCTTCGCGGCAAATCTTTTGGGTCTTTCGCGAGACCGGTGTAAAACGCATTATTAGTGAAGGTGGTGTCGGTACTGCCAACCATCTTCTTGATCCACGAGATTTTGTCATTGCGGATGATTATCTTGATTTGTCAGTGCGTAAAGATGTGGAACTGGATGGGAAATATTTACTCATTATGCGTGATGCTTTGTGTTCTGAGATACGTAGTACATTAGTGGAAAAGACTGGTGAGAACTATAGCGGACGGATTTTCACTAGGGGAATCTATGCTAATACTGATGGACGTCATTTTGAAAGCCCGGCAGAAGTGGCGATGATGAAAGGACATGCTGATATTATTGGTCAGAGCATCTGTCCAGAAGTATATCTAGCACGAGAAATTGGTGCGTGTTTTGCAGGACTCTACTTTGTCGTAAATTATGGTGAAGGGTTAGTGGCTGAGTGGTCTCATGATGAGTTAAAAGACATTTTTTATGATGACGCACCCCTCATTAGTCGGATTATATTAGATACCATTCGGTGTTTGCCCGTCGATGGGTTATGTGCTTGCCGTGGCCTGCGCAAAGAAACATTGCTAAAGGGTATTTACAATAAGTAATGTTATGTGCTATATTATGATTTAATATCTAAACGTAGGGAGGACATTTTCGAAGATGGATAATAAGGAAAATGAATTAATTCTAATAATGGACTTTGGTGGCCAGTATAGTCAGTTGATTGCCAGACGTATTCGTGAGTGTGGCGTATATTGCGAAATTGTGTCCTTCAAGACCACCATTGAAAAAATAACAGCAATGAAGCCTAAAGGTATTGTCTTCTCCGGTGGACCATCCAGTGTATATGCAGAGAAAGCACCTAAATGTGATCCTCAGTTATTTGAACTGGGTATTCCTTTATTCGGAATTTGTTATGGTATGCAGTTGGCAGCAGATACTTTGGGTGGGGTAGTCAAACATTCTGATTCCCGTGAATATGGCAACACTCAACTGATGATTGATAATAATTCAGATTTGTTTACCGAGCTGGGTTCGGAAACTCAGGTGTGGATGAGTCATGGTGATTATATCGAAACTCCTCCTCCTAATTTTGTGGTGACTGCTCATACGACGGGTACACCAGTTGCTGCCATGTCAAGCGCTGAACACAAGATTTATGGCGTACAATTTCACCCGGAAGTCGTACATACTCCTGAAGGAATGAAAATTCTAAGGAATTTCCTATTTGATATTTGCAAGTGTAGTGGCGACTGGAACATGGGATCTTTTGTGGATCATGCCATTGCCGCCATTCGTAAACAGGTGGGCAACAAGCGTGTATTGTGTGCAATGAGTGGCGGTATTGACTCGTCAGTAGCGGCTGTTCTTGTACATCGTGCAGTTGGTGATCAATTGACCTGTGTATATGTTAACCATGGTTTTATGCGTAAAAATGAGTCTGAGCAGGTTATTAAGACTTTCCGTGATGGTTATAATATGAATCTAATCTATGCTAATGTGGCTGA
>Ga0209123_1001299_pt1 | contig 25364 bp, 23 predicted proteins | sample BarGraIncu00431A_FD_184500 | JGI IMG/M metagenome (GOLD analysis project Ga0209123, IMG submission 184500) | Arctic peat soil microbial communities from Barrow, Alaska, USA - Barrow Graham LP Incubations 004-31A (SPAdes) (version 2) | ecosystem: Environmental > Terrestrial > Soil > Wetlands >...
GCCTCTGCAAGATGAAAGCTTGTACAAGAATCATAGCCAACTCCTAAAAGCAGTACTTTGCAATTTAGATCATACATTTTACCTAAAGGAGATTCCATTCCAAACTGGGGAGTTAACTTATGGTTATTTATAATATTATGAGCAAACTTACCCTCAGCAACAAACGATACTTGTGGATGATTCGATCTATAAACATCAGGTAAGGTCCTAAATAATTCTGCAATGCATCCCATACCTCTGCTTTGTGTAAGATTCACATCAAATGCTGGCATATTTTCATATATAAGCTGTACCCATTCTTTAGGAACGGGTGGATTTTCCCATTCTGCCGGATCAGAAACTGCTCCACTATGAGCGGGCATTATCAATGTACCATTGGTGCTAATAATCTTTTGAAGAGCCATTATGACTGACTGAGCAGCTCCACAAACCCAACCAATACTTGACATGGACGAATGTACTAATAGAATATCTCCACTCTCAATACCAAGATTCAATAAATCATTATATATGGTATCTACTGTATTCATCTTTTTAGTAAGTTCTATTACTTTTGATTCGCTCAATACTATCATCTCCTTATAATTTTATTTTAGTAGATTTAATTAATAAAAAATTCGGTTTATGAATATCTTTCTTCATTTTTGGAATAAGTAGCAAAGTTTCTTCATCTGATAATGGTTCAAGAATTTTCTCGATTTTAAAATCATTCTCAATAAGTGTATTTATTATCTCTGAAAATGGTCGATGATATTTTATTACCCCCTCTACAAACCATTTTACACATCGCTCACCACTTTCCATGTAATTCGAAAGATTATAATACAAAGGTTTTTTGTTGTCATCAGTTGTCCATGTTGGGCCTTGTTTTGGCGCAGTGGTAAGCGGGTGTTCCTGTGAATAAATAAGAAGGCCACTATCGTTGAGTAGATTGTTTATGTTACATAGTAGGTTACTAAAGGATTTTATATAATGAAAGGCAAGCGAGCTATAAACTATATCAAACTTCTCATCTATGGTGTTTATATCATTCATATCAAGTCTTATATATTCGATATTTTGAGAAGAATTTTCATCTTTAGCAATTGCAAGCATTTTTTCTGATATGTCGACACCTACAACTCTTGCAGCACCTCTGTTTATGAAATAAACACAGTTTTCACCGAAGCCACAGCCTAAATCAAGTATAGTCTTTCCAGTCAAATCTGGAAGCAAGCTTTGCATTGCAGGTTTTTCCTGAAGGTTGTTGTAGTTATTTTTATTATCTCGAAGTTGCTTGTAACCCTCAAAAAAAGTTTCGTTGTCGTATATGTTTTGGACATTAGACATAAAATCCACCCCTCTACTAAGTTTCAAAAATAATTATAAGATTAGTTTATTTATAACTTTAAACATTTACCTAGCCGCTTTTATTTAAAGCCCAAAAGCATTTCAATTTCTTAGACAATATGCTATAAAACTAATTCTGTCGAGCTGTTCGTGCAAAATAATCATCATATATCATAAATTTTATATTTATTGGTGTATATCCGTTGCGCTTTAATGAAACGATACGTTCGGTTGCATTTGGAATAGCTTTTGTAAGAATTGTTTTAACTTCAAAATCATTGTAAAAACTTTGATTTGTTATTTGCAATATTTCATCTATACACTGTTGTTTTTCGTATTTATTTTGTAAATCTATTCTTAGTACACCAAAATGGTTGAATTTATCTTCTGCCTCACGCTTAAACATTTCTATTGTTCCAATTTTTTCTCCTGTTGTATTCAATATTATCGTTAATCTTGCAAAATAACCATGTTCATAAGAATATTGCCAAAAATCAACAGCCTCTTTCACTCTTTCAATAGTAGTATAGTGAAAGTCATCCCCGTGACAATTATCTGAATTAAATAATGGTACTGCCTTTTTATCTGAATAACATTTTAACAGTTCGGGTACATCTTCTAATGTGGTTAATCTTAATGTTAAAATCTTCGCATTATATATTGGACATTGTTTATAAATATCATTTTTCATAATAGCACCCCTTCAAAGTTGCGTTTATAGGATTACCTGCTTTGATTTCTTAGGATTTGTGACCTCTATATATTGCAGTCTTTAGTTCGTTAATAAATTCGCTTTTTTCTGGTATATCTGTTAATTCAGCATCTTTAATAGCCAAGTCTATATCATATGGAACTCTAACAAGAGATATTGTAAATGATGATTTTTCTTTATTGTTAAGGTCCCCTTCAATTATTGCATAGGATGATTGAGTTATTTCAAGAGGATTACCAACACTCCCAACATTAAAAATGGTTTTTCCATCGAAATTATCTATGTGGGCACTATGTATATCTCCATATCCAACTACATCAGCTTCTATATTAAGAGTGGGTGTTGCTTCAAACAATTTCATCCGTTCACTTTTCACCGTTGAAAGATAGACTCTATGAAAAAGATCGTTTGGGGAAGCGTGACATAGTCTTAATAATTTTCCACTTATATAAAATTCTATATATATAGGTAACCCCTTCATATACTTTAGCCTTTCTGCTCCTAATTTTTTCTGATGCCATATTAAACCTTCATTATCATCTATTTCTGTCATATAATAATCCCAATTACCTTTAATTACAACTTCACAATTTTGTCTTATTTTATCTACTGCTTCTGCGGAACTAGGACCTTTCCCAGCTATGTCTCCAAGACAAAATATGGTTTCTATGTCTCTATTCTTGATATCTTCAAGTACAGCTTCTAATGCTGGCATATTTCCATGTATATCTGATATTATTGCAATTTTTTTCATAATAATCTCCTTGTTTAAGCATTAATCTTCAACTTCTTTTGTTTTTCTTATTTTAAACATTCATAGTATATAAATAATATTCAGTCACTTTTTACTACTAATTTGAAATAGATGTTTCCCCTATATCCAACTAATCTAGTCCATGCAGCATTAACTGCTCATGGTCATTTCTTTCCTCAAACTTATGAAGATAATTGAAGCATTCTTCAATATCAAACAATATACCATGGGATTTACAGGTTATTTTCATCATATTCATCAACTTCTCATTTCTAGGACTTGGTATCTGATATGCATAGTTATATCTTTCTATATATCGAGTCTTCATTCCCGGAAAATGCTCATCCAGCTTTTTATAGAAATATTCCCTGTTTCCTTCTCTTAAGGTTAATCCCATGCCAAAACAAATAATGCCATGTACTTTTGCTTCTATACAATAATCCAGAATTCCACGAATATTTTCCTCTGTATCATTGATAAATGGTAAAATAGGACTCAACCAAACTACCGTAGGAATTCCATTATCATGCATTATCTTTAACACCTTAAACCGCTCTTTTGTAGTGCTTACATTGGGTTCTATGATTTTACACAAAGCTTCATCAAAAGTAGTAAGGGTCATCTGAACTACACACTTTGTCTTCTCATTAATTTTTTTAAGTAAATCCAGATCTCTTAAAATTCTTGCAGACTTGGTCTGTATGGCCAGTCCAAATCCATAGGAATGAATAAGTTCAATACACTTTCTAGTGTTCCACAGTTTTCCTTCCAAGTGAATGTATGGATCACTCATTGCCCCAGTACCTATCATACATTTCGTCCTTTTCCGTCGCAAGGCATCCTCTAAAACTTTCGGTGCATTAAGCTTTACCTCTATATCTTCAAAATCATGATGCATCTGATAGCATCTACTTCTTGAATCGCAATAAATGCAGCCATGAGTACAGCCACGGTATATATTTATTCCATTTTGAACTGATAAGATACCTTTTACCTCTGTTTCATGCATAATATTCTCCTTGTTATATGTAGTTTTAGACGCTACACTCTAAGTTGAGTCTACTCTATTATTTCTTTTCAGTAACAATATCTTTAGTTTCAATCTTTTTTCTATCCATTTCAAAAATCATATTTTTGAATTTCTCCGTTGCTTCCTCTTTTTCTCTTAATAATTTATTAATTCTATCATTAAATCTTTCTTGTAATTCTTGCATCTTAATTTGCTGTTGCTCCCTTAATCTTAACACTTCTTTTCCGACCTCAAAGCCTGTTCTTTCCTTTTGAAGTTCAATATCCTGTTTAGATTTAATTTCTAGTGTTTCTATTTTGTCTTTATTTATTTGATCTAACTCCCTTATCTGTTTTATTAAACTCTCTTTTTTATCCTTTGTATTTAGTAATTCAATCGTAAGCTGCCTATTCTCATTTGCTAAAAGGTCATGGTCAGTTTTAAGTTTTACAATTTCATCTTTATATTTAATATAATTCTCATTAACTTGGGTTAGATTTATTATCTTTTCATTTTGCATATTATTAAATGTTTTCAGGCTCTTAATATTTCCTTCTAATTCTTTATGTTCATTTTTAACATTAGACAGTTCTTTTCCAAGTGAAATTATTTTTTTGCTTTCCTCTTTAATTAAATCAATTTCTTCTTTTAACTTTTGGATCTCAGTATTCTTATCCACTAACTCGTTTTTATGTAAATTTTTAACCTCTAAAGATTTAACATTATTTCTTTCTACTATGTTTATGTATATATCAGCCATTCTGCTGGTTATAGTTTGCAACTCTTTTATATCTTCGGACATAGTACTGTCCTCTTCTCTTGCTCTATTTAATTCATAGTATTTAACTACTTGCTCCATCAGTTCTTTATTGTTTATTCCTTCACTTTGAGCTAACTCATTAAATTTTTGTTTTAACTCATCACTTATTCTTACGCTTAGTATTGCATCCATTTAGTAAATCCCCTTTTAGCTTCGTATTTTCTCTATTGTGCACCTTAAATTTGCTATTTTTCATAAATCAACGCTAATTATACCCATGGGCACCAATATCTAGCGACATTAACCCTCTATACATTATAATTCCTAGGATAACTATGTTCAATAATATTTTCTTGATTTATTTCTTTTTCTAAAATGATAATATTTTATGATTTTATATATTGAGTCATACTGTAAACATGCGTATACGTTTGTTTACAGTGTAATTATACGCGTATACATAATGTATACAATTAAAGTATATCATAAAAATTACGAAAAGCTATATAAAATGAGCGAAAAAGCATGAATTTAATCAAAAACAAAACCATTCAATATAACTTTTATTATGTTGAATGGTTTTGTTAAGGGTAAAAATGGTGATTTGTGTTAATTAGCAATTATATTATAGATTAACCAATGAGAATGTAATAAGAATAGTTATAGAGGCTTAAAAACTTCATGTTCAAAAAGAGATAGTAACATAGGGTTGATCATTTAAACAATAAATAACTGGAAACCATGGATAGTTCATAAGAATATATTATGTAACATTCTTATATGTATAAATTTTGATTTTTATGAACATTCACACTCTCTTTATCATAGAATTAATTATAGTAATTTTATGGAGAATAACATGAACTTTTTTAGGACAAATAAATATTCCCGAATAAATGCGGTTAAATATGCAAAAACCTATGCATTGCACCCAAACCCTAGCTTTAGGTACTTCCCTCTTGTTAATAATGAGACTAGTGGGGATTGCACAAATTTTATATCGCAGTGTCTATTGGCCGGTGGAGCGCCTATGATTTATAATTCTTCACATCCTTGGTGGTACAAAAAAGCTAATACCGTCAGTACAAAGGATGATACTTGGTCTATATCATGGGCTGTAGCAAATTCACTTTATTGGTTTTTAAAAACTAATCAACAAACTAACGCTCCAGGAATTAAAGGACTTGAGATATACGATATTAACTTTCTTGAATTAGGGGATCTGATATTTTTTGAAGATAACAATGGTAATATATTTCATTCTACAATTATTACATCTTTTAGATATTCACAGCCTTTAGTTTCTCATCATTCTTTTGAAGCTTTAGATATATTTTACAAAAATTCTTGGCCAGCTAAGCGTGTACATTATTTAAAAATAATTTTATAAAACTTTGATTTATGCACTTTAGGAACAATAAAACAAATAACAAGTCAATATGCTAACATTTTGACTTGTTATTTGTTTTATTGTGTTTTAGTATGTTAAAAGTTGTAAACTACGTTACAAACTCAATAATGTAACGTTAAATATATATTTTGAAAACGTTGTAATTGTACGTGTAATTACTTATAATAGTATTAGAGCATAAATTTGGAGGTGGATTACTTGAGTAATAAAACTACGATATCGGATATAGCTTCTGCATTAGATATCTCAACTATATCTGTAAGCCGCGCACTATCCGGCAAAATTGGAGTTGGGGAAGAATTAAGAGAAAATATCTTAATTAAAGCAAAAGAAATGGGATATGTAAAGCCCACTGGCAAAATAAATTATAAAATTTTAGTTCTTCATCAAAGACCACTGATTCAAGATAATAGCAATTTTGCATGCATGATACAGGGAATTGAACGGGCCCTTCAAAAATTAGATATATATTATCACACAGAGTTTGTTGATAAGAATAATCAGGATAAAATGCAACTCCCTTATAAGTTATTGAAGGAGAATAATTTTAATGGAGTAATTTTAATTGGAAAATTTAATGACGGTTATAGTAGTTTGCTAAAACAAAAGATAAAGAATTACATTTTTTATACAGGATACTCTCCTTCCTGCGATTTTGATAGTGTTTGGTTTAATTTTAATAATGGAGGATATAAGCAATGCGAATATTTAATAAAAAAAGGACATAAAGATATTGGATTTCTAGGAAGACGTAGTATTTTGTTTAGAAATAAAGAAAAGGTACTTGGAATAACTTCTGCACTTGATGATTATCAAATACCTATTAATAAAAACTTTTTTACTTATGTTGAAGAGAATTTCGAAGAAAATTTTGAAAAGTCGGTTTTAAATTTACTTATGGCTAAACATAAACCATCCGCCATAATATGCCAAGGTGATTTTATAGCTGTAAAATTAATGAATCTTCTTTATACTAAGGAAATTAGAGTGCCAGAAGACATTTCAATTGTAAGTAGTGGAAATACTGAAATGGCGTCGCTAATGCTACCACCTCTTACAACTTTAGATTTAAATATTGAGTATTCGTGTGAAATAGCGGTGGAGCTAATTTTAAAGAGAATTAGTAACCCTGATAAACCATGTGAGAGCATTACAATTAATAGTACTCTAATTCCACGGGAATCTGTTAAAAATTTAAATGAATTCAATTTATAAAGGAGGTATCAAATGGGAAAGAACATTATAATAGATTTTTTTAAAGATCATAAAATATCATATTTTATTGGAGTTATCTTTATGCTACTAACCTCCTATATTCAGTCGTTTTTCCCTAGAGTACTCGGAAACACAATTGATATATTGGGAACCGATAATTTTTCATTTAGCGATGTCAAAATTAAAATTGTATATATACTTTTAATTGCAATAGGAACTTTTATATGTACTTACGCATGGAGAAACCAAATAGTTGTAAATGCTAGAAATCTTGAATGTCATTTGCGTGCAAAATTATTTCTTCATTTTCAAAAATTATCACCTGAATTTTATAATAAAAAGAAGACTGGTGATTTAATTGCTTATGCCATAAATGATATTTCTGCTGTAAGAATGACTTTTGGACCAGCGACAGCTATGATAATAAATGTTGTTGTTATCTGCAGTATTTCTATATACTCAATGGCTAAGATAATAAATTTCAGACTTACATTAATGATATTAGTTCCAATTCCATTTATAATATATTTTATGTTGAAAATAGGTAAGCTAGTTCAAAAACGATTTAAAAAGGTTCAAGAGAATTTTGCGACAATCTCTGGGAGAGTTCAAGAAAATATATATGGAATTAGAGTAATAAAATCATATGTTCAGGAAGAATCTGAATCAGCGAAGTTCGAAATATTAAATAAGCAAATGATGGATTCAAATCTTAACATGGTAAAGGTATCTTCTGTGCTCGCACCTGTAATCGAACTTTCTTTTAGCATAAGTTTTGTTTTAAACCTTATTATAGGTGGGAATATGGTGCTAAACGGAGTTATAACTCTTGGGGAGTTTATAGCCTTTAATGGTTATCTTACTATGATCATGAGACCTATTATTTCTATTGGCCGAGTTATAAATATATTTCAAAGAGGTATCGCATCACTAAAACGGCTGGATGATATATTTAATGAGAGTCCTCAAATTGAGGATGGATTAAAAATGATAAGTAGCCCAATAGAGGGTCAAATAGAATTTAATAATTTGAGCTTTTCTTATGGCGACCCTAGCAGAATGGCTTTAGAGGATATTATACTAAAAATACCTAAAGGTTATACTGTTGGAATTTTAGGGAAAACGGCTTCAGGTAAAACTACCCTTTCAAACCTATTATTAAAACTTTATATGTCACCAAGAGAAGAAATATTTATTGATGAAGTGGACATAAATGACTATTCTCTAGAAACCCTAAGAAGTAGCATCGGGTATGTACCTCAAGATAACTTCTTATTTTCTGCATCAATTAAGGATAATATAAAATTTTTCAAGGATATATATACCGATGAAGAGGTTGAAAATGCTGCACGTGTAAGCTCTATATATGAGAGTATTGCTAATTTTCCTAATGGATTCGATACTATACTTGGAGAAAGAGGCGTTAATCTGTCTGGTGGTGAAAAACAACGTATCTCTATTGCTAGGGCTATTATTGGTAACCCACCTATACTTATTTTAGATGATTCGCTTTCGGCAGTAGACACTATTACTGAAACAAAGGTACTTAAAAACATACGAAAACTAAGATCAGGTAAAACAACAATAATTATTGCTCATAGAATATCCACTATAAGACATTCAGATTTTATTATAGTCTTAGATAAAGGTAGAATATGTGAAAATGGAACTCATAATGAGCTCATAAAGAAAGGAGGGCTCTATTATGAAACCTACAGGTCTCAAGGGGAAGCTTCATAAAATCAATAGTTTTAAACGACTTTTAGCATTAACTAAACCACATCTTAAAAAGATAATTTTAGCTGCACTTTGCGTTATGATTGTAAATTGTGGAGAACTTTTGAAACCTTATATATTAAAAGTTGTTATTGATGATTTCTTAATTAAGAAAGTATCACAAAATGGTATATACTCAATAACATCTATGGGAGTAGCCTATTTTGTTATTGCACTTATTGGTGGGTTATCCTCATTTACACAAGTAAATTTAATAAATAAAGCCGGACAGGAAATTATGAGGAATTTGAGAAAACGTGTTTTTAGGACGATTCAATTTCTTCCATTGCAATATCTTGATAAAAACTCATCTGGGAGGCTTATAACAAGAGCCACAAATGATGTTGAAGCTTTAAGTGAAATGTATACTGATGTAATTATAAGTCTCTTTAAAGATGTATTCCTACTTATAGGAATAGTTTACGCTATGCTTGCACTTGACATAGAATTAGCTCTTATTTCATTCTCTGTTGTGCCCATAATGTTCTTTATTATTTTTATGTTGAAAAATAAGATCAAGAAAAATTTCTCAATAATGAAAAGTCTAATTGGTAGAATCAATGGATTTATGGCTGAAAACATATCAGGGATGAAAATCATTCAAATATTTACTGGAGAAAAAGAAAAAAATGATGAATTCTTACAGTTAAACCAAAAATATTTAAAAAGCACATTATTTCAAGTTAGGATAAACAGTATATTAAGACCAGCAGCGGATGTGTTTCAAAGCCTTTCAGTAGCAATTATATTATGGTATTCCATGAGCAAAATTGCAAACCAAACTATAGAGATAGGTGTACTTTTCGCTTTTACAACTTATATAAAACAATTTTTCAATCCTATATCAGACCTTGCAGACAGCTATACTACAATTCAATCAGCTTTAGTTTCTGCTGAACGGATTTTTGAACTTTTGGATGAGAAGGATACATTAGAGGATTTAGACGAGGGGAAAAGCCTAAAACATGTAAATGGAGATATAGAATTTAAAAATGTTTGGTTTTCCTATAATAATTCTGAGTGGATACTAAAAAATGTTAGTTTTAAGGTTAAAAAGGGTGAGACTTTTGCATTTATAGGTGAAACGGGCGCAGGTAAAACTACAATAATAAGTCTTATAAGTGGATTTTATAAAATTCAAAAGGGTGAGATACTAATAGATGGAAATAATATTAATGATATAAAAAAAAGGGACCTGCGAAAAGGTATATCTGTTGTTCTTCAAGATGTATTTTTATTTTCAGGTGATGTAAAATCTAATGTTATATTAAATGATAATATAAGTGAAAACATTTTAAATGAGTCATTGGAAACTACTTGTGCATTAGATTTTGTAAATGAACTGCCAGGAGGAATTCACGCAAAGGTTATGGAAAGAGGATCCACGTTTTCAGCAGGCCAAAAACAACTCCTATCATTTTCTAGGGCTCTTGCGCATTCACCTTCCATATTTATATTAGATGAGGCTACATCAAATATAGATTCCCAAACGGAAAAGTTGATACAAAAGGTTATTGAGGAAATGGCACAGAATAGAACCACTCTTATTATTGCACATAGGTTATCGACAATAAGAAATGCAGATAAAATAGTAGTACTAAAACATGGGCAAATTGTGGAAGCTGGAAATCATGATGAGCTTATATATTTGGAAGGATATTATAAAGATATGATTGACGGTAATGTTAAGATTGCAAATTAATATAAGATTATAATCTAAAATAAGAAAAGTATGTAAAATAATTATTTTACATACTTTTCTTATTTTCATTGTTATTATTGCCAGAAGTATAACCAAATACTACATTAGTTACAATTACTATATTTGTTATTGTTTTGTTAAAGTAAAATAGAATTTAACGCCCTCTTTTGTGTTTTCAACTCCACAACTACCACCGTGAAGCAATACTATATTTTTAACTATTGAAAGTCCTAGACCGGTGCCTCCAAGCTTTCTAGTTCTTGATTTATCTATTTTATAAAAGTTATCCCATATCTTACTTGTCTCATCAGGATCAATTCCGCCTCCGCTATTTTCAACTTCAACGTAAATGGAGTCCTCTTTATCTACCATTGTTACAGTTATAAAACCACCTTCATAGGTATGTCTTATGGCATTAGTCATATAGTTTGTTAGTACCTGTTCAATCCTAGTCCAATCTGCATTTACCTTTATATTATCAATTAAATTTAATTCTAGTTTAATGTTCTTTTCACTTAGTAGCGATGAGTATTTCTTAGTAACTGGTTTAACTAGTTCATCAAGAAAAAACTCTTCTTTAATTAAGTTGAAATTTCCTGATTCTAGCTGGGATAAATTCAACATATCTGATACTAAATTATTCATTTTCCTTGATTCGTCCATTATGACATCAATAAAATATTGTTTTTCCTCGCCTTCTAATACATCATCATTTAATGCTAGTGTGTATCCTTCTATAAGGGTTATAGGAGTTTTAAGCTCATGAGAGACGGATGCTACAAAGTCTTTTCTCATTTCAGTTAATTTCTTCTCTTTTTCAATATCCTTTTCTAATTGCGAATTGGCATCTTTAAGTGATGTCAATGATTCATTTAGATTCTCTGACAGAAGGTTAAGTGAAGCAGCTAGAGCACCTATTTCATCATCACTTTTAATTTCACATTTTTCTGAAAAATTAAGTTTTGCCATTTTAGCGGCTGTATTAGTTATTTTTATTAATGGTTTTGCAATCATATTTGAGTAAATGAATGATAGAAATACAATTACAATTAAGGCACCAATGTAGAAATACAAGTAAAATTCCTTTATAACTTGGACAGCTTCGTTTACTGGCTGTAGTGAAGAGAAAGCATAAACAATTTCATTTTTATTTTCATCATATGACATACCTGCAACACTTGTTGACATATCAGGATTGCTTTGCGTAATAAAAACTAATGGAGTTTCCTCCTTTTTAAATTTAGTAAGGCCACCGATATTTTCTATTTCAGATGACATTATCTGATTAATTACTCTAGCTCTAAGGGAGTCTTTTCTTTCATCAGCTGTTTGAGTAAGATATTTTAAATTTCCTAAACTATCTCGTATAATTATTTTATAACTATTATTTTCTTCAAAAGTACTAATTAAGTCAATCTCATCTTCACTTTTTGTAAGCAAACTATATTCGCTTTTGAATTTAACAAGATTCCGCTCAAGATTGTCTTTTTTCCATTTTATATAAAATTGCTCGAAGAATGCAGATTGAACTATTAAATTAGTAGTTATAAAAACTACAAAAACTATGGTGGTTATTGCGAAAAGCTTTTTTGTTATGCTTTTTTTACTTTTCATTTTTCACCTCAAATTTGTATCCAGACCCTCTTATTGTCGCAATAAGGTAAGACTTTTCACCTAACTTTTCTCTTAATCTCTTTATAACAGTATCCACAGTTCTTAAATCTCCGAAGTAGTCAATTCCCCATAAAGCATCTAATATCTTTTCTCGACTTAATACAATTCTTTTATTAAGTATAAAATAATTTAATAATTCAAATTCCTTTGGTGATAGGTTAATTTCTACGTTATCTACAGTAACTTCATGGCTTAAATTATCAACTTTTAGTCCATCAAAAGTATCTTCTTCTTTTAAGGTAGCCTCAGTGGTGTGAGTCCGCCTTATAATAGCCTTCACTTTAGCAACTAGTAGTTTTGGTACAAAAGGTTTAGTGATATAGTGGTCCGTTCCTAATTCAAAACCCAATAATTCATCGTCTTCTTCAGATTTTGCAGTAAGCATTATAACAGGGATATTAGATGTTTTTCTTATTTCCTTACATACATCCCAGCCATCCATAATGGGCATCATTACATCTAAAATAACCAAATCTATTTTAACTTTATTGAATATATTTATAGCCTCACTGCCGTTTTCAGCTTGCAAAATATTATATTGTTCTTTTCTTAAATAAATAGACACAAGATTTCTAATTCTTTCTTCATCATCAACTATTAAGATGGTTTCCATAATATAATTTCTCCTTTATTAAAAAGCTTCTTATAAATTGGTTTATATTTTTAATTTAAATACTATTTCTAACTTTTTATATAATAATATCTATTATATAATACTAATGGCAATTATCAAAATTTATTATATATCACCCAACATGTAATTGATATAAAACTTCCTCTGCAAAAGGAGGTTCACAGAGGAAGTTTTTATATCAATTAAGGAAGTGGAATTAGGCATATTAATTTGTATATCCATTACTGTATATGTATCTTATTTATATAATAGAGTTATACTATGGCATGCAAATGGCAAACATGTTAACATTATGTGAATCATAATCAGTAGCTTTTTAAAGTGCTAATAATTAAGCGAATTAATCAAATTAGGGCAATTACATTGATTAAAAATCATAAATATTGCCTTATATTTCCAAGGAAATATTTCCAATAATTTACTGATTAATAGATATTATCATCTTATTGAATATAGATATTTATACAGTTCCACGAATAATAAGGTTAGTTTCATAATATATTTGTTTATCATCCGGTATCTCCCCATTAATAACATCTATTAAAATGCTGCAAGCTTTTTTTCCCATTATATATATAGGTTGCGATATTGTTGTAAGTTCTGGCTCTGTAACCGAAGACATTTGAATATTGTCAAACCCAACAACAGAAATATCTCTTGGGATTTTGTAACCATTTCTGAGTAAAACCTTCATTCCACCAAGGGCCATCATATCATTGCTATAAAAAATAGCATCTAAATTGTTAAAAGTACTTATTATCTTTTGTGTAGCTAAAATACCACCTTCAACGTTAAAGTCACCTTCAAATATATACTTTTCATCATATAGTCCATAATTCTTCATTTCATCAGTATAACCTTCTAATCGCTGGGTTGAAATTTCTAAATTTTCACTACCTTTTACAAAAGCTATTTTTCGTTTCCCTTTTTCGTATAAATACCTAACACCATTCCTTACCCCCTGATTATTTAAGGAAAATACACCATAATAATCTTTATATCCATCAATGTATCTATCAACCAATACAAAAGGAACATTGTTCTTTTTTAGTAAGGTTATATTTTCATTACTTTTACCACCAGACATGAAAATGATTCCATCTATAAGTTTACTTATAAGAAGTTGAATATATTTTTCTTCTTTGTGAATATCATTATCTGTATTGCATATCATTAAATTATATTCTAAGCTTTCTGCCTCATCCTCAACAGCTCTAGCCATTTCGGAGAAAAATGGATTTGTAATATCGGGAAGTATAATTCCTATAGTACCTGATTTTTTAGTACTAAGGCTTCTAGCTATGGAATTAGGTATATAGAACATTTCCTTAGCAATCTTTAATATGTTGTTTCTGGTTATATCACTTATACTAGCATCTTTCTTGTTCAAAACCATCGATACTGTAGCTTTTGAAACGCCGGCCATTTCAGCTATGTCCTTCATTGTAACCTTATTCATATTTTTCCTCCAATTTTCAGTAAATACATAAGCGTTATTAATAACATACTAAATTATACCAAAATACTGCTTATTTTGAAACACTTTATAATTTTATAACCCAGAGGATAATCCCCTGGGTTACAAATTTTAAGATTCGATTATTAGTGGGGAATAAGATTTGTATTAACTACTTTTTTATAAGTTCAAGTTCTACTGGTACTTCCTTTTCCACTGTTTCACCTTTTGCTATTTTAATAGCATTTTCTACTGCAATTGATCCCATTAGATCAGGCTTTTGTGCAATTGTAGCTGAGAGGTCTCCACTTGCAACTGCTTTTTTTGCTTCATCATTTCCATCAAAACCAACTATAATAACATCTTTATTTGCTGATTTAGACGCTTTTATAGCACCTAAAGCCATTTCATCGTTATGTGCAAATATAGCATCAAAAGCAGGAGTGGCTTGAATAATATTTTCAGTAACGTTCAATCCCTTTTGTCTGTCAAAGTCGGCAGCTTGACTTGCAACAATCTTAACACCATCTTTATTATCAACTATATTGTGGAATCCTTTACCCCTATCTCTTGTAGCAGAAGCCCCTGGAATGCCTTGTAATTCAACTAGGTTACCTTTGCCATTCAATTTATCAAGTATAAACTGTGCAGCCATCTCTCCACCTTTTATGTTGTCTGATGCTACATGACAAGCAACTTCTCCGCCATTTGCCATCCTATCTACAGTAATAACCTTTATATTGCTATCGTTAGCAAATGTTATGGAATTTACAACTGCATCGCTATCTGTTGGGTTTATTATTAAATCAACTATTCCTTGTTGAACCAAATCTTCTACATTAGACCTTTCTTTTGATGCATCATTTTGAGAATCAAGAACTACAATTTCATAGCCTAATTCCTTGGCTTTTTTCTCAGCGCCCTCTTTCATTGATACAAAGAATGGATTATTAAGTGTTGAAACCACCATTCCAATTTTCTTTCCGCCATCTGTAGCCTTTTGCGAGCTGCAGCCAACCATTGTTCCAATAATTAAAACTGTTGATAACATTAATGATAATAATTTTGCACTCTTTTTCATAATAAAATGACCTCCAATTTTTATTTTTTCTTTTTTTCAACGAGCACTGCTAATAAGATAACTAAGCCTTTTATTATTGACTGATAAAATGGTGATACGTTCATAAGATTAAGCCCATTATTAAGTACACCTATTATTAGAGCACCTATTATTGTTCCCACAACGCTACCTTCTCCGCCTGCTAAGCTAGTACCACCAAGTACTACAGCTGCGATAGCATCTAGTTCAAAACTTACTCCGGCATTTGGGGAAGCAGATCCTATTCTACTTGTAACAATTATTCCGCTTAAGGCTGCTGTAGCGCCACAAATAACATATACAAGCGTTTTAATTTTATCTGTATTAATACCGGATAATCTTGCAGAGTCCTCGTTTCCACCTAATGCATAAAGATATCTACCATACCTAGTTTGACTTAAAATATAATATGCTATACCAAATACTATAACCATAATTAGAACAGGAATCGGTAGCCCTAAAATCGTTTTATTACCAATCCCAGAAAAACTTTGTCCTAGACCTGATATAGGAATACCATCGGTATATACGTAAGTTACACCTCTGAATATAATCATTGTAGCCAAAGTAACTATAAATGCTTGAATTCTACCTTTTGAAATAAGAAATCCATTTATAAATCCAATTAAACATCCAATAGCTATAGCTACAATTATTGCAAAGGATATATTGCCTGTGGATTTAATCATACCTGCGGCAACAGCAGCACTTACTGCAAGTATTGACCCGACAGATAAATCAATTCCTCCAGTAAGGATTACAAAAGACATTCCTATTGCTATAACTGCATTTACTGAGACTTGAGTAAGTACGTTTTTAATATTGGCTATTCCTAAAAATCTAGGTGAAATAAATGATATAACTATACACAATACTAATAGGCCTACTAAAGATTTATACTTTAAAATTGAACCCTTTAAATTTTTTTTCACAATATAAGCTCCTTCCTATGCGTGAGTTAACATTTACTATGTTAACCTTTTATACCCACTGCATATTTCATTATTAATTCCTGTGAAGCATATTTTCGAGAAAGCTCACCAGATATGGTGCCCTCATGCATGATTAGAATTCTATCGCATATACCAAGTATTTCAGTCATATCAGAGGATATCATAATAATTGATTTACCCATTGACTTTAGTTGATTTAAAACATCATAAATTTCTTTTTTAGCTCCTACGTCTATACCGCGAGTTGGCTCATCTATAATTAGTACTTCTGGCGCAAGCATCAGCCATTTAGCTAAAATAACCTTTTGCTGATTTCCTCCGCTTAAGTATTTAATTAACTGTTGCGGACTAGGAGTTTTTATCGAGAGTTTTTTTATATATTCCTCAATGGATTTACTTTCTTTTATTTTATTTATGCGTTTAGCACCATTTTCATATTTTTTAAGGTTAGCCAAGGTCATATTTTCTCCTACGGACATTCCTAGAATTAGACCTTCTTTTTTTCTATCTTCTGAGAGATAACAAATGCCTTTTTCAATAGAGTCTTTAGGAGAACGAATATTAACTTCTTCATTATCAACAAATACTTTACCAGAGGTCTTTTTATATTCTCCAAATATCGTTTTTGCAAGTTCAGTCCTTCCTGAACCCATGAGCCCTGATATACCTAAGATTTCGCCACCTTTTGCGCTGAAACTAACATTGAAAACTTTTTCACCAAAACATAAATTTTCAACTTTTAATATTGTTTCACATTTAGGTGATTCTCTATATGGAAATTGTTCTTCAAGTTTTCTACCAACCATCATTGATATCAAATCATCTTTTGTAATGTCTTTTGTTTTAACATCTCCAATATATTTGCCATCTCTTAAAACTGTTATTCTGTCACATATTTTAAAAATCTCGTCCATTCTATGAGAGATGTATACGATACCCATGTTTTCGTTTTTAAGCTTGGTTATTACTCTAAAAAGATTATCTGTCTCAACATCAGTTAATGCAGTTGTTGGTTCATCCATTATAATCACTTTCGAATTTTTGGATAGCGCTTTTGCAATCTCAATTAGTTGTTTTTCACCAACATTCAAATTTTTCACTAAGATATCTACATCAATATAGAAACCGATATCATTAAGTAACATTTGAGACTTTTCTTTTAGAACTTTTTTGTTTATTCTTCTTGTAAGTCTACTAAATACCTCATTTCCTAAGAATATATTTTCCCATATACTTAAATTAGGAAGAAGACTTAGTTCTTGATGAATAATTGCTATTCCAAGTTTTTCAGCATCTTTTATATTCTTTATATTTACAATAGAACCTCCTATAATTATGTTACCTGAATCCATATTATATACTCCACTTAAAATCTTCATCAAAGTAGATTTTCCAGCTCCATTCTCTCCAAGAAGAGCTAGAACTTCACCACGATATGCCTCTAATCTAACATCTTCGAGAGCTTTTACTCCTGGAAAGGACTTTGAAATATTTTTCATCTGAAGTAGCGGCGTTATGTCAGTCATCGAATCTCCTCCTTAAAATTAGTTGTTTTAAACTATAGTTAAAAAACACATCCTGATTTTAGTATTATATTTGCATATGGAGTTTGTTCACCAGTTCGTATTACTGCTTTACATTGTTTTAACTCGGATTTAAGTTCTTCGTGAGTAATAAAAGTGATTTTAACATCTCCAACTATTCTTTTTATTTCATTAAATACATTAGGACTTAAATCAAAAGTCTCTTTAGCTAGTATTACTTCCTCAATTTCAAGTTCTGTCAATACAGATTTCAAAGTCTCTATAAAGCTTGGTATATTTTTAATTAATGCAATATCAATTCTCTTAGTGCATTCAGGTATTGGCAAACCACAATCACCTATAGCCAACATATCTTTGTGGCCCATTTTAGAAATAACTTCACATATTTGTGAATTTAGTAATGCAGTTTTTTTCATCACGAAACCTCCTTGTATTTTTTATAAATGAAAGTAAACTAAATACAATCTTTACCGTAAATGTCTATTACCTCTTGAATAGTAGGTATTGAGGGTTGTGCACCTTCTCTTTGAACAACTATTGAAGAAACTTTATTAGCAAAAATTATAGCATCTTTAATATTCTCGTAACTTAAATCCTTTGAGCCTAATCTACTCGCTACTGCCCCAATAAAACTATCGCCCGCAGCAGTTGTATCAATAGCATTAACTTTAATTGCTGGAATTAATTCTGCTTTTTCTTTGGTTATGAGTGCTGCGCCTTTTGACCCTAACGTTATTATTACGTTTTTCACTCCCATATTTATTAAATGTTCAGCGGCTGTTTTAGCACTTTCTAAGTCGTAAGTTAAAACCCCTGTAATATCACAGGCTTCCGTTTCATTTGGAATTATTAAATCTACATATTTTAATAAATTCCAATCTATTTTTTTTGCTGGAGCTGGATTTAATATTGTTGTAATATTTTTGGATTTTGCATAAGTAAAAGCCTCAGTCGTAATTTCACTAGGAGTTTCAAATTGCGCGATTATCACATCACAATCCTTTATAACTGAATAGCTTTGCTTTATTTCCTCTGAATTAATACACATATTAGCTCCAGCTACCACAACAATTGAATTATTACCTTCGCTGTTTACATTTATAATAGCAGTGCCAGTTGTTTCCTTATTATCTTTAAAAACAAAATCTGTATTTATTCCATCCAAAGTAAGTTTATTAACTAAATATTCACCATTACTATCAAGTCCAACCTTACCTATCATATAGACATCTGACCCCATTCGTTTAGAAGCAATTGCTTGATTTGCTCCTTTTCCTCCAGGGATAGTATTTATACTTTTTGCAAAAATGGTTTCACCTATTTTAGCCATGTTTTCAACTTTTAATACTACATCCATATTTAAACTTCCAAGTATGCAAGTTTTACTCATATAATATACCGCCTTTTTCTTACTTAACCGATTTACTTAACCGGTTAATCTTATTGTAAGCGTTTAAATACCTTTTGTCAATAAACAATTACACATATAGTATGTGCAATTGTGAGCATAAAAATAAGACCAATTATTTTTGGCCTTATTTTTATAAATAATTATTAACTTTTTAGAAATAGCTAATCTATTTCAATGCAATCCCATTCTCTAAAGAATTGATCCAAGTAACCCTCCATAAATTTATGCCTTTCTATTGCCATAGATTTACCAGAAGGTGTATTCATTAAATCTTTTAGCAACAAAAGTTTTTCATAAAAGTGATTAACCGTAGTATCAACGTTATTCTTATATTGCTCAAAATCCTTGTACTTTTGTGGTTTAATATTAGGATTGTATAGTTCTCTTTTTCTGTAGCCCCCATAAGCAAATGCTCTTGCAATTCCAACGGCACCTAATGCATCTAATCTATCTGCGTCCTGTACAACCTTGCCTTCAATGGTATCTTGGCTAGAATCGGTTGTGCCACCTTTAAAAGAAATGGTTCTTATTATATTTGTAACGCTAACTATAACATCGTTATCTACACCTATGCTTGTTAGCCACTGGCGGGAAATTTCAGGTCCAATATCGCTATTACCATCATTAAACTTCCAATCAGCAATATCATGTAATAAAGCAGCAAGCTTAACTATAAATAAATCGGCATGCTCCTTTTGACCTATATAAACAGAAGTTTTATAAACCCTTAATATGTGAAAGTAGTCATGACCAGTTCCTTCGCCACCTAGTTTACTTTCTACAAATTCTTTTGTTTTCTCAACAATAAGTTGTTTATTCACAAATTTTCCTCCTACTTTTAAAGTATTAATCCTTATTTTATAAGGAACTTTTTTGTTTATGCTATTAAATTAATTTATAAGCTTTAAAAGATGTTCCTATAAATTAAATGTAAGAGCCATTACTATTGCTAATATATGTGTTAGGTTCATTAGAGCAAAATTTTTCACGGATAAAATGAAGGTTTCATTTTTAATAGGTCGATGGCGAAATAATTTTATATTTTTATTAAGTGGGAGTATAGTTAAAATTACAAGTAGTGATGTTAAAGATGTAACTTTTAATAAAACTAAAATTATTATATCTATGTATGCAACATAATACAAAGTACTAAATAGGTTAAATGCGTTTTTTATGCCAAGATAGTAAGGCAAAGTATACCTCTTGTTACTTATATCCTCTTCAAGATCACAAATATTATTTGCAAGCATTATGTTTGCTATGCCACTTATCGTAGGAATTGAAATTAAAAATATATAAAATAATTCCACTAAATTTATACTGATATTCAAAACATTCGCATTATATGTAAGCAAGATTATATTACTATTGAATATATGCACGTAACAAGATAAAAATAGAATTACAAATCCCATAAATACACCAGAAAATACTTCACCTAAAGGCATACGTGATATTGGAATAGGCCCGTATGTATAGAAAACACCTGCTAAGAATGAAATAATCCCTATTAAAAGTACAAGTAGATTAGTGTTCAAAGTTAATATAATTCCACAAAAAATTGCAATTGTTAGCAGAATAAAAATTATAGCAATAGCTAAGGATTCTTTTATACCGTATTTAACTATTTTATTGTCATATTCGAATTCATGTTTATTTAAATCTTTTTTAACGCTATTTAAATCTTTTTTATAGTCGATGTAATTGTTTATGGCTGTAGTAGCCATGTCAAAAGCTAATAGTGATATACCCATAATAATAAAATTTTTAAGAACAAAACTTTTATATCGATACATTGAATAGAGTGTTCCTATTATAAATGGTAACATACTAGCTAGCTTTGTTTGAATTTCAACGAACTTAAAGAAATTAGTGAGAGACATTGTTAAAACCTCCTTATTTTTGTTTGACTTACGAAATAAATCATGATAATATCATTGTAAACCTATATATCAAACAAAGTTTACAATAATACATATTACATTTGTCTTAGTGTACAATAATATTAAAAACTATAGGTTAAAGGGAGGATTATATTTGAAATTAACTACAAGAGACCTAATAATTACCGCATTATTTACTTCACTTACAGCTGTGGGCGCCTTTATTTCTGTACCACTAGGACCAATTCCCGTTACGCTTCAAACAATTTTTGTTGTTTTATCTGGAATTATATTAGGCGCTAGGTTAGGGGCTTTATCCCAAATAACATATATTATTTTAGGTTTAATCGGATTACCTATTTTTTCTGGTGGAACTGGAGGATTAACTTCTATAGTCAGTCCTACTTTTGGATTCTTATTATCTTTTATAGTAGCAGCTTATGTAATTGGAAAGCTTACTGAAAAAAACAAATCCATTTTCAAAATAACATATTCTGTTTTTATAGGTAGTTTAATAATTTATGTTATTGGAGTTCCATATTTTTATTTTATATTTACACATTATTTAGGCAAAAGTATAAATTTCTATGAAGCTCTTAAATTTGCTTGCTTGCCATTTATTCCTGGTGACATTATAAAGGCTATAATAGCAATAACATTAGCTAAACAATTAATTCCTAGATTATCAAAATATTTAAATTAAGGCTTGCCTATTAGTTATTGCACATTAGTTATTGTTACATTTGTAGGAGGTAACATAAGTATATCTCCTTTTTTAGTTTTAATTATTTCTACTATTCCCAGGTTGTCCATACTTCAGGTACATAACCAACGGTGGACTCTTTTCCATTTCGTACTATTGGTGTCTTAAAAAGTTGTGGATTATTCAATAAAATCTCCTCTTTAGTTTCATCTCCTCTAATTTGGTCTAAATTTAATTTCTTGTAGTCTTTTGATTTTGTGTTTATTAGATTATTTAATCCTACTGCGGTTTTTACACTTTTTAGCTCACCCTTACTTAGTCCTTTAATAGCTAAATCTATGAATTGATATTTTATATTTCTTTCCTTAAAATATCGTTCAGTTTTCTTTGTGTCAAAACATTTTTTGGTTCCAAAAAATTGAATGTTCATTTCTAAAAATCTCCTTAAAATATATTTTACTATTTTTTAAAACTATTAGACTATAATATTATCATAGCAAGTAGCACTGTAGCAACTATTCCACAGGTGACAGGTATAATATTTTTACGAGCCACCTCAAAAGGTTCAACCTTGCATATTCCAGCAGCGGCTACCACACTCCATGGAATTATTGTTCCTCCGCCTATCCAAACGGTAATGATTTGACCAAAGGCTGCAATACTTTCTTTATCTATATTAATTGCACTTGAAAAGGTATTAGCTAAAGTTCCTACTAGTGGAAGACCAGCAAAACCTGACCCACTAAGGCCAATAAGAGTGCTCACTGCGGTTTGTATACCTACAACGGAGTATTTAGATAAAGGAATCTTGGTTGCGAAATACATTCCTATGTCACTTAAAATGCCACTGGCCCCACTACCTAATATATCAATTGCGCTACCTTCACTTCCTAGAAAAAAGAAAGCACCTATAATTATAATTGGTGCAAATATATTGATACCAAAACTAAAACCACTTTTAATGTATAGAGTAACTGTCCCAAGTGATGTCTTAACGCCATTATGGATTATTGATGAGATAATCATAATGATTGCAGCTGTTCCACCTATTAGAGCTGTAGATTCGGGACCTATAAATCGGAGTTTCTTTATTAATATTATATCTATTATGAATAGCAAAGGAGTAACTATTGCCATTAATTTTGTTCCTATTAACTGATTTTGAGTTCCAGTTGCTTTTATGTAAGCATTAACTTGTATATCATTGTCTTTCCTCATAAGTATAAATGCTGTAGTTATAGTAACTAAACTCATTACGGCCCAAAATGGAATGCTATTGCTAATAATTCCTAAAGCATTAGGCAAGTTAGCGGTTTTAGCAGTTATTGATGGCGCTGCCTGAAGAACAAAATCACTTGATAATGCGACTCCATTTCCAAATAAACATAAAACCACAGCTGCCCACACTGGTTGCAATCCAGATTCTATTGCTGCAGGTACCATTAATGCCCCTATAAAAACTACTGCAGGTGTTGGCCATATAAACCATGAAGTTACAGTCACAGTTATCCCTAGAATGAAAAAAGACATGGTTTTGTTTATCATTAATTTCTTAATAGGTTTTATAATCAGCTCATCAGCACCCATGTCATGTAAAGCGCTAGACATTGCATTAACTAGGGCGATAACTACCACTATTTCAATAAATTCTTTTCCGGACACCACAATGGCTTTATATATAACTTGCACTGCCTCTAAAATATCGCCTGTAAAAATATATCCTATGATTCCAATTCCTAAGATGCAAGGAAGAATGACATCCTTTTTAAGTGCAATTACAATAGTAATTATTAGAATGATGATGATGTACGCATAATGAATTGTGCTTAAATTTGCCATGTATTTCTCCTCCTCATATGCAGATACTTAATATATAATTAATTTTCATTATAGCTAAATGAATTATTCTAATGGTTAAGACATTTTGAATAGTCATTCTGCTTAAGATACATTAAATTGAGTATATGCAATATTTAAAGAAAATAATCAATTTTAAAGTTATATAACATGACTTTAACTATTAATTATGTTAGACTTAAAACTAATTAAAAATATGTAACATAATATTTCTAAAATAGGAGATTAACGGGTTATAACTGTTATCTACTTGCAAATATTGGCAAGGAGGCAAAGATGTTAAAAATTTGGGGTAAATTAATTAAAGACAATAGAATTATAAGGGATGAAGTGGCGACATCCGAAATAGATGGCAGTTACCAAGAAAACTTAAAAATGTGTATAACGCAGTTATGTTATGAATTTGATATTTCAACTCCTTATTGGTTAAAATCAAATGTTAATGAATATAACAAAAGACATAAAGTTAGCTTTGATGAAAATAATTTTATAGAAGAAATTTATTTTGATAGATTTATGATAGAAGAATTAAAACCAACTGAAAAATAGTGCCAATAAGCACTATTTTTCAGTTGGTTTTTATTAATAGAAAATATTTTAATAACTTTTACTCATACCTAAGTGCATCAATTGGATCTAGTTCTGCTGCCTTTTTAGCTGGGTATATTCCGAAAAATACACCTACTGCTGATGAAAATAAAATCGAAACGACTATGGAAGTCAATGATATAACGGGAGTTATACCGGCAAAACTACCAATTACCTCTGCACCAACAATTCCTAAAATCATCCCGATTATACCACCCATTACGGATAATATAACTGATTCAATTAAAAACTGCATTAGTATAATTTTAGTAGTTGCCCCTACTGCCTTTCTTATTCCTATCTCTCTTGTTCTTTCTGTTACTGAAACTAGCATTATGTTCATTACACCGATACCTCCAACAAGTAATGATATACCCGCAACTGCTCCTATAAACGTTGTAAATATCCCAAGAACACTGTTGATTTGCTCAAGCATCGCTAATGCATTATCTGCTGAATATATCTCCTTGCCTCTGTTGTTGTGCCTTGATTCAAGCATTTTTATTGTTCCATTTCCTACAGATTCACTATTATCTTGTGTATTTGCAACTACTGTAATTGAGCTTATTTTAAATTCAATTGACTGCAGGGTGCTTAAAAATGTTACTGGTGAAGTGACTATAATTGGCTTTCCAGTATTTTTACCAGTTCTTCCATTTCCAAAGGGAGATGATATTCCTTTTTCCACACCTATAATAGTCATCTTTTTCATCATATTACTCTGACCTACTTTTATACTCTCACCTACCACGTCAGCATAACCAAACAGTGCAATTGCGTCTGATTCATCAATTATACCAACTGCGCTACCTTGTTCATATTCTTTTTCATTGAAATATCTACCGTAAGTAATTTCTGTGTTATTTATATAGGCAAGATCGGGTGACCCCCCTC
>Ga0209123_1001300_pt1 | contig 25361 bp, 16 predicted proteins | sample BarGraIncu00431A_FD_184500 | JGI IMG/M metagenome (GOLD analysis project Ga0209123, IMG submission 184500) | Arctic peat soil microbial communities from Barrow, Alaska, USA - Barrow Graham LP Incubations 004-31A (SPAdes) (version 2) | ecosystem: Environmental > Terrestrial > Soil > Wetlands >...
AGATGGAAGATTTTTTGCAATTTGAATATCCGACCGTTGCGCCAACCATTATCAAAGTAATTGGAGTTGGCGGTGGTGGTGGCAATGCTGTCAGCCATATGTACAAAGAGGGAATTCACGACGTATCTTTTATGTTGTGCAATACTGATAATCAAGCGCTGATTAATTCTCCGGTACCGCAAAAGCTACAATTGGGGAAACAGACTACCAAGGGTTTGGGTGCAGGAAATAAGCCTGTCAGAGCAAGAGAAGCCGCTTTGGAAAGCATTGAGGATATTCGTAAAGCTTTGAGCGATGATACCAAAATGGTATTCATCACTGCGGGTATGGGCGGCGGTACCGGAACCGGTGCTGCTCCTGTTATTGCTGAAGTTGCCAGAGAAATGGAAATTCTGACGGTTGGTATCGTGACCATACCTTTCAAATGGGAAGGTGATCCTAAAATAGATCAGGCTCTTGACGGAGTGGAGGAAATGAGCCAGCATGTCGATGCCTTACTGGTTATAAACAATGAACAGTTGTCACAGATATATCCCGATCTGACCGTTATGAACGGTTTCAGGAAGGCCGATGATACCTTAACCATTGCCGCAAAAAGTATAGCAGAAATAATTACAGTACCCGGTTATATCAATCTGGATTTTGCCGATGTAAACACGGTGATGAAGGATGGTGGTGTAGCTATCATGAGTACAGGTTTTGGAACAGGCGAACAGCGTCTGTCCGATGCGTTGAACAGTGCCCTTAATTCTCCTTTGCTCAATAACAACGACGTCTTTAATGCCAAGAAAGTTCTGTTCAATATTTCCTGCAGTCAGAAAAATGAATTGATGATGCATGAAATGAACCAGATACAAAGCTTCATGAGCAAGTTCAATACAGGAATTGAAGTTATCTGGGGTATCTATTTTGACGAAGAGCTGGGTGAACAATTGAAGGTGACTTTGCTTGCAACCGGATTCGATATTCAGAATGTTCCACAAATATTGAATCGTAAAAGTCAGTTGTCTGATGACGAACTTCAACATCAGGAGGAAATTAAACGAAAGAGGGATTTGCGTAAGAGTAGATACTATCCCGATAGTTTAGGCACTCAAAACCGTTATAAAACCTATGCACCTTTTGTGTTGACGGCCGATCAGATGGATAATGAAATCCTGATTGATATGATTGAAGAAATTCCTGCCAACAAGAGAGACGCTCGATTTTTAGAAAAAGTGTCAGCGTAATAATACTATAAATAAGATGAACTTAAGTGAACAGATTGATGCGGATTTAATAACCGCTATGAAAGCCAGGAATGAGGTCGCAAAATTGACCATTCGTGGTATCAAAAAGGAAATGATCGAAGCCAGAACAGCTCCCGGGGCAACAGGTGAGTTGAGCGATGATGAAATTTTGAAGATCATCGTAAAATTATTGAAACAACGCAAAGATTCTGCTACGATTTATCAGGAACAAAATCGGGAAGACCTGGCTGTAACTGAATTGGCTGAAGCTGCTGTGCTTGAAAGCTATTTGCCGAAGCAATTAACCGCTGAAGAATTGGATGCTGCCATCAAGACTATTATAGCTCAAACAGGGGCTCAGGGTCCCAAAGATATGGGCAAAGTAATGGGTGTTGCCTCCAAACAATTGGCCGGTAAAGCGGAGGGACGTGTTATTTCAGAAACGGTAAAACGTTTGTTGAATTCTTAAAAAATTAAGCAGATAGGGGGATTAAATGACTTTGGTCCCCCCACCTGTAAAAATTGATTCAGCCTTGGTGATGATCACTTCTTTTACGCCGGCATCAATGGCTTCGTAAGCATTATCCAGTTTTGGAATCATTCCACCCTTTATCACGCCATCCTTTACATAGTTAGCAAAGCTTTCCCTCGTGATTTCAGCAATGACACTTTCCTCATTTTCTGCATCAGCGAGTACTCCTTTTTTCTCGAAACAAAACATCAGAGTCACGTCAAAATGTTTGGCCAGTGCTTTTGCGGTTTCTCCTGCAATGGTGTCTGCATTGGTGTTCAGCATGTTGCCTTTTTTGTCGTGGGTCAAAGGAGCCAGTACGGGGACGACACCCTGCTCAATCAGATTGGCAAGGATGGAGGATTGAATCTCTTTTACATCACCCACAAAACCATAATCGACATCTCTAACAGGGCGTTTTTCAGAACGCATATAGTTCAGGTCTGCACCTGTAAGCCCCAAGGCGTTTACGTTTAGTGCCTGCAGCTTGGCTACAATATTTTTGTTCACCAGTCCGGCATAAACCATGGTTACTACTTTGAGGGTTTCTGCATCGGTGACTCTGCGTCCATCCACCATCTGACTTTCAATGCCCAAACGGTTGGCTAATTGTGTGGCAGATCTGCCACCACCGTGAACCAGTATTTTATGACCTTCAATTTTGGCAAAATCTTGTAGAAGAGCCTGTAACGTTTCAGGTTCTTCTACAATTTTTCCTCCAACTTTAATTATAGTTAGTTTTTGCATACTTATTTTTTGTCCTTATCTCGTATTTCAACACGACGAATTTTTCCGCTGATGGTTTTGGGTAGTTCGTCTACAAAAACAATGATGCGTGGATATTTGTAAGGAGCAGTTACATTTTTAACGTGATCCTGCAATTCCTTTACCAAAGCGTCTCCGGCTTTTTCTTTGTATTCTTTTGACAGGATAACAGTAGCCTTTACGATCTGACCGCGAATCTCATCAGGAACGGCTGTGATGGCGCATTCCACGACGGCAGGGTGAGTCATCAGGGCACTCTCCACTTCGAAAGGGCCGATCCGGTATCCGGAGCTCTTGATTACGTCGTCTGCGCGACCAACGAACCACAAATAGCCGTCTTCATCGCGCCAGGCAAGGTCACCTGTATAATAAACACCCTCCTTAAAAGCTTCATTGGTAAGCGCATCGTTGCGGTAATATCCTTTGAAAAGACCTACCGGATAATTTTTATCTACATGAATGACAATCTGACCTTGCTCTCCGGCTTCAGCTGAACGACCGTCCGGTGTGAAGATGTCAACATCGTACTGAGGACTTGGCAATCCCATGGAACCGGGCTTGGGCTCATTCCAGGGGGTTGTGATTACGGTCGGAGTAGTCTCGCTTTGGCCATAAGCTTCGTGAAGTTTGATCCCGGTCAATTTATAGAACTGTTCGTAAACAGCCGGATTCAATGCTTCTCCTGCAATGGTACACCATTCCAGGCTGGATAGGTCGTATTTGGAGAGGTCTTCGCGTATCAGGAAACGGAAAATGGTAGGAGGGGCGCAAAGTGATGTCACTTTGTGTTTTGCCAAAATGTCAAGCATATCTGCCGGTGTGAACTTTTCGTGATCGTAAACAAAAACGGTAGCGCCGGCTATCCATTGTCCGTAGAGTTTTCCCCATACAGCCTTTAACCAACCGGTATCGGCAATGGTTAAATGGATACTTTTTTCATGAAGGTTGTGCCAAACGCTGGCTGTCATGATGTGAGCAAGTGGGTAGATACTGTCAAGCAATACCATTTTCGGATCTCCGCTGGTGCCGGATGTAAAGCTGACAATCAGTGGGTCACTGTTTTTTGTAGGTTCAGAAGGACGTGTAAAAGGAGCGGACTTTTCGATGCCCTTGTGAAAATCTTCCCAACCTCCAGGAATGAAGGGCCCCACAGAAATCAATGTCTTAATGGTAGGTGATTCGGAAAGTGCTGCGTCGATATGATCGGTAATGGATTGCTCACCGACTGCAATGATGGTTGTAATTTCTGCAGCATTGGCGCGGTAAATAATATCTTTTTTTGTCAATAAATGGGTGGCAGGAATAATAACTGCTCCGATTTTGTGTAATGCAATTATGGTGTACCAAAATTCATAACGACGTTTCAAAATGGCCATGACCATATCCCCTTTTTTAATTCCAAGAGACTGGAAATAGGAAGCTGTCTGGTCAGTCAGTCTTTTCAGGTCAGCAAAGCTGTATTCACGAACGTCTCCCTGGTCGTTTGTCCAAAGTAATGCACGTTTATTTGGCTCTTTTTCAGCCCAACCATCCACAACATCGTAGGCAAAATTAAAATTTTCGGGAACAATAAGTTCGTAGTTGGCCTTAAAGTCATCATAATCAGCAAACTTGGTTTGCTTTAAGTATTTTTCAATCATGTTCTATGTTTTCCAAAAAATGAATGGATATTGTTTTTTTATCTCACTTGTAGTTAAATAATGACAGCCAGAAACTTAACCGGTTTCCCGTTTAAGGCTTTCATTCCGTGCTTTTTTTCAGAGTTGAAATAGATGCTGTCACCTTCGTGCAGGGTCAGTTCTTTTCCATTGATGCTTAAAAGCATGCTACCCTCCAATATGTAATTGAATTCCTGACCTTCATGCGAATTGATGTGCATAGGCTTGTTTTCAGGTTTGGGTTCAACTGTAACTATAAATGGATCCGCTTTGCGCTGTGCAAAACCTGCTGCCAAAGATTGGTATTTATAGGCTTTGGAGCGTTCCATGGCAGTACCTAAACCGGCACGTGTCAGAAAATAGGAAGTCATATTGGGAGATTCTCCGAAAAGGAGCGCAGTCAGCTCAACATTGCAATGTTTCGCAATCGATTGCAGCGCACTGACCGAGATGTCATTATTTCCACTTTCATATCCCAGATATTCAAATTCTGTGACGTGACAAACTTCAGCAAGTTCGGCAACACTCAGATTCATGGCGTCACGCAGTCCGTGCAAACGTTGGGCAATTTCCTTAATTTGATCGTTCATAGGTGTATATTTTTTACCAAAAATGTTACAAATGATAGGCAAAGGTAATCTTTCTCTTTCAAAATTAGTAGATTTGTACATGCAAATATGTCAATATACCAACAAATCCGGAAAATTAAATGAAGATACTTATTACGTACGCACTTGAAGATGAAAGAGGAAATATTCAGATTCCTGAATGTGACATAACGTTCTGCTGTACAGGTATTGGTAAGGTATCTACTGCTATCTATACCTATGAGGCTTTGTTGAATGTAAAGCCCGACCTTGTTCTAAATATCGGAACTGCAGGCACATTAAACCATCAGGTAGGTGATATCCTTCTGTGTTCCCGTTTTTTTGACAGAGACCTTGTGAAAATTTCCGATTTTGGTGTGAATTGCAGGTTGGATTTTGTGGAAGAAATACAATCTCTGGGCATCTTTAAAGGCTTGATGACCGATCATCTTGTCAGTACAGGTGATACTTTTCAAACCAATCAGGATGAGAGTGGTACAGAGGGTGATGTCTTTGATATGGAATCCTATGCCGGTGCCCAGGTTTGTAAAAAACTGGGCGTGCCTTATATTTCAGTGAAGTATGTAACCGATGTGATCGGGCAAAACTCACTCAAACATTGGGAGGAAAAATTGGAGGAAGCAAAGGAGGGTTTGGCTGAATTTGTTGAAAAACGTTGTTTTTAGACACCATTCAGAATCTTTGGGTGACTAAATGAAATTTTGATTATTTAATAAAAACAGTCGAAGCTCTTTTAATAATTTCCCCGTATAAATTAACAGTCATAGGACTGCAATTACTGTTGGATAATTTGTTAAAAAGGAGATTTACGCTTGCTTCTGTTATAGCTTCACAGGGTTGTTGGATAGTAGTTAAAGGATATTTTAGATGTGAGCTGTATTTCATATTGTCAAAACCGGCAATCAATAAATCGGAAGAAATCTTTAGTCCTTCAGCTTCTATGCTGGAAATTAAAACAGCGGCAGTTGAATCATTTCCACAAATAATACCTGTTTCATAAGGTGTGATGCTTATATTTCGTAACAGTTTCTGATTATCCGGTTCTCCGCAAATTATATTATTCGCATTAAATGTCAGGTTGGCATTCTCAATAGCGGCTCTAGCTCCTTCAATTCTCATATTTACTGAATTTGCGGAATTTGGTCGGTGGAAGAAATAAAGGGTTTTACATCCGGCGTCAATCATATGTTGTGCTATTAAGTAGCCGGCATGATAATTATCGATATTAACCAAATCGTATTTACTTCGATTTGGGAAGGGGTATATGTCTCTGTCTATTAATACCAAAGGAATGTGAGACTTGTAAATAAGTTCACAGATTTCTTCGTTCAGCTTTTCACTTTCTGTGGTGCGTTCAAGTGGCGCAAAGAATATACCGTCCACTTTTTCGTCAATATAATTTTGGCAAATTTTTAAAGCAACTCCTTTTCTGACTTCAGCGTTGTTGGCTACGGTGCCTTCCCACAAACAATCAAAATTCCTTTTCTTTCCCTGATATAGAAATTGATCATTTATCGTTGAGAAAATTTCGGATTCACCGGCACCCGGCAATAATAAACCAAAACGGTATTTACTGTCATTTTTTTTGTAGATAACCGATGTACCGAATCCAGCCTTCTTGATTACAAGTCCCTCAGTCTGAAGGGTATTGTATATTTTAGTTATGGTAGGTCTGGAAATATGCATTTTTTCGGCAAGTTCACTTTCCGGCATTAATAAACTGCCAAAAGGTATGACGGCGTTCAATATATCTGCTTTTAATTTGAGGTATATATCTTGCGTGTTGACCTTAATTGTTTTTTGTTTCATTTAATGTATAGCATTTAATGTACTGCAAAAATAGGTAAAGAATCCAAAACAGACAACCTTTAAGTAGTATGAATATAATTTATTGGATATATATTAAAATATAAATGCAGAAATAGTTTTTATTATTACAAATATAGTACATATATTTGCCAAAAGTAAAACAAATGTAATAAAAATAATTTATATAATTAAAAAGGCCTCGATTGAACAATTGAAAAAAACACTAATCGTAAAAATTTATACTATGAAAAGACATTGGTTTACTTCTGTTATCCTGTTTGGAATGTTAACTGTGCCGCTTATACTTGCGGCAGAGCCATTTTTACCGACAAATCCAGGTAAATTTCCTTATCCGGCTTCCAATTATGACGAACCCTACCGTCCTCAATTTCATTACACAGCTCAGGGTGGCTATTTGAACGACATCAATGGCGTTTGGTACATCAATGGCATTTATCATGTTTCATATCAGGCCTATCCTTATAGTTTGGACATGGGTCCCAGAGGCTGGGGTCATGCGACCAGTTTGGATATGCTTCATTGGTCACAACAGCCGGTCATGCTTGACCCGGAAGTGAATGCGCCCGGAGACTGTTGGTCCGGTTCTGCCATTGTGGATACCAACAACACTTCCGGTTTCAAGACGGGTGAAAATCCGCCATTAGTAGCCATTTATACTGCTACATCAAAAGGTACTTGTCTTGCCTATAGCAATGATCTGGGTAATACCTGGGTTGCTTATTCCGGTAATCCGGTAAAAATTGGTGGATCAAGTTACAACCCGAATTATCGTGATCCTCATGTATTCTGGTACGCACCGACCAGTAAATGGGTCTGCGTATTTATGGAGAACGGTTATGCGTTCTACACGTCTCCTGATCTAAAAACATGGACCAAGGAAAGCACTTTTAATTGGGGATGGGAATGTCCGGATATGTTTGAACTTGCCGTAGATGGTGGAGCAACCAAAAAGTGGGTTTTGGTAGCCGGAGATGCACAATATCGAATCGGAACATTCAACGGTAAAACCTTTGTTGCAGACCCAGGTGGCCCTTATCGTATGGTAAATAATTCAGGAATAGGGGCCGGTTTTTATGCGGCACAATCCTTTTTTAGAAATAATTTCCCCAGTGATCGGGTCATTCAAATGGGTTGGATGTCTGGCTTAGGCTCAGGCAGCACTTCTCCCTGGACACACAATTCTTCCTTTCCCTGCGAAGTAAAATTAAAAACCTTCCCTGAAGGAGTCAGGGCTGCAAGACTGCCCATTTCGGAAATCAGTAGTCTTTACGGCACCACTCAAACATGGGAAAATCAGATGTTAAAATCGGGTCAAAACTTGTTTGCCGGCAAATTGTCAAAATGCTATGACGTTGAAGTTGTTTTTGATGTAACGGGCACAACCGCTTCAACTATTTCTTTTCAGTTCGCAAACAGAGTTGTAACCTACGATTTAAAAAACAAGACTTTATTTGGCTATACTCTTAAACCCATCAATAATCAGGTTAAAATCAGATTTCTGGTAGACTGGGGAGAACTTGAGGCGTTTGGAAATGACGGACAATATTCATATGCTGAGAATTTTAAATTTTCGCCAACCAATAGTTCAATATCCATGACGGCAAATGGAAACATATCTTTGGTCTCCGCAAGATTCAGTACTGTAAATCGAACATGGCAGGGAACAGCATGTAATACATACACCGATGACGCTGATTCAGGAACTACATACAAAGGAACCTGGGGTGTAGGAAAAGGTGAAAGTGGCTATTACAATGGTACATGTCATTTCAGCAAAGTCGTTAATGATTATGTACAATATGCTTTCAATGGAACACAAATTGCATGGTATGGTCTTAAAAATAATGATTTGGGCATGGCTGCAGTTTATATTGACTCCGTATTAATGGCTGATAATATTGACTGTTACAGTACAAGTCGAATGTCACAACTGTTATTCAGTAAAACAAATCTATCAAACGGAAACCATATCATAAAGGTTGTTGTTAAAGGAACAAAGAATATAGCCGCAAGCGGAACATCCATCGTTCATGATTATTTTGGTTTAATTGGGTCTCCTTTATCACCAACTGCAGTTGACGATACAGTAGAAAGTACTGTTTATGATGGAACCTGGTCTACAATAACCAATGATACTGCCTTTTATTCCTATACCGGCCATCAATGTAATTCTGCAAATGGATACATACAATATTCATTTAAAGGTCCCCAAGTTTTTTGGTATGGACTCACAAATGTCGATTTGGGCATAGCGGCTGTTTATATTGACGGCGAATTGGCTTCCGATAATATTGACTGCTACAGTACCACTCGTGCAGTAAAACTGTTATTCAGCAAAACATACCTTTCAAACGGAAACCATACGATAAAGGTTGTAGTAAAAGGGACCAAGAATGCCGCATCAAGTGGTACTGCAATTGTTCATGATTACTTTGATTTTCCGGAAGTGCCTCCTACAATAATTGATGATGCCTCTCCTTCTACCACTTACAATGGTGCCTGGACTAGTGCAGGAGATATGATTTATGTCAATGGAACCTGCCATTATAGCAGCACAGTTAATGGATACTTTCAGATAACCTTTACCGGTACAGAGATTTCATGGTATGGGCTCAAAAATAACGATCTGGGAAAGGCTGCCGTTTATATTGACGGAACTTTAGAGGCTGATAATATTGATTGTTACAGCACAACGCGTGCAGTAATTAAGCTATTCAGCAAAACTGGACTTTCCGCCGGAACTCATACAATAAAGGTTGTTGTAAAAGGAATTAAAAATGCGTCATCGAATGGAATTGCGCTGGTACATGACTATTTTCTGGTGCCTTATACAACCACGATAGCTACTATCGGCAACCTTACCTTTGGAGCCGTGGTGAAAGATTCTATTGCCAGTAAAATAATAACGATAAAAAATACAGGTAATACCCTTCTTGTTGTGAATAATATAGTCTTGCCCGATGGATTCTCAGCAGATTGGACCAATGGTGAAATTGCCGAACAAAAAGAACAGATTGTAAACATCACCTTTTCACCTAAAGAAATTAAAGACTACGCCGGTATAATGAAAATTAAATCGAATGCCGATTCTGGCGTTGACTCCATGACTATCAACGGTAGTGGGGCTACAATTGTTGCAATTAATGTAATTAAAGAAACAACCATGAAGTGCTACCCAAATCCTGTTCAAAATATTCTAACCATTACTACAAAAGATTTGAGCAGTTTGGAAATATCTGATATTACCGGTAAAATTCTTATTAAAAAGAAAATGGCGAATACCATAGAAACGATCGATATGTCTGACTATTCAAGCGGTGTTTTTATACTAAAGGTTACAACTGCTAAAGGTGGATTTATCGTTCAAAAAATAATCAAAAACTAGACCTGTTGTTCCTTTTGGATAATGAATGTATCTTTAAATGATTTCCATTGAACTACAACTAAATTAAACGTATTCATATGATTTGTAATAAAGTAAATGAAGGCAATTGTTTAGCCGGAGAAAAACGATTTAGGTTTCACGCGCTATTGGTGATTTTCTTGATATTTAATTTTTCTTCCGCTTTTTCACAGGAATTAAAATTGAAAATAACAAAATCCTATCTGAATATCCCCATTGGTTCTGAGGCTAGAATGAAGCTGGCGAAAATAAGTGTCAAAAATGACATAAAAAGGGAATTTCCCATTCAATTAGCCGAAGATACGATCAGTTATTGGACCTATATTGATGTTTCTGAATTTATTGGACAAACGATTACTCTGAAATGTCCGGCAACGTCAAAATCGCTAAACCGAATCTATCAGGATTCCAAAATCAATGGTTCCGATAGTTTATACAGTGAAAGCAACCGTCCACAATTTCACTTTACTGTAAAACGCGGTTGGTGTAACGATATTAATGGTCCTATTTTCTACAACAATCAGTATCACTTGTTTTGGCAGGCTTTTCCTTTTGGTTTGCAATGGAATACAGGCTATATGTATTGGGGACATGCTGTTAGCAAGGATTTAATTCATTGGGAGGAATTGGCACCGGCCCTTATGCTCGACAGTCTTGGCTCTCCATGGTCAGGCTCCACTGTAGTTGATAAGAACAACGATGGAGGTTGGGGTAAAAATGCACTGATCGTGTATTACACGGCATTCGATCTTGTTTCATCCAAGCAGGTGCAGTGCATAGCCTATAGTACCGACAATGCTAAAACATTTCAACGCTATGCCGGGAACCCAATTATTGACAGCAACAGAGAAATGCAGACAACACACACCCGCGATCCAAAAGTGTTTTGGTATGAACCATCGAAATGCTGGGTAATGGTTCTTTTCGAAAGAGATGGAATGTCTTTTTACAATTCGACTGACATGAAAAGTTGGGAAAAACAAAGTCATTTTGAAGGCTTGAATGAATGCCCTGATATGTTCGAATTACCTGTTGATGGCAATTTGAATACGAAAAAATGGGTTTTACATGGCGGGTCAGCCGATTATTTTATAGGAAATTTTGATGGTAAGAAATTCATCCCCGAATCGTCCAGATTACGCTATGCTGAAGGTAGCAATAATAGATGGGGCGATCATTTATATGCTGCTCAGACTTTCGAAAATATGCCTGATAACAGACGTGTGCAAATAGCTTGGGGGCGAATTGATCACGAAGGTATGCCGTTTGTCCATGCCATGTTGTTTCCTACTGAATTTTCGTTGAAAACCACCCCTCAGGGCATCAGGCTTGTGGCTAATCCAATAAAGGAAATTGAACAATTGCATTCCACTAACTTTAAATGGTCAAATCTTTCCACTAGGGAAGCCAATGAGAAATTAGGACAAATAAAGCCCGGATCCCTTCATGCGAAATTAAATTTCACACTGGATAAGGGGAAAACATTCAGACTCTACTACCAGGGCAAAGAACTTATAACGATTTCATCGGAGGAACTATTGCAAGGTGAGAATTTCATGGAAATACTCATAGATAAATCAATTGCCGAAATTTTCATCAATCACGGAACAAGGTATATGGTGAAACAATTAAGTCCATCCAAAAACAAAGAAGGACTCGTCTTTGAATTTGATAAAGATGGACCTTTTTTGAACCAGTTAGAGGTGTTTGAAATGAAGTCTATCTGGAAAGGAATGAATAAATGAAATGTAATGTAAATAGTTTACATTATACAAATTTGTTTTAGTACTCAAAGATATTAAACTAATTATTATTATAATGAAAAACCACCGGATAGCATTTTTAATTCTTTTAGGGATTGTGTATATGCAGCTCGTGCCTGCAGCATCAAATATTTTACCGACAAATACTTCTAAAGTAAGAGAAGTAATGCTCAAAAGTAGGTTATCCGAAGTCTTTCCCAACTATTCTTATGTTGATCTGGTTAACATGTTAAAAGATTTGGAACGACTTTCTGTACTCCCGGATTCAGGCGAAATTTCAGCAGAGTGTACTTCACGGGACAGATCATCCACTTATAACCAATCCACTTCCCAATATACTAATTGGTCGGCAAACGGCGATGGAGTAGGTTTTATCCGTATGAACAACGATGGCGGAAAAATAATAGCAGAGATGACTGGACCCGGTTGCATTTGGCGAATATGGGGCGGTTCGGAAAGCGGGTCACATGTCAAGATTTTTTTAGATGGGTCAGTTACTCCTGTTGTTGATTTGGCCTGGAGTAACTATTTTAATCATTCGCAGTCGCCGTTTAATTATGGTACACTGGTTTATAATGTGAGAAGCGGTCTGAACAATACTGCAGGTGGCCTTAATAATTATGTCCCCATTCCCTATAAAAGTTCGTGCAAAGTTGTTTCATATACTGATTTAGGTTCATATTTCCAAATAGGTTACTCGAAATTTCCATTGGGAACGACTCTGCCTGATTTTTCCAGGAACCTTTCCGTACCGGAACAGAATGCGCTTTCCACCGTGGACAGCTTCTTTTTAACCGGTTTAGGAACCGATCCTGCAGGCGATAGGCCCGGACAGGTAACCGACTCAACAAGCTACACTTTAAATGGCGGTCAAACAGTCATCCCGCTCGACTACTCCGGTCAGGGTGCAATCACCGGAATCAGGATAAGGGTGAACGGACTGCTATCAAAAAGCGAACAGTGGAGTGCCTTACGAGAACTTGCTATCAGCATCTTCTGGGATAACGATTCAAAGCCTGCAGTCTGGGCACCGTTAGGTGATTTTTTCGGTAGCGCATGCGGTTACACCCCCTTTAAAGCCCTTCCGGTCGGTAAGCTTGAAAATGGTTGGATGTACTGCTATTGGTATATGCCGTTCGATTCAAAAGCAAAAATGATCATCAAAAACGATGGATCAAAATCACGTAATTTCGACATTTCTATTACACGGTCGTCCCTGACAAAGCCCATTGCTTCTCTGGGTCGATTCCATGCCAAATGGAATAGAAATGCGTTTCCGGTGACCAGAATTGACAGGAAACCAGATTATACAGTGCTTACAACAACCGGCAAGGGCCGTTTTCTCGGTTTTATGCTACACGTATACAAACCAAACAATAATAGTGACCCAAATTCGGCACCTGGTGATTATTGGTGGGGTGAAGGAGATGAGAAGTTTTTTGTAGATGGAGAAAAAATGCCATCGTCGTTTGGTACCGGTTCGGAAGATTACTTTGGTTATTCATGGGCAACACCTGATTATTTCAGCAAACCATTTCATTCCCAGGTTTATAATGAAGGAGGAATACTTTGGAAAGGCAACAGGAGTCTAAACCGGTTTCAAATTACCGATAATATACCGTTTCAGAGTTCGTTTGAGGGAACCATTGAAAAATATTATAGTAATACTTATGCGCAGTATGGAGTGATGCCTTACTGGTATCTGGCCCCCGGAGGAAATGATCCTTATGGAGAAGTGTCCCTGAGCGAAAGAACCGGTTACTATGAGTCACCCCTTCCTCGAGATACCACACGCATTGAAGGTGAGGATATGACCGTTTTATCTCAAACTGCCGGTAGTCTCGTTGTCCAGGACGAGACAGTTTTTGGTAATGGGTGGAGCAACAATAAGCATCTGTTATGGTATAAAAATAATTTAAGTGACGTTGTGCAGAACAGCACGGCAGTGGTCGCATTCCTTGTCAAAAGTAAGGATCTTTATTCGATAAAGGCTGTTTTGTCCAAAGCCGGAGATTACGGAATTGCAAAACTGTATGTGGACAATAAGCTGATTGGGGGTCCGGTTGATTGTTTTAGTAACAACATTACACGAACTCCGGAGCTAACATTAGACACTATGGAGCTTAGCCAGGGAACTCATGAACTCAAAATTGTAATGGTTGGTAAAAACAGCTCAGCATCCGGTTATTATTTTGGTTTAGATTATCTAAAGTTGGTAAAAGCAGTTGCTATGGTCAATATCGGATTACCGGTTGAATTTAAGAACTTCTCGGTTTACCCCAGTCCTGTAAAAAATAAACTTACTGTGGATGCCGAAGGAATGTACAAATTAGAGCTTTCAGATATTTCAGGCAAAGTTATCATTACAAGAGATATGGTTGATACAACAACCTCCATAGATATGTCTAAATTTCAAAATGGCATTTTTATACTAAAAGCTACCAATACTAAAGGAGAGTCTTTAGTTCGCAAGCTATTAAAAAATTAGAAGCTATATATAGTTTACATTTAAAAATAAGTATCAATTAAACCAACGTTTTATACAATTTATTTATTCAGTCAATGAAAAAACACCTGATTGCTTTATGTATCCTTTTAGGGATGGTAAGTATGCAGCTTATTAAGGCAGCATCACCCTTTTTGCCAACCAATTACGAAGAACCCTATCGGGCCCAATTCCACTTTAGCCAACAGTCTGGTTGGATGAACGACATCAACGGATTGTGGTACTACAACGGTACGTATTACCTGACCTATCAGACAACACCCAATAGCCCGGTTTTTGATTTTGCACACACCTCATGGGGGATGGCTACTAGCCCGGATATGATTCATTGGACTCAGAAACCAGTCATCGCTGAGCCTAATGCTTTGGAAGGTACACCAATGTCAGGTTCTGCTGTCGTAGATGAGAACAATACTTCAGGTTTAAAAACAGGAACAAATCCGGTTTTCATCGTTATATACACATCCGAAAAAACGGGGCAATGTTTGCTTTATAGCAATGACCTGGGCGTTACCTGGCAGAGATATTCCGGCAATCCTGTGATTAATACAGGTGGCACAAATCCGCGGGATCCTCACGTTCAATGGTATGCCCCTACCAATAAATGGATCATGGTTTTGTATCACGATAACAATGGCGGCAACACCGAATTCTATACTTCTTCCGATCTCAAAACCTGGACATTGACAAGTACTATTACTGGTTTTGGGCATGAATGTCCAGACTTCTTCGAACTACCTGTAGATGGAAATAAAAATACGAAGAAATGGGTACTTTGGGCTGGAGACAGTGGCTATCTGACAGGAGATTTTGATGGGTCCTCTTTTACTCAGGATCCCGGTGGCTGGCATCTTTTAGACAATAACAATGGAACATTTTACTATGCATCTCAGACTTTTAATGTAGCATCACTGCCAAGTAAGAAAGTGGTTCAGGTAGCATGGCAGGGTAATCCCGGTTTTATGGGTGGCAGCAGTTTGATTCCGGAATATGCATCACATACCAGATGGAATCAAAATGCAACCTTCCCGGCTGAACTTTCACTAAAAACGACAGCTGACGGGTTAAGGCTTTGTTCCAATCCGATTCCTGAAATAGCGAGTATCTGGGCATCTACTCAAAATTGGGGAACGCAGACTTTGACAACAGCAAATGATCTGTTATCGGGCATATCCTCCAAATGCTTTGACATCACTACTGAATTCAACCTTGCTAATACAACTGCCACAACCATCAAATTTCAAGTGGCAAATAAAACAATCACCTACGATGTTACCAATCATAAGTTAAATGGAAAAACGCTCAATCCTATTGATCAGATTTTAAAAATCAGGATTCTGGGCGACTGGAGTCAATACGAACTATTTGGCAATGATGGTCAGTTCTATTGGTCTGAAAGGTATGCATTTGATCCTGCCAAAAGTAATCTGGGTCTGCTGGTAAATGGAAATGTAACGCTCAATTCCATGGTGTATCACCCTGTTAGCCGAATATGGCCGGGTACTGCGACTTCTGACTTTACTAAATGTGAGGCAGAGTCTGGAACGGTAAGCGGAGGAGCCATTAAAGCAACCTACACAAGCGCATCTGGTGGTTATCAGGTTGGAGTTCTGGACAATATTGGTGCGAATTTTCAAGTTTCAATCTATGCACCATCGGCTGGTACAAAAACCATTTCACTTGTTTATGCCAATGGTATGAGTGATTTAAGATACAAGTCATTGTATGTAAACAACGTCAAAATACGTCAGTTAATTTTTGAGCAGACTGGCGGATGGAGTCAATACTCCATTCTAAATACAGATGTTGTTTTAAATGAAGGACTAAATACCCTTAAAATACAAAGGGATACGGAAGATAATACAGCAACAGATATTGACTATATTCTTTTACCATGGAAAAATGAGATTGACACCACCAATCTGATTTTGCCAAGCAATCCCAATATTTTGTATATGGGTAGAATTGATTTTACAAATCCGGATAAACCCCTGTTTGCCTATCCAAATATAACTATCCAAACAAAGTTTCAGGGTACTTCACTGGAAATGTACCTAAACCACTACAACGGTTCAGATTTTGGTGACAATTATTTTATTTCCGTTGTGGATGGCAAAGCGCCCGTAAAATTTCTGGTTACCACTGGACAAAAAAAATACACGATCGCCAAAGATCTGACCGATGGAATTCATACTGTTGAAATCACGAAGGTGACCGAATCCTATTGCGGAGAATGTGAGTTTCTGGGTTTTAAAACCAGCCCGGCAAAAAGTTTGCTCACTCCTGATCCATTGCCCAGTTTGAAACTCGAATTTTATGGCAATTCCATTACGTGTGGTTATGGAATAGAAGGTGGCGCTCAACCTGCTTCAGACAATAGTTATAAAGCATATCCAGCGGTGGCTGCACGAGAACTGAATGCACAGTTTCAAACCATTAGCTATTCAGGAATTGGAGTCGTGAAAGGCTATCCTTCTTTTCTGATGAAAAATATGTACAACCGAACCATCGCTTTAACAACCTACAAACCTTTCCCGGCAAACAACACCTGGAATTTCACCCGATATATTCCTGATGTTGTAGTGGTAGCATTGGGTACAAACGATTACAACCTGGGTTTTGGTGCAGGAACTATTTCAGTCGCTACCTTTAGTACTGGTTTTAAATCTTTAATCGCCCAAATTCGGGCCGCCTATCCAAATGCTCAGATTGTATGCACAAATAGCCCTATGATTTCCAACACAAAATTGGGAAGCACCATTAATGATGTTGTCACTGATATAAAAACGGCTGGTGACAATAGAGTGTCTTACTTTAGCTTTAGTCCTATGCATGGAGGAGGATTTAACGGGCATCCGGGCGTTGCAGACGGTCAAACAAATGGAAAAGAATTGGCAGCCTATATTTCCTCCATTTTAACCGCAAGTTCTATAGATCAGATTGATGTTCAGAATAACTATTTCACAGTTTATCCCAATCCTGTAAAAAATTCAATAACTATTAATAGTTCTGCACTTGTTAAATCTATTGAACTTTCAGATCTTACAGGAAAAATTCTTAAAGACAAAAAAGTTGATGGTACAGTTGTATCCATGGATTTGAATGAATATCCAAGCGGCATTTATTTACTTAAAGCGACAAACGCCAAAGGAGAACTTTCCATTCAGAAGGTCGTGAAGAATTAATTTCTTTTTTAAATCATCGGATTTGCTATCCTGAGACAATCCTAATTCAATCGAATGAAAAATAAACTCCTGATTTTTGCCCTATTCTTTATCGTATCAATCAATTGCAAATACAGCTGTTGCTTTGCTCTAACCGACAATCAGATAACGATTTCCACACTCATGGATGAAATGGTTTCGCCCGAATCGGGTGTGTGTTTTCCAATACCCTACTATTCCGCCAAACAACTCACGAGTTATGATCGCCGTTCCCTGACACCAGGTACCCCAAACTGGCATGCCAATGACGATTGGTCTGGTTACGTGAGAATGGAAACGAATAATGGGAGGCGGGAGAAAGTGCTCTTTGACGCAAAAGGCCCGGGAGTTATAACCCGAATTATTACTACCGGTGGGTCAGGCATTGCCAATTTACGCATCTATTTTGATGATGAACCGGAGGCAAGTATTTTGATACATGGATTTGATATTTCAAAATTTCCGGTTACCATACCTGCAGGTATGATTTACAAGCATGAACATTACCCTACCTCCCAGGGATGTTCCTTCTTTTATCCCATTCCCTATTCCCAAAGATGTAAGATCACAGTGGATGATGTTAACCGCAATGCATACGTTTATCATGTGAATTATCGTACATACGATGCTGGAACTTCTGTAAAAACCTTCAATCTGGAGGATGCAAAAGCTCTTCAGACGAAAGCTGCCGAAGTTGGTTTCAAGCTTCAGCATCCGGAAAACTTTACCAATGGTGAATTCGTTTCAAGTAAGCAACTTGGGTCAGGTGATTCTTTAAGCCTTGATTTGCCTGTTGGTGAAAAAGCGATAAGGACCTTGACTTTCAACGTCAGTGGTTATAACAAACAAGATTACGCTCAGCTGATGCGTGGATTGATTGTTAAACTAACGTTCGATGATATACAAACGGTGTGGGCCCCATTAAGTGATTTTTCGGGCGCGGGAATGGGTGCTCCCAAAGTTGATAGCTGGTATCTGAGTGCCGATGGTGCAGGCAATGTGATTTTGCGTTTTGTCATGCCCTATCAGCGTAATGCAAAAGTGGAACTCGTGAATGTTTCAAAATACCCGTTATTGGCTAATGTCAAAGTCAATGTTTCAGACTGGACCTGGCAAACCAATACGCTCTATTTCCATGCAACATGGAGGCAGGAAAGGGGGCTTCAGACAAATGTTGGGCTCGATTACAACATGGCTACCCTCACTGGCCGGGGGATTTTCAAAGGTGATGTACTTTCGCTTTATAACTACTGCCCTCGTTGGTACGGGGAAGGTGATGAACATATCTGGGTTGATAACGAGAGCTTCCCTTCCCATTTTGGATGCGGTACAGAAGATTATTACAATTCAACATACGCGCCGATTCATGTCTATTTCAATCCATTTGGAGGTGCTCCGCGTGAAGATGATGAAACATCGCACGGATACAACACCTTTGTACGCACCAGAAATCTTGACGTCATTCCTTTTAATACCAAACTGAAATTCGAGTTCGAGTTGATCAGTTGGGACGGGGGGCTGGTCGATTATGCTTCAACTGTTTATTGGTACGGCGACTTGGATAGCAAGGCGTTAAATCCTTCATCGAACGACGAGGCTTTGCAAACCTTACCCTTAAATAAGAACATTAAAATAGAAGCAGAGTCCGGGACTGTTGGGGGTGGTGCCATTAAAGCAACCTATTCAAGCGCCTCAGGTGGCTATCAGGTAGGAAATTTAGACAATGTTGGTGCCTATTTTCAGATTTCAACAAATTCAGTTTCTGCCGGTAAAAAAGCAATCACCATCATTTATTCGAATGGAATGGGTGATACGAGGTATAAATCGCTATACATCAACGGGGTAAAGATTCAACAATTGACCTTTTTACCAACAGGTGGTTGGAGTAATTATGCTGCTTTAGACCTTGATGTTACTTTGAATGCGGGGAACAATCTTTTAAAAATACAAAGAGATGCCGCAGACAATACAGCAACTGATATTGACTACATCTTGATGACAAGTGAAATGATTACAGATAACATAAAAAAAACAAAATACAATGAAAATGCAGGATTTGAATTTTACCCGAATCCTGTACGAAACACATTTGCTATCCTAACTAAAGATCCATGCAACATTGAGTTGTCAGATATCTCGGGTAGAGTGATCTTTAGCAAAGGAAGGAAGGACACCACAGCAGAACTAAACCTGGCTAACCATCCAAATGGAGTGTATTTACTGAAAGCTACCAATACCAAAGGAGAGTCCTTCGTTCAAAAAGTCATTAAAAATTAGTGAAAAACATAAAGATTTATCCCATTTTAAATTAACGATATGTTATTAGGTTTTGATATTGGAGGCACTAAATGTGCCGTAATTTTAGGCATTAAAAAGAATGATGAGATTCTAATTATAGATAAGGTCACTATGCCAACAGAGAAGCCAACTTACGAAATGATTGAAGTTTTGTTTGTCGCTGCTGAAAATCTGTTACAAAAAAACGCTTTGGAAAAAGAGGATATAGAGGGTGTAGGTATAAGTTGTGGAGGACCTCTAAGCAGTAAGAGAGGAATTATTTTATCTCCACCCAATTTGCCCGGTTGGGATAATGTTCCTATTGTTGAAATGTGTCATAAGAGGTTTGGTAAGCAATCTTTGTTGCAAAACGATGCAAATGCAGGAGCTGTAGCAGAATGGAAATACGGTGCCGGCAAAGGCTTTCAGAATATCATTTTCCTGACTTTTGGAACGGGCATGGGTGCTGGCCTCATTTTGGATGGCAGGCTTTATTCCGGTACTACAGATCTGGCAGGTGAAGTCGGTCACATGCGTTTGGCAGAGATGGGTCCGGCAGGATTTGGGAAAGCCGGATCATTTGAAGGTTTCTGCAGTGGTGGAGGAATAGCACAGTTGGCTCAATTAAAAGCACGACAGAAAATTCAGCTGGGAGAAAAAGTTTCCTTTTGCAAATCGCTTGAAGATCTGCCTTCTTTAACTGCTAAAATGGTTGCTGAGGCTGCTTTTCAGGGCGATCTTGTTGCCATTGATGTATATAAAATGTGTGCTCAGTATCTGGGGAAGGGCCTCTCCATCCTGATTGATGTCCTCAATCCTGAACTGATCATTTTGGGTAGCATTTATGGCCGGTCCAAAGATTTACTGGCATCGTATATGTATGAAGTCATCAACGAGGAAGCCATCCCTGAATCAAATCGGGCATGTCAGATAGTGTCTCCAGGCTTGGCCGAAAATATAGGTGACATGGCTGCGTTGTGCCTGGCTGAACTTGCAGCGGCAAACCATTGATTATTTATTCATTCCCATGAAATTCCGTTAAAACATGATCCAATTGAAGGAAGATAAAGGTTATAAGATAACCGGCACATTAATCAGGGCAGCCATTGTTGCCTCTTTGGGAGGCCTGCTTTTTGGTTTCGATACAGCGGTTATTTCAGGAACAACTTCATCCGTGAAAACGTTGTTCCAGTTATCTGACTGGGAAATTGGTTTTGTTGTATCATCGGCTTTGATCGGAACAATTTTAGGTACTGTAATTATTTCAAAACCCAGCGAAAATTGGGGTAGGAGGGACAGCCTGAAAATATTGGGAAGCTTGTTTTTTATTTCTGCTTTGGGTTGTGCCTTTTCATGGGACTTCTGGTCGTTGTGTGTTTTTCGTTTCATTGGTGGAATAGGGATAGGCGGTTCCTCCGTTTTAGGGCCAATGTACATTGCTGAAATTGCACCTGCAAAACTTCGGGGTCGTCTGGTCATTTTGTTTCAGTTCAATGTTTGTTTTGGTATTCTGATAGCCTATTTATCAAATGCACTTATTGGATTGATGAACACCGATGTACTCCTATTGGAATGGCGATTGATGTTTGCTGTAGGTTGCCTTCCGGCACTCATATTTACCCTCATGCTTTTTACCATTCCAAGAAGTCCTCGTTGGCTTGTATCGGTTCAAAAAGCAGAGGAAGCAGAGAAAGTGCTTGTACAGGTTGGAGAAGTGAACGTGTCTCAGGAAATGAAAGCGATCAAGGATTCATTAAAGAACGTAACCAAAATCAATGAAAAACTTTTTCAGAAAAAATACTTCTATCCGATTTTTTTAGGTGTGAGTGTCGCTGCTTTTAATCAATTGTCCTTTGTGAATGGTTTTCTATATTATCTGAACGATACCTTGAATGAGATTGGTGCAACTTTTGGCGGTAAATTCCAACCTGTATTGATCGGATTGGCCAATGTGATTGCAGTATCGGCTGCCCTTTTGGTCATAGATAAGATTGGAAGAAAAAAGCTATTGTTGATTGGCTCCTGGGGGTGTGCCATACCATTGGCTTTGTGCGCCTACATTGCCTGGACGCGAAATTTAACCGAGCTATTTCCCTGGAGTATTGCAGCTTTTATTCTGTTTTTTTCTTTCTCACAAGGTGCTGTCATCTGGGTCTATATCAGCGAAGTTTTTCCCAATAAGGTGAGAAGCAAAGGTCAATCGTTGGGTAGCTTTACCCATTGGGGTCTTTGTGCCATTGCCGCTCAGGTCTATCCACCCATTGTAGCTTTTTCAAAAATCGGTCTGGCCATTCCCTTTATTTTTGGTGGCATCATGATGATCCTCCAGTTTTTTGTGGTGTGGTTCTTCTATGTTGAAACAAAGGGTGTTCCATTGGAACAATTGGAGGCAAAATTGGGGGTAAGTAAGTAATTGCTTGATCTCTTCTTTGAGAGAGTAGGTAACCTATTCATTCTATTCCAGCATTCTGTATTCCAAAACCCTGTCAATGGTGAAATCTTCTATGCCCAGGTAATAGTTCACTGTATCCACCAATACCCCAAGCGGTAAAAGGCCAATCACTTCGCTGCCGGCTACAGTGACTCCGTATCGGGCAGCTTCCATTTTCACCATTTCAAAAGCCTGGTAAACGGTCGTTTTGGTGAAGTCGGTCAGATTCATGGATACCTGCACCATATTTCTTTCTTTGAGCGAAACACCCATTGCTTTGCAAAACCTTAAACCTCCACCAATATGACGGACTTTTCCGGCTATGGCCCTGGCGATTTCCAGGTCATTTGTGTGCAAGTTTACATTGTAAGCAACCAAAAAATTACGTGCACCAATGATGGTGGCACCAGCAGTGGGGTGAGGGTAGTATGGCCCGAAGTCGGGTTTCCAGAATGGATCCTTTATTTTTTCAGCTAAGCCCTCAAATTGACCACGACGAACATCTGCCAGGTTTTCACGGTGAGGGGCACTCGCTGCCTTTTCATATAAATAAATGGGTAAGTTGAACCTTTTTGCTGCTTCTTCAGCCACCTCTTTTGAAAGAAGAATGACCTCCTCCATTGTTATATTGCTGATGGGGATAAATGGTACGACATCTACTGCACCCATGCGTGGATGCTGGCCCTGATGGGTGGTCAGGTCAATTTCACGAACCGCAGTTCCGATAGCTTCAATTACAACACTTTTCATAGCTTCCGGCGACCCAATAGCTGTAATAACCATTCGGTTGTGATCAATATCGTTGCTGTAATCAAGCAGTTTGACTCCGTTTTTACCCCGGAAACAATCGATGATTTTTTCCATTTTTGCAGTATCCCGACCTTCACTGAAGTTGGGAACACATTCGACAATTTTGTTGATTGTTGTCATGGTCTTTTTCATAAATTTAGTACGAAAGTACCGATTAAAATTGATTTTACATATCTTTGCTCCATTCAAAGTCTATAAAAATGAACATCAGGCAGCTTTACATAACCATGTTTCTTTTGATGGCGCTTTGGCTCATTTTTCAAAGAAATGCCGGGGTGCATCCGAAAATTATTTATGTTACGCCCACTGCCGATGAGATGTTTCTTCATAAAGGCCCATCCGTTCAGGATGCCATCCGATACAAATCGGGCAAAAAGTACTCGCTCGGTCTTACCTTGAGTGGTGGTGGTATAAAATGCCTCTGCCAGGTAGGCGCATTAAAGGCCCTGGAAGAGGAAGGCATTAAGCCAAATGTGATATCAGGCGTAAGTGCAGGTGCAGTAGTAGCCGCTCTATACGCAGATGGATACAGTCCCGATTCCATTCTTTCCATCTTTAAAAACGTCCGTTATTCAGATTTTTTTCGTTTGGAAGTGCCCGATGGTGGACTTTTTTCATTGACAGGCTTTAAGGAATTTCTGGATACCGTTTTGCATGCCAGATCTTTTGAAGAACTTAAAGTTCCGTTGGTGGTGGTTGCAACCGATTTGGACAGGGGTAAAAGTGTGGTCTTTGATAAGGGTCCCTTGGTTGATGCGCTTGTAGCTACCTGTTCAGTCCCTATTTTATTCTGTCCTTATTCGATAGATGAAGTCGATTATGCGGATGGTGGTGTGCTTATGAATTTTCCGGCTTCTGTGATTCGACAGGACTGTAAGTATCTGATAGGAGTAAACTTAAGCCTGCTAAACGCTGATTCGTACGAGAAGTCGATAACCAATATTGCGCTTCGATCCTACAAATTTATTTACCGATCTAATTCGAATTCTGAAAAGAAACTTTGTGATATGTTGGTGGAACCTGCAGCCATTTCAGGTTTTAATGGCGGTGATGTCTGGCGGGCGCAGGAAATCTTTCAAATCGGTTACAACGAAACGAAACGACTCTTACGGGAACAGAAAGATCAAAAAAGTAAAAACGCTAAAAAGTGATAGTAACAAAAAATGGCTGCCTCGATTAGGGCAGCCATTTTTAATTAGTCTGTATAAGTCTTTAGCTAAGCTTTGCCAACGCTTCTTTTACGCGGTTCATAGCCTTTACAATGTTTTCATCAGAAGTTGCATACGAGAAACGCAGACAGTTGGGAGCTCCGAAAGCAGCACCGCCTACAGAAGCTACATGACCTACTTCAAGCAGATACATGGCCAGGTCTCCGGAATTTTCAATACTTCTTCCTTCGAATGATTTTCCATAAAAAGAATCACATTCCGGGAAAATGTAAAAAGCTCCTTCGGGTTTTGCTGTTTTCAATCCTGGAATTTCTCTTGCCAAATTAACTATTAAATCACGACGACGTTCAAAAGCGATACGCATATCCTGAACAGGTTGTTGTGTTCCGGTGTAAGCTGCTTCAGCGGCTTTCTGGGATACAGAACAAGGCCCTGAGGTATATTGACCCTGAAGGGTGCTACAGGCAGATGCGATCCACTGTGGAGCTGCAATCCAGCCAATACGCCAGCCTGTCATCGCGTATGCTTTTGAAACACCGTTGATGATCACTACGCGATCGCGGACAGTTTCAAATTCAGCTATGCTGACATGTTTTCCAATATAATTGATGTGTTCATATATTTCATCCGAAAGAATGATGATGTTGGGATATTTAGCCAAAACATCAGCCAAGCCTTTCATTTCTTCTTTGCTGTAAACGCTTCCGGTAGGATTGGAAGGTGAGCAAAGGATAATAGCTTTTGATTTAGGAGTAATGGCAGCTTCCAATTGAGCAGGTGTGATCTTAAAATCCTGTTCAATACCTGCGCTTACAATCACATTGGTACCTTCTGCCAGTTTAACCATTTCTACATAGCTTACCCAATAAGGTGCGGGAATGATCACTTCGTCACCGGGGCCAATAATACTTAACAAAACATTGCATACCGATTGTTTTGCACCATTTGAACATACAATTTGTTCAGGTTTGTAGTCAAGGCCATTTTCATTTTTCAACTTAGCTACGATGGCATTGCGTAAAGCAGGGTAGCCGGTAACCGGAGAATAGAATGAAAAATTAGCATCAACAGCCTGTTTGGCAGCGTCTTTGATGTGGTCAGGTGTAAAGAAGTCAGGTTCTCCAACACTCATGTTAATTACATCAATACCTTTGGCTTTCAATTCGTTGCTCTTTTGAGACATTGCCAAAGTCTCGGA
>Ga0209123_1001301_pt1 | contig 25319 bp, 20 predicted proteins | sample BarGraIncu00431A_FD_184500 | JGI IMG/M metagenome (GOLD analysis project Ga0209123, IMG submission 184500) | Arctic peat soil microbial communities from Barrow, Alaska, USA - Barrow Graham LP Incubations 004-31A (SPAdes) (version 2) | ecosystem: Environmental > Terrestrial > Soil > Wetlands >...
CCCAGGCTCTGGATCATGAGCAGGTGGGTGTCGCGCCGAGTGGGGTCTACCTCGAACTGCGCGCTGGGCTGCGCGGTTACGCGCGGCGGTATGATGACTTGAATTTGTGGGTCACGTTTCGCAATGGACTCGTAGGTCGGATCCCCGTCATAGGCGCCATCGGCAGTGACCTGGCCAATCTCATGTTCGATTTGATCGAGCAGTGGACCAACCCGGGGACGGGTCATTGGCGTCCTGCTCCGTCAGTATTGAAGCGACGATATAACCGGTGTCGGCGTCCACCGCCAGGTGCAGCTTGCGCCAACTGCGCCGCGACGTCTGACCATGCTCTTCTTGCCGCCATTCGCCCGCGCCGTGATCCGTGCAACAACGCCATAACAAGGCCAAACAACATCGCGGCCAAGCCAAAAACTAGAGATTAAGGGTGAGTGGCCGGTTTTGCACAAATCTTACCGACGGGCCTACTAGCCCGGCATGGCTGGTGCAGCGACGGCGCGTGCGGCCGCACGGCCGGCGATGTAGCCGAGGCCGAGCGCGCCCAGCAACCCGTTGCCCGACATGTAGCCCTGACCGCCCCGGTTGCCGCTGATGCCGGCCGCGGCGCCGCCGCCCGCATAGAGGCCGGGGATCGTCGTGCCGTCCGTGCGCACGACGCGTGCTTCGTCGTCGATCTGCAGTCCGCCCTGGGTGTGAAACAGCGCCGGCCCGATGCGTGTCGCGGTAAACGGCGCGCGCAACACGCCAAGTCCCCATGCGGTGCGGCCGAACGGATCGGCCGCGGTGCCCTCGGCGGAAGCCGCGGCGGCTTCGAGTGTGCTCGCGAGTACGCCTGCATCCATCCGCAGTCGGCTTGCCAGCGCCTTGGCGTCGGTGGCCTCGAACACGCCGCCGTGTTCGACGAGTTCGGCGTATTCCTCCTGCCCGCTCGCCGTGACGTCGCGCACGCGCGTGTCGGCGACGACGTAAAACGGGCCGCCGTGCGCCAGTTCGAGTGCGGCGAAGGCCGAATAGCCGATGCTCTCGTCACCGAAGCGTCGGCCCTGGCTGTCGACGACGATGCCGCCCTTCTCCACCACGGTCCAGGTCACGAGCGACCCGTGCGGGTCGGCCAGGCTGGCATGCGCCTGGTAACCGTTCATGTTGGCGAGCGCTGCGCCCAGCTCGAGGCCCCATTCGATGGCTTCACCCTGGCTGCCGACCGCGCCGCCGTAGGGCGATCCGGCCAGTTCGGGGCAATAGGTCCGCAGCAGCGACGGGTTCGCACCGAAGCCGTTGGTGCAAAGGATCACTGCGCCCGCGCCGATGACCGTGCGCTCACCGGTGGGAGTGTTGGTCACCGCGCCCACCACCGCACCCTCCGGCGAGACGATGAGTTCGACGACGGGGTTGCCGAAGGCGACCGGGATGTCGCGTTCCTCGACCTTGCGCAGGAGGTCGTTCATGAGATCGGCGCCGCGGCGCGACGGCGGCGAATGCAGTCGGTGCACCGAATGGCCGATGTGCTTGTAGGTCTTCACCAGGCTCAGCGCGACGCCGACCTTGTCGGCCAGCCACTCCACCAGCTCGGCCGAGACGCCCGCAAGCCGGTCCCGCAGCCGCGGCGCTTCGTGGGCGCCGGCCACGCGATCGAGGTCGGCCACGAAGGCTTCGGTGCTGTCGTCAACGCCCGCCTCGCGCTGGAACCGCGTACCGGCGGCCGGAATGGAGCCGCTCGAGAGCATGGTGTTGCCCTGCATGCGATCGAGCTTCTCGACCACCGCGATTTCGAGGCTTGGCACCGTGTCGGCGGCAGCCAGCGCGGCCACCAGGCCACAGCCGCCCGCCCCGATCACCAGCACGTCGAAGTGCGCGTCGAATTCCTGTGCGCATGAAGTCATCATCGTCATGTCCGCCGCGTCACTGGACCTTGGCGCCGGAAATCTTCACGGCATGCGCCCAGTTGGTGATTTCCTGCGCCAGGCTGACGCGGAACTGCTCCGGCGTGGACGGGACCGGCTGCAGGCCGAGGGTCGCGAACTGCTTCTTCACCTCTTGCTGCTTCAAGACTTCCGCGATGTCCCTGGAGATCTTGTCGACGATGGCCTTGGGTGTCCCCTTGGGCGCGAAGATGCCGGACCACGGCGCGGCCTGGAAGCCGGGGAAGCCCTGCTCTGCGATCGAGGGGTAGCCGTTGCCGGTGTAGTCGCGGTCGCTGGTCACCGCGATGAGTTTGATCCTTCCCGACTTGACAAAGGCTTCGGCCGCCGGCAGGCCCGTGATGCCGACCTTGACAAAGCCGGCGGCGATGTCGTTCAGGAGCGGGGCCGCGCCCTTGTACTGCACGGCCTGGCTGCGGAAGCCGGCGCGCGTCTTGAGCAGCTCCATCGTCAGGTGCGAGGCCGTACCGTTGCCGTCGGTGCCGTAGGTCTGGTAGACCGGGTCTTTCTTTATGAGGGCGATCAGTTCCTGCAGGGTCTTGGCCGGCACGTCCGGGCTGACCAGGATCGCGTTCGCGTAGATCACGGCGCGGCTGATCGGCTCGAAATCCTTCTGCGGGTCGTAGGGAAGGTTGGGATAGAGCGCACCCGCGATGCCGTGCGATCCGGTGACGCCCAGCAACAGCGTGTAGCCGTCAGGCGCGGCCTTGGCGACCATGGCGGCGCCCAGCGTTCCGCCGGCGCCGCTGCGGTTCTCGATCACGACCGGCTGGCCCCACATGCGGGCGAGGCCGGCGCCGATCACGCGGCCCGTGATGTCGGTCGGCCCGCCAGCTGCGAACGGCACGACCAGGCGCACCGCCTTGTTGGGGTAGCCGTCGGCGGCATCGGCTTGCGCCAGGGTGGGCAGCGCGCCGGTGCCGAGGGCAGCGAGCGTGACGATGCCGGCGCCCAGGGCGCGGCGACGGGTGATGATGGAGGTTGTGTCGAGAATTTTTTGCATGGTGTTTATCTGGTTAGGTCGTTGGAGGGAGGAAACGAGGGACCGGGATGGGATTTCGGAAGCAAGGCCGCCGTCGCGAGCGCGATCTCTTCGGCATCGACGTTGCTGGTGATCAGGACGAGGCAGCCGCGCTGCGCACGGGGAATCACCCCGGCCATCGGCTGTGGTGGCGCGAACAGGTGGCGCACGCCGTGAACGGCGTAGTCCTGTCCGTCTTCGAAACTGAGGATGCCCTTGGCACGCAGCAGCCTTTCGCCCAGGGTGCGCTGGAGCGTTCGCACCCAGTCGGCGTATTCGGCCCAACCGACCGGGCGATCGACGCGCACCACATGGCTCGCAATGCCGTAGCGCAGAAGGTGGCCGAAGCGGCCCGCCGGTGCCGTTGCGCCGGTTGCGGCGATGGGCGTGGAATCGGTCGTGGCCTCGTACGCATGCCGCACCAGGCCTCGCAACACGTCAGGCGCATGGCCGCTGCTCGGCGGCGGCGCGACGAGCACATCGGCCTGCGGGTTGGTTCGCCGCACCAGTTCTTCGATCGCGCGGGCCCCGGCCGGCAAAACCAGGTCCGTCTTCGTGAGCACGACGCGGTCGGCGACCGCCACCTGCAGCATGCATTCGCGGTAGCGTTCCAGGCTGTCCCGTCCATTCACGGCGTCCACGGTCGTCACCACGCCGGCGAACCGATAGTGGCGCGCGACCGAAGGATCGGCCTGCAGCGCGTTGATGAGCGGCAGAGGGTCGGCGAGGCCGGAGGTTTCGACCACGACACGCGCGAAGGCTGGAACCTCGCCGCGCAGCCGACGGAAGAAGAGCCCCTCCAGGCTATCCTGCAAGGGACTGTTGCTAGCGCAGCAGAGGCAGCCGGAGTCGAGCACCACCACGTCGTCGTCGCCCGACTTTTCGAGCAGCACATGGTCCAGCGCCACCGCACCGAACTCGTTGACGATCACCGCCGTGTCGGCGAATTCGGGCTGGCGCACCAGCCGCGCGAGCAGCGTCGTCTTGCCGCTGCCCAGGAACCCCGTGAGCAGATAGACAGGCAATGGCGACCCGGAGAGCGAAGACATCGAGGTGGCCGGAATGGATGCTTGCGGGATCAGCCGGCCGCGTGGTCGGTCGCAACCGCCTGGGGCAGGCCGCGCAGGTAGTCGCCAACCTCGCTGCTCGGGATCACATCCGCGTACTTGCAGTTGAGATCGAACAGGTTGATCGCGTGGCTGGCCTGGAAGCGGTCGAACGCAGCCTCTTCGGGGATGACAACCTTGAAGTTGAAGGAATAGGCATCGACTGCGGTGGCACGCAGGCAACCCGAGGACGTGCAGCCCACCAGAATCAAGGTGTCCACATCCAGGAAGTTGAGCTGGCTCATGAAGGTCGTGCCGAAGAAGCACGAGGGCTTCTGCTTGCTGATGCGGATGTCATGCGAGCGTGGGGCTAGCGGCTCCACGGTCTGCGTTGCATGCGTGTTCGCGATCACGGTCTTCTCGCCACCGCGATGGCTCTTTCCGACCTGGACGCCGCTGTCCATCAGGTCGGGGCGGCGGCCGCTCTCGGTGTAGAAGATCGGAATGCTCTTCGCACGTGCCAGCTCTAACAGTGGCACGATCTGGGCCACCGCATCCCAGGCCTCGGTGCCGCAGTGTGTGCGGTACTGCTTGAGGCCTTCGAGAATGTCCTGCGGCGTGTCGCCGCAGAAGTTGTACTGGACGTCGATGACAAATAGGGCTGGGCGCTTGCCGAAGCCGCCGCGCTTGCCGTAGCCGGCGGCCTTCAACACCTGCTGGTCGCGTTCGGTAAGGAAATCGTCCCAAATCCGTTTTGTGTCACTCATGGTGCCTCCATATAGAAAGTAAGGTAAAAATTAGAAGCGGCGCAGAAAGCGACCGCCAGGCGTGGCGCGTGCGTCGTCGGTGATGCGCCCGTCGTGCATGACGGTGCGGCCGCGCACCAGGGTGCGCACCGGCCAGCCCTTGAGGGTCATGCCTTCGTACGGGGAGTAGTCGGCGTACGACTCCAGCTTGGCCGGCTCGACCACTTTCTCCAGGTCGGGGTCCACCACCAGTAAGTCAGCGTCCTTGCCGATCTCGAGGCTGCCCTTGCTGGGCATGTTGTAGATGCGTGCGGAGTTGCCGGCGGTGAGTTCGACGATCTTCGACAGCGGGACGCCGCGCCGATGGTAGCCTTCGTGCAGCATCAGGGGCAGGATCAGCCCGGTGCCGGGGAAACCGTTGCTGGCCGTCCAAATGTCCTTGTCCTTGGTCGCGCGTTTGCGCGGCACATGATCGGACCCGATCGTGGTGATCGAGCCGTCGAGAACGCCTTCCCACATGGCTTGAACATCGGCCTGGCCACGCACGGGCGGATTGACCTTTGCGTAAGGTCCGGCGGGCGACTCGTCATTGAGACAGAGGTAGTGCGGACAGCTTTCGACGTAAATGGGTGGCCCGTTACGACGCCGGCGATGCCGCCGAACTTCATCCAGCGCTTCGCGACTACTCAGATGAACGATGTTCACCGGCGTCTGTGTCTGCGCGGCGAAGTAGCATACCCGGTGCACGTTCTCGGCCTCGAGGAAGTCGGGACTCTGCTCGTTCCACGCCTTCAGATCATCCCGCCCCGCGGCCCGCAGAGGATCACGCAGGACCGGGATCACTTCGACGTTCTCGCAGTGCACGCCAAGAATCGCGCCCGGGATGCGCGCCGTCTCGCGCAGTGCGGCGTACAGCAGGCCGTCGTCGATGTCGGTGAAGCCTTGAGACAGGCCCGCCGTCCCTTTGTACATCATGTAGAGCTTGTAGGAGGACACGCCGAACCGCTTTGAGATCTCCTCCAGCGTCTGCACATGCAGATGGCTGGTAATGCCGAAGTGGAAACCGAAGTCGATGCAGCTCTGGCGTTCAGCTAGAGTGCGGGCCGCGTCGAACGACTCGCGGATGTCCTTGGAACGGTGGAAAGACAGCACCGAGGTTGTCCCCCCCAGGGCGGCATGGCGCGACTCGGTTTCGAAGTCGGTCTCTGGCGAGCCGAAGCCGAAGTGCACATGTGGGTCGATCACCCCCGGCAAGAGCCATAGCCCTTGACAATCGATGGTCTCGCGTGCAGGCAGGTCTGTGCCCCGTTCGGCGATGACCGCAATACGCCCGTCCTTGACGCCGAGCACGCCCGGGGTCAAGCCTGTTTGCGGCAGCATCAGTCGGGCATTGGTTAGCAAAAGGTCCAAAGTCATGTCGGTGTCTCGATGCAAGGGGTTAAACGGACAAGGGCGCCGCTGACTCGGTGGTTCCGGCCGCGACGAACGAATGCAGGACACTGGCAAGGATGCCGCCTGCGGCCATCAGCTTGCGCTCGGCCTCGGTCAGCACCTGCGGCAGCACCTGGAAGTGAATGGCGCCCGTTTCACCCAGCGCGGTGACCTCGACCGGAGCACCTTCGAGAACGGCTTGGACGACATTGGTGAACGAGAAGCGCTCGCTGCCGGACAGGCCCAGCTGCCGCCAGCCTTCACCAGGTCGGAACATGAGCGGCAGCACGCCCACGCCGACGAGGTTGGCGCGATGGATGCGCTCGAACGACTCCGCGATAACCGCACGCACGCCAAGCAGGGCCGACCCTTTTGCCGCCCAGTCGCGACTGCTGCCCGTGCCGTACTCTTTACCGGCCAGCACAATCGCAGCGCAGCCTTCTTGTCGGTAGGCCGCCGCGGCGTCGAAGATCGTCATCACGGCACCATCGGGGAAATGCCGGGTGACCCCACCTTCCACCTCCGGCATCAGCGCGTTCTTGATGCGGATGTTGGCGAAGGTGGCGCGCGTCATCACCTCGTGGTTGCAGCGACGCGAGACATAGCTATTGAAGTCGCGTGGTGCCACTCCGGCCGCTATCAGGTATTGCCCTGCCGGCGTGTCGAGCGGAATCTCGCCGCCGGGTGAGATGTGATCGGTGGTCAGCGAATCACCGACGGCGATCAACACCCGCGCCTCACCTAGCGCAGCGGCGAGCCCGAGAACGCTATCGCCGCGCGGCGCATCACGGAAAAATGGCGGTTCAACAAGGTAACCCGATGCCAGATCCCAAGGGAACCGCACGCCATTCGGTGCATCCAGCTCCTGCCACAGGCTGCTGTCCGTGCCCTGCAACGATTTTTTTTCATAGGTATCGATGAACAGCTGAGGGTCGTTGGTCAGCGGCAACAGCGCTTCGATCTCTTGCGGGCTCGGCCAAAGCTCGTGCAGGTACACCGGCTGGCCATCGCGATCATGCGCCACGGGATCATGTTCGAAATCGATGTCGATGCGCCCAGCCAGCGCATACAACACAACCAGTGGCGGCGAACCGATGTAGTTGGCGCGGATCAGCTTGTGGATGCGTCCTTCAAAGTTACGGTTGCCCGACAGCACGGCGGCAGCGACCAGGCCCTCCGTCTCGATGGCCTGTGCCGCTTCGGGGGCCAGGGGTCCGGACTTGCCGCCGCAGGTGGTGCAACCATAGCCAATGACGTGGAAACCCAGCGTCTCGAGCGCCGGCAGCAGGCCGGCCTCCGCAAGATACTGGGTCACGGCACGTGAGCCAGGGGCCAGCGAGGTCTTGACCCAGGGCGGGGGTGCGATGCCGCGCTCGACCGCTTTACGTGCCAACAGACCGGCCGCGAACATGACGGCAGGGTTGGAGGTATTGGTGCACGAGGTAATTGCAGCCAGTACCACCGAGCCATGGCGCAGGCCGGTGGCAGGGGCCGTCTGCGCTGCGACGGGCACAACGCCGAAGCCACCGCGCGACATCGGTGCGCTCAGCCGGGCGCGAAAGTCAGCGGGCACTGCGGCCAGCTCCATCCGGTCTTGCGGTCGCTGCGGTCCGGCCAGGCTCGGACGCGCACTCGACAGGTCGATTTCGATTACCCGGTCATAGCGCGCCGTTGCGGCCTGTGCGTCGCGGTACAAGTGGTTGACCCGGCTATAGGTCGCCACCAACGCAACCTGCGCCGCGCTGCGCCCAGTGTCATGCAGGTAACGAAGGGTCTGCGCATCGACCGGAAAGAAGCCGCAGGTCGCGCCGTACTCGGGAGCCATGTTGGCAATGGTCGCGCGCTCTGGCACCGGCAAGTTCAACACAGCCGGGCCGAAGAACTCAACCATACAATTGGCAACACCGGCACCCCGCAAGGTTTGGGTGATGAGCAATGCCGCATCGGTGGTCAGGGCCGGTGCCTTGATGGCACTGACAAGACGCACGCCCACCACTTGAGGCAACGGGAAAGTATAGGCTTGACCTAGCAATGCAGCCTCGGCGTCGATGCCACCCACACCCCAGCCAAGCACGCCGAGTGCATTAACCATCGGAGTGTGCGAATCGCCGCCAATCACGAAATCGGGGAAAGCCCAGAGGCCGTCGTCACGTTGCGCGGTGGCCACCACCGGTGCGATGTGCTCCAGGTTGACTTGATGAATGATGCCGGTGCCTGGCGGGTACACGCGCAGACCGCGAAAGGCCTGCTGTGCCCACTTCAAAAAACGGTAGCGCTCGCTGTTGCGCTCGAACTCTCGGCCAAGGTTGCGCACCAGCGCAGTTCCATCACCCCAATAGTCAACCTGCAGCGAATGATCGACGATCAAATCGACTGGCACGCGGGTGTCAACGGCAGCGGGATCCCCGCCTGCACGCGCCACGGCGTCGCGTAACGCAGCCAAATCCTGCAGCACGGGCAGGCCACTGGAGTCGGGAAGAATTACGCGGCTCACGTGCAGCGGCAGGTCGGCACCCCCGCAGGTCGGCGCGTCAAGCAGAGCCTGGATCTCGGCATCAGACACCGCTGCACCCCAGGCGCGGTGACGGCAGAGGTTTTCCAGCAGCACGCGAAGCACGTAGGGCAAGTCGGCGATGTCGCGTCCCGCCGCGTGTGCGATCTGGCCGATATCCACATAGCGAAATGTTTCGCGAGAGCACTGGAACTGACGAAGCATAGGAGGTTCTGGAAGGTGTTTAAACCATTTAATTTAATTCAGTTTAGGATAAATACGCAAATGTGTCAACACTTTTCTTATTGATGACAGCGCAAAGTCGTAATGTCCCCTTTCTTGTTAAGGGGCGATTCAATGGCAGAGGTAGTACAGATGAGTTTGAAAGAAGCGGATCGATACGCGGTGATTCTGCAGGTCATTGAACGCACCATGGCCCAGTCAGACGCTGCGTTGTGGCTGAGGCTGCGCAAACTGCAAGCCAAAGTCGCATCGCAGAATGCATCAAAGCAATCCAGCGACACAGCCTGATCGAACTGAAGCGAAGAAACGCAGTTCACGCGCATCAGGTGCATGCGCTCGCCATGGATAACTGACCTGCTCACACCACAAGGGCGTGGACAGCCGGCGAGTACGCCGGTGCGTCAGTTACCCACCGCTCCTCGATCCTTCGCCTTCAGCCTTACGCGCTCGCTAACAGCCATTGAAATGAAAGTCAGACCGCAATATCCGAACCTCGATACGCCAACTCAAAAGGGGACATTTCAATTTTGGGTTGACACACTTTTTAGATTGATGACCTGAAAAATGACACTCGACCAAGAGTAAATGATAAATTTTAAGTGGTAACAGCCGGAAGTCGCCCACCAATTGTGTTGACACTATTTTAAATACCAACTACACTGTTGACACTATGAATGAAACCAAGAGCAACTTGCTGAACCGGGAAGAGGCCTCTGGTCCGTTGGCAGATCAGGTCTACAACCAGGTGCTCGACGCCATCTACCAAGGGCGTTTGCCACTTGGCAGCGTGGTCAACGAGGCGGCGCTCGCCCAGGAATTCGGTGTCAGCCGAGGCCCGGTGCGTGAGGCGGTCCGCCGTCTACAGGGCATCCAACTCGTGACCCGAGAGCCCTATATGAAGGCCCGGGTGGTCACGATGTCGGCCGAAGCGGTGGTCGAGTTGTTCCAGTTGCGCATGGCGCTGGAGGGTATGGCCTGCCATCTCGCGACCCAGCGCATGAGCGACGCTGAGATCGACGGCTTGCTCGCCGATTTCGAGCTTGATCATGAACGCCGAATCCCCGGCGGCAGTCCCGTACCGCGCGTATTCGATCTGCACGAACGCATCGTGCGTGCCTGCGGCAACAGCCGCATCATCAATGCCTTGTGCGGCGACCTCTATCACCTGCTGCGCATCTACCGTCGCCATTCCGGCACCGTGCTTGAGCGCAAAGAAGACGCCTACTCCGAGCATTGGCAGCTGCTGCGCGCGATGAAGTCGCGTGACACCGAGTTGGCCGAGTCGCTGATGCGTGCGCATATCGGGCGCGCGGCGCAGCATCTTTCCCATCATCTTGACGCAGCGCCAACACCGGCGCGCAAAGCCGCTTAATCGACCATTGGAGCCCCACATGAACAACCCCCGCAAATTTCGTGACCTGCTCAAGAGCGAGGACCTGATCGTCTCCCCTGGCGTCTATGACGGCTACAGCATTCGCCTCGTTGAAGCGGCTGGCTTCAAGACGGCATGCACAAGCGGCGCCGCGCTGTCTAACGCCTTGCTCGGCGTGGCCGACATTGGCGTGATGGGCTTGACCGAAAACGTCAACCATTGTCGTAACTTAGCAAGATCGGTGTCGATCCCGTTGACCGCCGACGCCGACACGGGCTACGGCAACCCGGTGAACGTTTTTCACACCGTGCAGATGTTCGAAGAGGCCGGCGTGGCCGGCGTCAACCTGGAAGACCAGGTCAGTCCCAAGCGCTGCGGCCACATGCCCGGCAAGGACGTCGTGAGCCTGGCTGAGATGGTCAAGAAAATCGAGGCGGCTTGCCTCGCACGCCGTAACGACGACTTCGTGATTATCGCCCGCACCGATTCGCTCGCCATTGAAGGCATTGAGGGCGCGGTCAAGCGCGCGCGCGCCTACGCCGCAGCGGGCGCCGACATGCTGTTTCCCGATGCGGTGCTCAGCGAGGAGGACATCCAGCGACTGGTCGATGCAGCGGGCATCCCGGTCAGCATCAATATGGGCTTTGGCATCCGGGTCCGGCCGACGACGCCGCTGATCCCGCTGCCGCGCCTGAAGGCTCTCGGCGTCAAGCGCGTCAGTCTACCGCGCATGCTGCCGGCAGCGGCCATCCGCTCGATGCAGCAGGCGCTGCAAGTGATGAAGGAGGTGATTGCCAGCGGGCAGCCCGCCGACCGTCCCGACCTGCTCGTCGGCATCGAAGACATCATGAAGCTGATGGGCTACGAGCAGATGCGCGCCCTGGAGTCACGTCTGACCCAGCTCGACCCTGAACCGTCGCAGAACGCGTAAAGGTCCGCCCACTGACGAGTCTGGCAATGCGCACGCAAGCCTCCGCGCCTCATTGTCTTGTAACAGGCAGCGCTTCCGGCATCGGTCTCGCGCTGACTCGCCGCGGTTCTGAAAATCATCTAGCCGGCATCCTACCTCCGAGGTAGGTGTTGGGTCTAAAGTGAGTTTGCGAACTTTCTTTAACCAACTGGAGGCTGAAATGAAATACTGCGGAATTGACCTTCATTCGAACAACAGCGTGGTGTCGGGGGTCTAAGCCGGAACCCCAGAAAATTCCGTCACCCCAAATCCAGCCCGTCCAGGAGCGTGTCCAGGTCGATCATCTTGCCGCTGCTCTGGAACGTGTAGTGCCCGTTCAGCAGGATGTGCCGCCAAGCCGCCGGCGAGATCCGGGTGATCAGCTCCACGGCCTTGGTATTGCCGCTGGCCTCGCACTTCGTCAGTAGGTGCGACAGGATGGCCGAGTTGTAGTAAATAATCGCGTTGGCGATCAGCCTGGCGCATTGGTTGCTGATCTCGATTTCGATGTCAGTGCGTCCGGTCAGTTCCTTCTTTCCGCTGACCTGGGCGATGGTCGAGCGTAGCTGGTGGTAAGACTCTATGCGGTTCTGCGAGCGGTGGACGTTACGTTCCAGTTGTGGATCGCGCAGGTAGCGCAAGGTGTAGATGCTGCGCACAATCTTGTCGAACTCGAAGATCGCGCGCCGCGTCGAGTTCGTTGCGGTGTAGGTGCACAGCTTGCGGATCAGCGTGCCCTGGGTCATCTCCTTCAGCCCGATCGTGGCGACGATTTGGTTCATGTTCGGTTTTTCGTCGACGATCACCGCCAGGTCAGCCTGGCCGATCGGGCAGATCAGGAAGTTCTCGTACAGCGCCAGGTCGTCGGCGCAATACAGTTCTTTCAACTGGTCATTGAGGTTGGTAAAGCGCGGGCCGAACCAGCTCAGGATGGCGAAGTTGGCCTTGTTGACGCTGTGCATGTCGCCGGTGATCGCCGTTGGCATGATGTCCGACGTGTTGCGATACCAGATGTCGAACACATGGTGCGCCTCGTAGTCGTGCGCGCCGATCAGGTAGCCGTTGAGCGGCACGTGGTTGCATAGCAGGGTGTAGGCGACCACGCCCTTCCCACGCCCGAAGTATTTGCGCGAGTAGCGCGCCTTCACGGTTGGCCGCTCGACGCCGAATTTTTGACCATCGACGGCGCCGTACAGGGTATTCAGGTCGAACGAGTAATGCGGGAAGATCGGCAGTGCGGCGATGGCGTTGCTGATGCGGTCATTGGCGGCCTGCAGCGATGCCTGGCGCAGGTACTGCTGGTAGGTCGTCTCCAGCACGTGGTAGGGGATGTCGCTGGTGCGCGCCATAACCTGATTGCCGTGGTTCATCGCTTGAGCGATGATAACCGCCATCAGGCTGTCGGCATCGGCCACCTTCTTCGCATAGCGCGGCTGCAATGGCGTCAGCGCCGACAAGAACTGGCACTGGGCATTGACGAAGCGAAACACGTCGGCGACATCGCAGTGTGGCAGTAGCTCGTAAAACGCCGGCTCGCGGACCTTCTGGTTATCACCCTTGGGCTTGCGCCAAATCAGCTTCTTCGTGTCCTTGTCGTAGTCCAGGTGCGTCAGCTTGCCCTGTTTCAGTTCGCTGTCGAATGCCAGCCATTGCTTGCGCAGCTCGGCTGTCAGCGCGGCGAGCTGGACATCGATCGGCTGGCGCAGGAAGGGGATGTCCATTTTCGCCAGCACATCGGCCTTCTCGTCCATCGAGACGAGTTCGTCGGAGAAGTGGCGGTGTTGCAGGCTGTCGTCGAGATAGATTTCGCCCGACTCGAATCGCCTCCTGATCTGCCGGAATAGCCAGAACTCATAGTGATCGGCGTGCAGTCCGGTCGGCTTGCCGTCGGCATCGAAGGTCAACAGGTATGGCCGCAATCGTTTCGGCAACGTGGCCTCTGGACATTCCGCCAGCGGCCGTTGTGACAGGCGCTGCTGCTTGGCGAACACACTCTTGGCCCAGGCCAGCGCTGCGAGCCACGGACTGTCGGGGACGGTGCTGGCAAAGTCGAGCGCGACGTACAGCGGTCGCAAATGTCGGCGGATGCGTTCAGCCAGGCTGTCCACCGCTTGCCAGTGCAGGGCCAGTTTGCTCACCGGCTTCACGCTCAAGCGCTGACCGGTGATCTGAAGCGTGTCTTTGGGCATGATCTTGTACGCGCGCTGGCGCACGTTGCCAAACGGCGTGGTATCGGCCACCGTGTCATCGACGTAGATCAACAGCAGGCGACCAACCTGCGGCGTGTCCTGCTGACGACGCACCTGTTCCGCCAAGAAAGCCTTTTGCGCGAGCGCGCTGCTCTCGTCCTCCAACTGCTTCATGTGATAGGCCATCGCATCGACCAGGTTGTCGGAGAGCTGCCGGTAGCGTTGCCAGGCGTAGCACAGCAGGTAAAGATGGGTCTGATCCGCCTTGAGGTTGCGCAGGTCGTGGACGGTGTAGAAGTTGGCCAGACTCGCGTAGTACAGCAGGTTCTGCTGCGAAACGCCCAGCTTGTGCAGCAACGTCTTGGCGATCCGGTGCAGCGGCTCCAGCATGGCGCGCTTCTCGCGCTCGCGGATCATCTGGCGCCAGCCGAAGTCCTTGGCGTCTTGCTTGAGCGCCGCCAGTTGAGACAGGGTGTCATCACGCACCAGGAGCTGGGCCAGTGCGGCCTTGGCCGCGTCGTCGAGCACTTGCGCCAGCAGATCGGCCAAACGCCGACGTTCGGTGGACAGTGTTTCGCTGATCAGCTCTTGCAGGGTGGTGTAGCCGGGCCGGATGATCTTGTGCTTGTTGAGCCAGACGATCAACTCCGCGACCACAAATCCCGGCGTCACGTCGCGCCGCACGGTCTGCGTGGCCTGCTGCCCAAGCTGCGGCAGGAAGTCGGCCGTCCACAGCCGGTAGCCGAACAGTTCGGCAACTCGCTCGCGCTGGGTGTAATGCTCATGCTTCGTGATCGGCTTGCGCTCAAACGCTTCGCCATCGAAATAGCGGCTCAGCACGAAGGCGCAATCGTCCTCGACCTCGTTCCAGTCAAAGCGAAAGAAGGCATGTTTGGCCTTGAAGTAGCCGATTTGCAAGAGGCAGTAGACCTGGGCGTGGAGGCCGGGACGGCTGCTGGCGAACGCCAGTTCGGTTTCCGTCAACGCCAAGTATTCCAGCCGTTGTGCATCGTCGAAGTCCGGCAGGCCGTACAGGGCTTCCTGCTCGGCGTCAGACAGGACATTTAGCAGCTTATTTTTGGTGGTCATTGTTGCGTCGTTCCCTGCGTGCATGGCCAGCCATGGCCGCTTTGGAAATCATCCAAACAGGGGTTATCGGGTGACGCGGTAGTGAGAAAGCCAACGAGCATCGGGTCAGGCCGTAGCTGGTTGGGGTTGAAGTGCCCAAATTCGTTTGACTTGGCTAGTACTGCAGCCGGCCAGTTCGGCCGTGCGCTTGATGGTCAAGCCGGTGCGACGCAGCGCAACGATACGCTCGTGCGTCGCCGTGTCTGGGATACGCCCAGCGTACTTGTGGGCGGTCTTGGCAAGCTGCACGCCTTGGCGCTGACGTTCACGGCGGGTCTCGTAGTCGTCACGGGCCATTTGCAGGGCCAACTTGAGCAACAGTTCCTGCACCGACTCCAGCACGATGCGGGTTACTGTATCGGTAGCTTTAGCGAAGTCGGTGAAGTCGACCACGCCGGGCACGGCCAAACGCGCGCCTTTAGCGCGGATCGAGGCGACCAGCCGTTCGGCCTCGGGCAGCGGCAGGCGGCTGATGCGGTCGATCTTCTCGGCGACAACGACCTCGCCCGGTTGCAAGTCAGCAATCATTCGCAGCAGTTCGGGACGGTCAGCGCGTGCGCCGGACGCCTTCTCGCGATAGACGCCTGCGATGTAATAGCCGGCCTGGCGGGCGCTGTTCTCGATGTCGGCTTGGCGAGCAAGGTCTTGTTCGTCGGTGCTGACGCGCAGGTAGAGTCGGGCGATTTGCATGAAGTTGATGGCCAAGTTGGGTACACCTCACTTGGCTACCTTCTGGAGACCAGGCCAAGAACAAAAAAGCCAATGTAAGTTGGCTACGCCCTATTTGACCATGTATCTTGGCCTCTTCTACTGCTTTTTCTGTTCCGCGGCACCTCAGTCAGACCCCATGGCGGAATTTTCTGGGGTTCCGGCGTAGACCCCCAAGACGTTCAATCCGGTTTCCCCTCATAAGTGAGGGGGTGAAGGTAACGTCCTGCCTGGTACTGACCGAGGCGGCGAAATGGCTGGATTTAGCCAGTCATCTCACCGCGCTCAGGGTGGGGGAATTTGAGGTGGCCACAAGTGGGGGAATTTGGGTGGCCATCAGGGCGCAACAAAAGACTGAGGCGTGGATCAGTGCGTCCGTGCTGAACGTGATGTCAGACCTTGGCATGCCGGTGTCGGTGAAAGTCTGAGAAGTGCGGGAGATCGGGATCGCCATGACCTCATTTCGATTTATGCAACAACGCCCATGCTGAGTGGTCAAAAAGAAAACTTCACGGCAGCCAGTCTGCGGTGTGCAGCCCAATCGTCGGCGCTGCCGCGCGATATGGCGGGCGCTCACCGTCGTAGGTGAGCGGCAGGCCCACCGTCGGAAACGCACCTTCCGGACCCTGCTGCAGGATTCCCAACGCCAGCGTCTGCGGATCTGTAACCACCTGCTCGATGGTCTGCACGGGCGCATTCGGCACGCCGGCCGCATCGAGCAGTGCGCCGAGTTCCTTGCAGGTGAAGCCGGCAGCAAAGGCCTCAATAATCGGCAGGAGCTGGGCCTTGTGGGTCACACGCCCGCTGTTGGCGCGGAAGCGTTCGTCGGCAGACAGTTCCGGACGCTGCATAACGCCGGCGAGCTTGGCAAAGAGGCTGTCGTTGCCCGCGCCGATCACCAGCCAGCCGTCCTTCGTCCTGAATGCCTGGTAAGGAGAGATGCCGGCGGCGCCGGAACCCTGCGGCAGCTGAGGCTTCCCGCTCATCTGCTGACGGCAGATCGGCGTGGCTGTCCAAGCCAGTGCGGTTTCGAACAGCGAGGTGCGTACCACGCAGCCGACGCCGGTGCGGCGGCGCTCGATCAGCGCGCCCATGATGCCGATGGCACCCCACATGCCCGAGCCCATGTCGATAATGGAAACACCCACGCGGATCGGTGCGCGTTCCACGCTTTCCCCCGTGATGCTCATCATGCCGCCATAGGCCTGCATCAACGGGTCGTAACCGGGCTTCTCCGCCATGGGGCCGGTGTGGCCGAAGGCACCGATCTCGCAGTAGACAAGCGAGGGATTTGCCACGCGCAGGCCGATCGGACCCAGGCCAAGCTTTTCGGCAGCGCCGGTGCGCATGTTGCAGATCACCGCGTCGGCCTTGCACACGATCAATTCGCGCAGCGCGTCGCACTGAGCCCGGTCGCGAAGGTCGACGGCCACGCTCTGCTTGTCGCGGTTGAACGCTGTAAAGTGCGGCGCCGAGCCGGCGTGAAAGGGTGGGCCCCAACTGCGCGCGGTGTCGCCGCCTTCGGGGTTCTCGACCTTGATTACCTCCGCGCCAAGCGAGGCAAGAATAAAGCCGGTGTAGGGCGCCGCCACACTGTGACCGATTTCAACCACGGTGAAGCCCGCTAGGGGTTGGGAATGGGACATAAAATAACTCCAGTAATTCAGCGGCACCGCGATCAGGAGCCGCGGGCGAGTAGGCGATAGGCGCGGTCGGCGACGGGCTTGTCCACCATAGCGCCTTCGAACAGCACGGCGCCGCGGCCCTGTGCCAGGCCTTGCTCGTAGGCAGCGACCAAGTGCTGCGCGCGCTCCAGCTCCAGCTTCGAGGCACTGAAGGCGGCGTTGAGAAGCGGCACCTGCGCAGGGTGCACGCAGGTGGCGCAGGCAAAACCGAGCGCACGAGATCGCGCCAGCATTGCGCGGTAGGCGTCGCTGTCGGCCACGCCCGCCACGCTCGTCAGCACGCCAAGCGGCAGGATGCCAGCCGCGCGTGCGGCCTGCAGCCCCATCATCTTGGCAACATAAAGCGTGTCGGCCGTCGGCTCGGCCTGCAGGTCCGTAGCGAGATCCTCGCCACCGACCGCCATCGCTACCATGCGCGCGTCGGCGCGGGCGATGGCCGGGAGGTGTTCCAGCGCGGCGGCCGTTTCAACCAGGGCGACGAAGCGCGTGTGGCCGGGCGCCAGGCCCACCTCAAGCTCGCGTGCGGTGACCACCTCTGCCAGCAGCCGGATGTGCTCGGCTCCCATAACCTTGGGGATCACGAGGCCCATGACTGCGGGGCCGACGGCCGCCCTGATGTCCTCCACCGCCCACTGCAGCTCGCGGTTAATGCGAACCAGTACGTCGGCGCCGGCCTGGCCCACGATGGTGGCGGTAGCCACGCCGGCGCGGGCCGAGGTCTTCTCCGCCGGACTCACCGAGTCCTCCAGGTCGAGAATGATCGCGTCCGCGCCACGCGTGTGGGCCTTCGCCACGAAACGTTCGGCGTTCGCCGGGCAGAACAGGAGGGACCGCCAGGCGGGCAGTGCGCGCGCGGTCATTGCGCGTCCTCAAATTGAAGTGTGCAGCTGGCCGCGAGCGCGCCGTGTTCGTCGCCGGCCCAGGCCTCGACCTTGTCGCCCTCGATCGCGCAGCCACCCACCTTGAGTGTGCCGCCCACGAAGAGCGGCTTCACCAGCCGCGCAGTGAGGCCGGCGAGGCGACGGCCATCGGCACGCTTGAGCGCCTCCTCGATGACCAGGTGCAACGTCAGCGCGCCGTTCATCACGCAGGCTGGATAGCCCTCCTGCTCGCGCGCGTAGTCGGCGTCGTAGTGGATGCGGTGCCCGTTCCAGGTGAGCGCCGAATAGCGGAACACCAGCACGGGATCCATTTTCCACTCCGCGCTCCAGGCGGCGGCGTCCGGCACGGGGGTCGACGCGGCGGCAGCCGCTTTTACATTGGCGTCCGGGGCGTTGCGGTAGACAACTTCCTGCTGCTCTATTACCACCGGACGGCCTTCGACCGAAATGGTGTGCAGCACCTTCAGGAAAACGAGCGTGCCGTTGCGGCCTTCCTTCTGCTCGATGCCGGCGATCTCCGAGCGCTTCTCGGCGCGGTCACCTACGCGCAGCACGCCGGGGAAGCTGACCTTGCGACCGACGAACATGCGGCGCGGCAGCGGAAGGGGCGGCAAGAATTCACCCTTCTTCGGGTGCCCGTCGTGACCAATCTGGGAACGGCGCGCGTTGAGCGTGAAGAACATCGAGTACCAGTGCGGCGGGACCGGGCTGCCGTGCTCGAACGTGTCCGGATCGAGGTCGAGCATGGCCGCCATGCGGCGCACGGCCGACAGCGTCACCTCGTCATCGACGGTCATTGAGCGGCCGATCCAGCCGGCGAATTCGGCGGCGATGTCGCGCGCGGGAGTAGGGGCTTCAGCGGTCATGGTGGTGCATTCCTCAGTATGAGCGCGGTAGGCCCAGCACGTTCTGCCCGATGTTGGCCAGGATCAGGTTGGTGGAAATCGGGGCGATGCGCGCCAAGCGCGCTTCGCGCCACTTTCGCTCCACGTTGTACTCGCGGGCGAAGCCGAAGCCGCCGTGCGTCTGCATGCAGGCCTCGGCAGCATTCCACAGGCACTCGGCGGCGAGGTAGCGTGCCATATTGGCTTCTGCGCCGCAGGGCAGGCCGGCTTCGAACATCGCGGTCGCACGGCGCACCATCAGGTCGGCCGCCTCCATCTGCACGTGCGCCTGGGCGATAGGGAACTGGATCCCTTGGTTGGCGCCGATCGGTCGATTGAATACCACACGTTCCTTGGCGTAGGCGGTGGCTGTGCGAACGAACCAGCGGGTCGAGCCGACAGCCTCGGCGGCGGTGATCATGCGCTCGGCGTTCATGCCGTCGAGGATGTAGCGGAAGCCCTTGCCCTCCTCCCCGATCAGTGTGTCGGCCGGAATGTCCAGGTCTTCAAAGAAGACTTCGGTTGCGTGGTGGTTCACCATCGCCGGGATCGGCCGGATGGTCAGGCCGTGGCCAAGGCACTCGCGGATGTCGATCAGGAAGGTCGAGATACCTTCTGTCTTGCTCTTCGCCTCGGCGGCGGGCGTCGTGCGCGCCAGCACCAACATCAAGTCCGAATGCAGCGCGCGCGAGGTCCAGACCTTCTGGCCGTTAATGCGGTAGCCCTTGTCGGTGCGCGTGGCGCGGGTCTTGATCTGCGTGGTGTCGGAGCCGGAGGTCGGCTCGGTGACGCCGAAGGCCTGCAGGCGCAGCCGCCCGGCGGCGATCTCGGGGAGGTAGCGCTTCTTCTGCTCATCGCTGCCGTGGCGCAGCACGGTGCCCATCGTGTACATCTGGGCATGTCCGGCGGCGGCGTGGCAGCCGGCGGCGCAGATCTCCTCCATGATCACCGCGGCGGCGCGCAGCGGAAGGCCAGAGCCGCCGTATTCTTCGGGGATCAGCGAGGCGAGGAAACCGGCATTGGTCAGCGCGTCGATGAACTCGGTGGGGTACTTCTCCTCGTCCTCGAGGCCGCGCCAGTATTCCTGCGGAAAGGCGGCGCACACGCGGCGAACCGCCTCGCGCACGTCGGGGAAATCTTCGCCGAGTTGCATCGTGATCTGTGCAGCGCCGACGTCTTGATTGTGTGTAGTGGAACTCATAGGGACTCCGTGTGAATAGCTTCCATGATAGGTGCGAACATCCTCGAAGAACTCGTTCCGACGTGGCCGACAGCGACATTTCAGCGGGCTGATTTGTCGGCGGGGCGCGCCCGCCTCAGGAGGTCTTGACGACCGCGTAGCCGGACTGTGGCACCAAGATGCGCTGGTGCTCCGCGCCATCGGCGCAGCCTGGCGGGAAGTGGATGGTGATCGCTTCGCGCAACAGCGCCATCATTGATTCCTGAAGTTCCTCGCGCTGCCATGTGTGCACGCCGATGCCCACGGCCAGCGGTTGGCCGCCCACGTCCACAGGTACCAGCGTGGCAATCACGGAGGAGCCTTCGGTGACGGAATCCGCGCTGAAGGCGAAGCCGGTGCCGCGGCATTCGAAAACCTCGTTCAGCAGCGCCTTGCCGTCCACGGGCTTGGGAAAGTCGACGTCAGTGGCATTGACGCTGCGCACGATGCGCAACACCTCATCGTCGGGCATGGTGCTCAGGAGCACCTTACCGACAGCAGAGCGGCAGATCGGGCGCAATAGCCCTGGCTTGAGGCCCACGCGTGAGCTGCGCGCCGACACGATGTGGATATACTGCGCGTGCAGGCCGTTCTGCATTGCCAGTATCGCCACGTGGCCCGAGCGCTGAGCCAGCATCTCCATGAAATCGAGCAGGCTCCCTTGGGCCAGCATACGCTGGTGCTGCCACATGCCGAGGAAGCTCACGCGCAGCGTGGGCAGGAAGGTGCGGGCGTGGCGGTCGTGCTGTAGGTAGCCCAGGTCGCTTAGGCCATGGAGTAGCACCGAGGTGCTCGATTGCGGGTACCCAAGGCGCTGGGCCACTTCGCTGACCGTCAGGGCGCGCTGCTCTACCGCGAACAGCTCCAGCACTTCGAGGCTGCGGTGCAGTGAGCCCACCGACTTGCCATAAGGCATTTCGGGGGCCACCTGCGTGAGCGGCAATTCGGTGGGCGCAGGGGGGTACGGGTGATCCATACGGCAATTAATCGTGGCAGGATATCGTTTGTAGTTTAGCGTGGTTATGGCGTCGTTCCGACGGCTCGGGCACGCCGTTTCCCCTGCATTGCAAATCCACCGCCTCACGCCTGAAATAGAACCGCGGCGGGACGCAGGATGCTGCGTTCCGGCATCATTAGAGAGTGAAGGTCGGTAGCCGGTCGAGTACCACCAGTTGCTCGAACAATGCCTCGCCGTCGCCTTCATAGCGTCCGTAGGCCAGGGCATCCATGAATTTGCCCTTCAGGTCCGACTGACTCAGAGGCCGGTCGGCGTGGCCCAGCGCTTGGTGCACCGGCTCCCCTTCGAGCACGCGACTATCGCGTAAAGTCACGATCACCTGGTCGGCCCAGGCGGCCGCCGGCAGGTCGGGGTCGTCGGCCGGGATCGGCGTGACATGCACGCGTTCAATGAGGCGCTGCACCACCGGCTGCGCGACGAATTCATCGGTGAGTTCGGTGAGCCCTGCGCGGCCGGCCACAAGGGCGCAAGCCATTGCGAACTCGATGCTGAATTTCGCTGCCAGCCCTGTCGCGGGCCGGTGGTTACGTAGCACGGTGGCGTGCTCCTGGCTCATGCGGACTTCGACTCGCTCGACATCCCCGGCCTGGATGCCATGCATGCTGCGCAGCGCCAGCATGCCGTCCAGTGCGCGATGTGTGTAGTAGCAAAGCGGATAGCGCTTGACGTTCATGCGTCTGTGGGCGATCTGCAGCCGCGAGAGCACTGCGGCCGGCCGCGTGCGATCCACATCCCCGGCTGGCGACACTGCGACGAGGAAGCCCTGCGGATGTTCCAGCGCATCTGGCGAGGCGGTGAAGCCAGCGCGCGCCAGCCGCGCCGCCATCACGCCGGCCTGCGCCGCACGCCCAGCGTGGAAGGGCTTGGACATCGCGCCAAAGTTAGCTATTAAGCCCGCGCTCTGACTGGCGCCCAGGCCCAGTGCGTGCAGGCACTGCGTCTCGTCCAGGTCTAGAAGCAGTGCCGCCGCGGCGGCCGCACCGATGGGGCCGAAGATGCCGGTGGGATGCCAGCCCTTGAGGTGGTGAATGCCTTTCTCGCGGTCCACCAATTCGCCCCACGTCTCATAGCCCGCGACATAGGCATCCAGCATTCGCGCACCGCTGCAGCGCAGTTCGCAGGCCAGCGACACGATCGTGGGCACCAGCACGGCGCTCGGGTGGCCGCGAAGCGCAACGTCGTCGTAGTCGAGCGCGTGGGCGGCCACGCCGTTGACCAGTGCTGCGGTGGCGGCGTCGGTTGCCTGCGCGCCATAAAACAGTCGCGCGTTGCCAGTTGGCAGCGGGTCGAGTGCGCGCAGCAGGGTTTGGACCGCTGGCTCGTGGCGCCCCGCCACCAGCGTCGCGGTCGTGTCAACGAAGCCAACGATGGCGGCTGCCCGCGCGTCGGCGGGCGCGCCGTCGTGGGCAAGACGCGCGACGAAGGTCGCCAGTTCGCGCGTCAGCCCAGCGTGCGTCACGAGACCTTGACCGAGGCCTTCTTCACGACTTCGCCCCACTTGACGACCTCGTCTTTAATCAGCTTGCCGAAGGCTTGCGGCGACATCGGCTCGGGCACGACACCTTGCTTGGCGTACGCGGCCTGCATATCGACACTATTGACTGCCTCGTTAACCGCCTGGTTCAACTTGTTGACGATGGCTGCGGGCGTGCCAGCTGGAGCGACAATGCCATTCCAGCCGATAGCCTCGAAGCCAGGGAAGGTCTCTGACACAGCCGGCACATCCGGTAGCGCTGCAATGCGCTTCTTGGTCATCACTGCGATGGGGAATACCTTCTTCGCGGCGATCAGGGGCAACGCCGGCTCGACGCTGCTGAAGTCGACTTCCACCGATCCGCCAATCAGGTCGGCCAACGCTGGCGCGCTGCCCTTGTAGGGAATGTGCACCATCTCTACGCCGGCGATGCTTGCCAGGAGTTCACCACCAAGGTGGGCCGGGCTCCCTTGGCCGTACGAGGCAAAGTTGATCTGGCCGGGCTTGGCCTTGGCGGCAGCCAGCAGGTCGACCAGCGTGTTGTACGGCGCCTTCTGGTTGCGAATGATGATCAGCGGCACTATGGCCACCATCGCCACCGGGGTAAAGGCTTGCACCGTGTCATACGGCACCTTGTACAGGCTCGGATTGATTGTGAAGGAGCTGGCGACGTACAGCAGCGTGTAGCCGTCAGCGGGCGCCCGTGCCACTTCGCTGGAGGCCAGCATGGTGTTCGCGCCGGGCTTGTTGTCGATTATGACTGTCTGCCCGATGGCATCCGATAGCTTTCTAGCGATCATGCGCGCCAGTCCATCGGCGCCTCCGCCCGGGGGATACGGCACCACGAGGCGGATGGATTTGCTGGGGTAGGCTTCTTGGGCGAAGGTAACGGTGGTGACCGGTGCCAGACATGCGGCAACGGTGATTGCCAGGATCGCTCGACGAGTCATTTTATTTGTCTCCTGTTTTGGAATGAAGGGAATCATAGGCGCCTAAACCGCGGAAAAGAACACCGGGGCAGCAATGTTCAGCCGGCTGATATGTGATGGGCGCCGTCAAGGAGACACTCTGCGCGGCTTAGCCTCTCCTGACTCTCTACACTTTGGAAAACAATGAAACTTCTGAGCTATACGCGCAACGGCGGAAACGGCATCGGCGCCGCATCCTGCTGACGTTGGGCTTGCGTGATTTCCAGATAGCTGACACCGAACTGCGTTCGTATCCGTGCAACAACGCCGCTTAATTCAACACTCTGAGACGATCAAAAGTTGGCCCCGATGTTAGGACTGGTTCGACAGACTACTGCAGCGTGCGATACCTGAGCACAATTTTCTAAGCGGGCACGCAAAGCTGCCGTTGCTGGCCAAGCCCCGCAACGCCCAGCGTCATGACGTCCCCCTCCTTCAGATAAACCGGTGGCTTCTGCCCGAGCCCGACGCCGGGCGGAGTACCCGTGGAGATGATGTCACCAGGCTCCAGGGTCATGAATTGCGAAACGTAAGACACAAGCATTGCGACGCCAAACACCATCGTTTTGGTGCTGCCATCCTGATAGCGCTTGCCATTGACCTCCAGCCACATCGGTAAATCCTGAGGATTCGATATTTCGTCCCGGGTAACTAGCCAGGGGCCGATAGGTGCAAAAGTGTCGTGACCCTTGCCCTTGTCCCATTGACCAAGACGTTCCAGCTGAAATTTCCGTTCCGAGACGTCATTGACAATGCAGTAGCCTGCCACGGCGTGGTTCAAAGCCCGTTTTCGTTACCGTGTAACTCGCGTTGATTGAAGTATGCATCCGATTGGCTTTCTTCAAGCTTTGAAGTGGCGCATACGTCCGTATCCAGGATGATGACCAACCGTTCTATGACGTCCCGTTTGGTTGTTTTGCAGTGACTCGTAAGTCGCTCTAGGGCGCTGTAGGCTTGGGAACTGATCCACAAATCCAGCCGCTTGGCAGTCTCATTGCGAAGCTGCCGATCTCGATATTCCTGCTGCCTCTCTTTGCTACTTTTTGCCATCGGCACGCTCCCTCAGATTGTCTGAAATAGAGAATAGTCTAGTACGTTACACGGTAACTCAAATGGACTTTGAACCACGCCCAAAAAAGGATCAACGCGAGAGCGCCAATAACGTCTTGGATTCTGTGATGGAAGGCTGCTCGAGCCTTCAATGCGCCGGGCACTGCGCTCGCTGATGCCGGCTTTGGCGGCGGCGAGCACTTGGGAGTTCTTCTTTCGGAAGTTCATGTAGAGGCATACCTGCTGATCGGTGATTCGGGCTGATGGCACTGAGCGGAACTCTTTTGTTGAGATTTGAGCTCGCCATCTTGAACCCCCAAAAGCCAGCGCGGCCGGTGGCTCGTCGTCTCGGCGGCTACGCCGCCTTCGACTCCTCACCACCGGCCATCATGTTTGTCGTTCGACCGGACAAGATAATTGTCGCGCCCCAGCGTCGCGTCCGGATTGCGCACGTCCGTCTCGCACGCAGATCAAGTTTTGTATGCACGTGTCGCCGCAAATCGGTCGTGCAATTGGCACCACCCCACGCAGCATGAGCGCGTCATCATTGGTGATCTGCCAATCATGCCGAAACCCGCAACCAGTAGTAAGCAACCCTATTCAGCTTCGTCGACGAGATTTTCCAGGCATCGCAAGCTACAACTTCAGGAGCGCCTTGCTTTGACGCGAACTTTTATTGAGTGATGTCCGTGTCCGAGTCGGCTGGGTTTAGGGCTGTCTCGTAGTCCTGGCCACCGTAAAAAACACCAATGACGGAGATCCGTTCACCGCTTAGGCAGCGTAAATAAATAAATATTTCAAGTAAGGCTAGGGGTATTGGGCTTTATTACGTAGTTCCACTCGCCGTGAAAAGTATCGCGAACGACGTTGACGCGCTGCATTTCCTCATCGCTGATTTTG
>Ga0209123_1001302_pt1 | contig 25280 bp, 17 predicted proteins | sample BarGraIncu00431A_FD_184500 | JGI IMG/M metagenome (GOLD analysis project Ga0209123, IMG submission 184500) | Arctic peat soil microbial communities from Barrow, Alaska, USA - Barrow Graham LP Incubations 004-31A (SPAdes) (version 2) | ecosystem: Environmental > Terrestrial > Soil > Wetlands >...
TAGTCCCGCCGCTGTCGCCGCCAGTCCCGCCAGTCCCGCCAGTCCCGCCGCCGTCGCTGGGTGGTGTCCCGCCGCCGTCGCTGGGTGGTGTCCCGCCGCCGTCGCTGGGTGGTGTCCCGCCGCCATCGCTGGGTGGTGTCCCGCCGCCATCGCTGGGTGGTGTCCCGCCGCCATCGCTGGGAGTCCCGCCAAACTTGCCTGGGTCGCCGACGCTATCGCTTACGTGTGTGGCGATGCCACCATCGATGACGCCGGTATTGGTGTTGCCCGAGGTGTTGAACCCTATTGTGCCCGTCGTGACACTGCCCACAATGCCGCCGACGTAGATACGATTTGGGTCCACTGGATTCGGATACCCACCATAGCTCGTATCCACGTCATTGGGGCCAACCGTGCTGATTACAGCTCCGGTGTTGGTGGAGTTCGTAACCGTTAGGCTTGTGGGGCCGTCGATGCCCCATGAGGAGCCTACATCGCCGACGATACCGCCCAGGTTATTCGCCGTGCCCGTGACGACACCTTGGTTTTGGCAGCCGTCGACAGTCACGGTGATGTCACGCGCGCCGCCGAGTATTCCGCCAGCGGAGTTCGTATATACCGGATTGTATATTCCATTACTCGCCGCTGTCATGGTTATTGAGGTGATCTTGCCTGTGTTGAGGCATTTGATGAAGTCGACGGTGCAATTGGCGCCGGTGGTATACCCGCAGATTCCGCCGATCGTTTTTCCGCCGGTGATATTGCCCGAGTTCACGCAGTTACTAATAACCGCGTGCGTCGGCAGATTAACGCCGTTCACATAATTATCTCCGCCGATCACGCCGACAATGCCGCCGATCTCGCCCAATTGGCCTCCCGTGATATTGCCACTGTTCGTGCAGTCCGAAAAGGTAGTCCCTATCCCCTCCGCCCAATACGCAATGCCGCCGATACTGCCGTCGGGTGCGTTGATATTCGCTTTGTTGTGGCAGTTTTCGATGAGGCCGCCACCGATTGTCTTGACGATACCGCCGGTATAGTTCCCGCTAAGCGAGCCGTCAACGGTCAGATTCTTGATCGTGGCGCCGACGCAAAGAGCGAAGGGAGCGGAATTTTTGACAGTCACTGTATGTCCCGCGCCATCGAACGTGCCGGCGTAGTTCGTATATGATGCCCCGTGAGCTGATCCTATTCCCGAGAATTGCGCCAACGGCACATTGGACATATCAATGTCGTTCACAAGCTTACCGTTCATATGGTTTTCCTTGCCAAACAAGGTACCATTGTTTACGGTCTGGCAGAACCAGATCATGTCGTCAACCGTTGACAGCAGATAAGTCCCTTCCGCGTCGGTAAGTGGCGCCAGCGATTTGTAGATGTATATACCGGGATGGTCTTCACTTAAAGAGAAGCTGGCGGAGTTGGGGTCACTTTTTGCGTTCTCATTCCCGCTGTCAGCCGTAAACACCGTATTGTCCAGCGCGTCGCCAAGGCCCGAATTGACCGAGTCGTTGTTCAGATAGTAGTTGCCCCTATAAACCGCCGGAGCCGCTGTGGCCTTGCCGACAATCGCTCCCGCATTCGGCTCGGAGCCCGTTGCGGTGACGTTGCCAAGATTGAAGTTAGCTACGATGGATGAATCAGCCGAGGCGTTTTCGCCGACAATCCCGCCGACGCTGGCGCCGGAACCCGTGACCGCGGCGGTGTTGTACGATTGTGCAACACTTGTGCCAGTGCCGTAAATGGTACCGACGATGCCGCTGGTACTGCCGCCGGAACCGCTGACCGCGCCGGTGTTAAATACGTTGCTGAACGTCGTGCCGGTGGCTTGCCCAGCGACGCCGCCGGTATTGCCGCTGCCGCTGACTGCGCCACCAACGCTCATCGGTGCGGTGGCTGTCGTGAAAGCTCCATTGCCGCTTTGCTTGATAAGGCCGTTTTTAATCGAACCGACGATGCTCCCTGTGTTGGTTCCGCCGCTGATATTGCCAGTATTCCAGCAGAGGGACATTGTCCGGTTGAGGTCTATCGTCTGACCCGTCCCGTCAAACGTGCCCGCGATGCCGCCAATATTCGCTCCGTCGGAGGCTGTGCCGGATATCGACACGTTGCTGGTCGTCGAGTTTATGTTGCCGCCGGTCGACACGCCCACAAGACCTCCGACGTTCGCGCCGCCGAAGACGCCGGTGATGGTGCCTGCCATCGATACACTATCAAGCTTACCGCCGCTGCCCAAGTAGTTGACCAAACCGCCGACATCCGAACTTCCGTCCGTTACCACGCGGGCGATGTTGATCGTCTTCTGCATGCCTAAACTGCCTGAAATCGTTCCTACAAACGGATGGTCCTTCGTGCCGATACCGGCGAAAGCCGTTCCGGTCATGTCAATATCGTTTTGTAGATTAGCGTTGATAGCGGTATAGCCCAAAGTATTGACCGCGTCCGCAAACGTCAGCACGTCGGTCGGAGTGGCTAAGTTGTAAATGCCGGACGTCATGGTAAGGCTGGTGAGTGCCCTCGTCAGCGTTATACTTCCTGCCGTAAGTGAGGCGGCAACGATGGTTCCGGCGCCTTCCTGCGTCGTAATCACAGCAGAACCAGAATCACTACCGGCTAAGTTTAGCGTCGTTAATCCGGCGCCCGTCGCTTTCGCGCGTATGGACGGGTCGGTAAACAGCATCATTCTGTTCCAGACGTCTCCTCCGGTGCCGACCGTGAGCTTACCCTCACTGGTGAAAGGCAGGCTTCGGAACACCAGCTTAAGATCAAGCGTCTCACCCTTTTTGATAATAGGGGTCACTCCGTCCGATTCGACCCATACATCCCTGTTATAAATAGTTGCATCTCGCCACGGCAGACTGTCGCCATTCACCTTTCCCGCCAAAATTCCGGCGTTGGCCGCTGTAGTCGCGGCGGAGTCTAATTGTAAATCCTTCGTATAATCTTTATTAGTACGCGAATAGTCAATCCCTGTTTCAAAGCCGTATACGTCCTTATCGCTCGGCGCCTTAATCGTAGCGGTGACCGTGACGGGCTGTCCGTTGCCGCCGACATTGGCGGTAGGCGTGTCAAACGCCACGGCCGCGTCGGATAAAGTATGCAGATTGGCAGCGGAACCGCTGAGGAAAACGATCGCGGCCTGGCCCGCTGTTTCCGCGGCATTGATCTTGTTGCTGGTGCTAAGGCTTGCGCTGGTTACGCTTGAATTCGTGAACAGCACCAGCCGGTTGGCGAGCGTGCCGACATTGATAGCAAGGTTTGTCGTCACCGAAACCGCCCTGCCGACTACCTTGAACTTCAAGCTAAGAGAAAGCGGCGTGCCGGCGGTGATAACCTTCGTTTGCCCGACCGGATCACACTTAAAACGCACATAGCCACCGGTCGAGGTATCCACCGTCAGACCGCTTATCCCGCTGTTTGCGGCTAGGGTGGCAGTGGAATCCGGCGTTATCTTAGGCGCGCTGGCACTGTAAGGGTATGTGAACGATCCCATAAAGCCGTACGCGTCCACTGTCGAGTTGATCGTCGCCTTGACCGAGAGCGTGTCGCCGACTTGGCCGGAATCCGTGCCGTCCGCCGCCAAGGTGACGGTTGCGGCTTGTATCGTTGTGAGCACCGGCGACGCCGTAGACAGAACGATGGCAATGTTTCCGGCGGCTTCCTGCGCTGTGACCGTAGCGGAGGTGGGTACATTCGGAGGCGTCAACAATGGCACCGATGTGGTCTTGAACAGCAGCAGGCGGGTCATGTCATTACCGAAGTTCACCGTGATGAGATTGTTCGTCGTCGTCGCAGCCGCATTTGTGACCTGGAACTTCAGCACGAGCGCCAGCGGAGTATTTGCCGTTATGACTGTACTGGTACTCTGGCAGGTTATCCTGTTAGAGCCGTTAAGGCCGGTGAAAGTCAACGGCAGCGCGGGATTTGCAGCTGCAGTCGCGACCGTATCCAGCTTAAGGTTGGCGGCTGTAAATTGGAGCACACCCGTAAAGCCGTAGGCGTCAACGGTTGAGTTCACCGTCGCCGTAGCGGTCACCGTATCGCCCACCGCGACCTGGGTCTTGTCCAGCGTAAACGCGGCATTTGCAGCGTACGCTATCGTCAAACCGGCCAGCTCTTCGATGCTGGCGTCATATACGGCATATCCGAGTTTCGACGCAGTGATAATGTTTGTCTGGTCAAAATTTAACGGTGCCAAGCTGGAGTCCGTGGCTCTTACGCGCGTCGACGGGTTTGTCAGAAGCGTCCAATTGTAGGACCCGTATATTGCCAGAGGCGCCATCGGATTTAACGTAGGTACCACCGTAACCTCCGTATTGATGACCTTGAATGGGAACTTGATCGTTGTGACGCCCTGCGGAATCTTCAGTGTCTGGCCGTCGCTCTCGACATATACCAATACACTACCGGGAGTCGTCGTGGTGTCGACCGTAATTCCCGGAATTCCCGCGTTATCTGTCGCGAATTGCGCTGAGTCCAACTGAAAGGGGCTGGGGTTAAGCGAACCGCCATCTGATAAGATGGTAGAAAACCCTCCCTCAAAGCCGTAGGCTCCTCCACCGGTGGCTGTAAGCGTAGCCGTCATCGTAAAGGTATTGCCAACCGTAAGATTGGGTGCGGGAGAGTAGACACTAGAGTAGACACTAGAGTAGACACTAGAGTAGACACTAGAGTAGACACTAGAGTAGACACTAAACGCGACGCTTGTTGCCGTGGCAATTGCCGGCGACGCTGCAGCCTTGACGGTGATGGTATAAGGGTAGGTCACCGGCGTCAAACCGTCCGGTGCGACTTTGATCGTAATCGTCGTGTCACTCGTCGTCAAAGGACCTGTTTTGTCTACCGTAATCTTGTCGGCAGGGATGGTCGTTTCGGTTCCGTACACGTCGTTTGCTACGACCTTTGCGCTAAAACCCGTTATGTCGAAAGATTCGCCTACAAGGTAGGCTAATTTGGTCGGATCGCCTGTTTTCACAATCGTTGACTGTGCAGGCGCTTGGGCGCTGACGGTGATGGTATAAGGGTAGGTCACCGGTGTCAAACCGTCCGGTGCGACTTTGATCGTAATCGTCGTATCACTCGTCGTCAAAGGACCTGTTTTGTCTACCGTAATCTTGCCGACAGGGACGGGCGTTTCGGTTCTGTACACGTCGTTTGCTACGACCTTTGCGCTAAAACCCGTTATGTTGAAAGATTCGCCTACAAGGTAGGCCAATTTGGTCGGATCGCCTGTTTTCACAATCGTTGACTGTGCAGGCGCTTGGGCGCTGACGGTGATGGTATAAGGGTAGGTCACCGACGTCAAACCATCCGGTGCGACCGTGATCGTAATCGTCGTATCACTCGTCGTCAAAGGACCTGTCTTGTCTACCGTAATCTTGCCGGCAGGGACGGGCGTTTCGGTTCCGCTCCCGTCGCTATCTACGACCTTTGCGCTAAAACCCGTTATGTCGAAAGATTCGCCTACAAGGTAGGCCAATTTGGCCGGATCGCCCGTTTTCACGATCCCAGTAGTGGCATAAGCATTGGGTATATAATTTCCAAGCATCAAAAACACCACCATAATCAAAATAAACCAAGATTTACTTTTCAACCACTTCTTGTTGTACATGATGGGTTGCATTCCTTTCGCTGTGCTTAAGGCACAAAATTTATGAAAGTGCCCCCCCATGGATATAATCCATTGGGATAAACAGATACACTACAGAGCACGAGGAGGTGATTGCTGCAGTTAAATACTGCCCGCATAATGACCTAAAAAGCACAAGAAAATCTGGGGAATTAAGCGCTATTTCGAAACTATTTATCCGTGTTTTTTTGTGTCTCAAGCATAACTCGGAATATATTTTGAAAGTTAAAATAGATGCAGTTAGCCCAAAATATACTCAATTGCACTTATAGACTACTTCTCAACTTATGTGTCTTTACATTTTTATCACTTTAAATATCCTTTCTTTAAATTTTTTCTCCAACTATTTTTCTAGTTTGTTTCTAGCAATATTAATCATCAGCTAACTCTAAGAACATATAAAACAGCCAAAAACTAACAAAACAGTTTATAGGCTAACAAAACAGCGTTTATAAGTTTCGGTGCTACTGTTCAATAAACACTTACAAAAATCCTTCTTTTTCAAATCATTTCTGGTAATTTTGTGAATTTTTTTATCGTAATTAGTTTCGGAATAGAATATCTTCTTTTTCCGAATCATATCCCGATAATAACCAAAGACATTCAAACCTTTATGTTTCCGGTTTTCGTCGTCTAACGAAGAACACCGTTTTCACGATCCCTGTGGGGCTGTCGGCACTACATCAGTCGTGGCATAAGCATTGGGTGTGAAATTTGTAACCACCATTATCCCTCCCTTCATGATATGTTCATTATTATTCGAATTTGTTTTGCAGCTCTTTTTCACAAAACTTCGATAAGAGAACTAAAGCAAACTCAAATGTGTCGAAAACTGTCTTAAGCCATCTTTAACAAACTCAATGATAATTGGTATAATATTACTCTGTCAATAATACCATTCAAGCATAATACGTTTCTTTATGCTCGATTTCATTGATAATCACGCTTTTTTGCCTTTTTGCATACCAAGTCATATAAATATTTACTTTTCTTTACATTTGTCGATATTTGGCGGCGATGGCTGACAGACGTAGAAGAAGCGGTTGTCAAGATATTCAATGCCAACCAGCGGGTTTATGAAAGATTGCCCATACTGGACGCACTATAAAAATCCAAAGGCACTAGAACTACTGTTCTGATGCCTTTGGATTTGCCTATGCGCCATCTATAAAATGAGCAAAAAACGGGACGGAAATTATATTTTTCCAGCCCGTTTTTTGCTCATTTTTGGTTTTGAAGCCACTACATCTTGTGCTCTTAGCGCCTTATTTCGCCTCATGACCACTATTCGTAATCAGAATTATACTCTCAACATGCTTTGAAGATACAAAAATGCTGACGCTTGAACCTAGTAGTTCCTTGGTAGAAGGGTATCTTCTAAAAAGATTTACGCAGAAACTCTTTATATTTAGCCCCCACATTTCCTATACCGGCGATAAGGCCACTAAGCCTTAGAGCCGTTCATCAATGCTCATACCATCTTCTGCCACTTCCTCAAATTCATCCGTTCTTTGTAAATGTCCTCTATGCAGGGACCTTCCCGGGCACTTTTATTACATGAATTTTATCTTACTTCTAAATATATAGTACGCCTAACAACCTCCGGACATATAGGCCTATAAGGAGACATCTATTCCATTAATTCGTCCTCAAATTCTTTAACGAATGGCAATAGCTAACTGTTTTAATGCCCTTCTTATAAGTGATTTGCTGAAATTGATTTCTACCTGCCTCTAGATACTAACCTTGAAAAAATTTGATTAGTTCGGATTCTTCTCCATCCGGATATTTAATGGCAACACCTATTTGACAATTTTCAGTTCCACTGTCTTGCAATATAGCAGCGTAAAAGCCGTCGCCTGTTTCACCTTCACTTTAGTCATATTTGTTGTGAGCTTAAAACAATTGCAATAGTCTCAATTGATTAAAGATGTCCATCTCCGAATCTGTAGTCTCAGCCTCCTTAGAAGTACAATGATCCTCCGTGCTACTTAAACCTTCTGATACTGTACTAAGTTCTTCGATTACCTGATTGGCTTCAATTGTCATGCTATATACATCTACTTTTCCTTGTTTTCAGAAATAACAATACATATGTTTGTGTTTCCACTGTATATATCACTATAGAATCGTATACTTACTTAGCTTAGATTAACGCAATAATTTGACAACTTCACAAATAACAAAACCTAATTTGAAATTCGCGCCTAATATATGAAGCTAACTGCTAAAAAAATAGCTGACACAGGTAATGCGTCAGTCCAAAATTTTTATTCATTCGACAAAATTTGTTGTTATTTTTTTGTTCTTTACCTCCTATTAACTTAACGTATCATTATGCACTTGGGCACGTTGGAGCTGCCTAAATCGGATTGGCCAAAACTTGCTAAGATTTTGGAAGCTCGTTTAGCTGTCTGGTTGCCTGCTTCTTTTGCCCCAAGCATAAACTGGTCGCAAAGTAGATCGGAGTTTCCGCCTTTCCTCGGGCTGCCAGACAGCATCAATACTTTTTTATTCATATACTAATCCTCCGATCTTTTTAGCTCTTTTTCTTTTTCAACCACTACCTGTTCATAGGTTGCAATATAATCCAGGCGTTCCAGTGTTTTCTTCATATCTTCCATTCTTGTTATTTAAAATCTTCAGTCCGTGCTTCGATAAAGGCGCGGTCTTCCCACCCATTAGCAATGGATAATGTTTATGATACCATTGATCAGGGCAACATCCGTCCCAGCATGTAATCTTAAATAAAGATCCGAACACTCAGCAAGCTGATTTTCTCGTGGATCTATGACGATGAGCTTGGCCCCTTTGGCCTGGGAACTATGCCCATGCCACACCTAAAAAAGCCAGTGCGTTCAGAGACGCCCTGGCAGTTCATATTGGTTATATACTTGTTCACCGACTTCTTTTTGCCTAGTGCATCAACAAAAATCACCAACAGCACTGGCAAAACTTATTTCCACAACTTGCCCAACGTGCGGTGCGATCGTCTGGGCGACTAAGGAATTGAATATCGAATGTGGCGATTGCAAGGTTGCGTTCGTAGCATAACGACAAAAAGCGTCGTGAATAACCCCGGCGCTTCTTCTCGTTACCCAAGCGTTGCACGAATATACATTAATTGCTTATACATGTTAGCATCACATAAATACAATTATAGAATATTTAAGAGAGACAATATTCGTAGGTATTAGAAATCAAAATTGTGAACAACATACCAAAAGAATTAAATCCTTAATAGTTTAGGAGTTAAAGAATGTTTGATTTTCATATATTACTATCAATCTTAGCGGTATTCCTTGCATGGAAATGGGGAGACTGGCGAAATTGGAAAGTATATTACCCTACAATTTTGTTTTTCATAATTGGCGATCTCACTTATGTTTTGGTGACAACGAACAAAACACTTTGGCAATATGAATCACGACTTCTTAACGGTGATTTTGTAGAACTATTAATTGCTGTTATCATTTTTCCATGTACAGCATTTCTCTTTTTTGCACTCTACCGGAAGGTCGATAAAATTAGTAAACATAAACTAATAGTATATATCGCATTCTTCCTTTTCTGTGCATTTGTCTATACTTCCGTTGAATGCCTTTCATGTGCATTAGGGTTCTTTAGTTACCATAATGGATGGAGTATCTATTTGTCTTTTGGTTTTAATTGTATAATGTTTCCGTTACTATTACTACATTATAAAAATCCGCTATGGGCTTGGCTTACGTCAATTTTTTTAGCCTATTTGATGATATATTTTTTCAAATTGCCATTTCTCATACTAAAAAAGTAACCGACGAAGGGAGAGAAGACACGGTTGCTGCGTTCTACCTCGAAAGCGACACGATTAAAGACCGGGCGACTAAGAATTGAATATCGAATGTGGCGATTGCAAAGTTGCTTTCGTAGCATGACGAACTTAAAGCGTTCGGAATAATCCCGGCGCTTCTCTTTATCTAAACGTTGCAGAACTATTTCGCGCATTATAGTCATTGACATAGAAATGATATGCAGAATACCTAAAATCAAAAGCGGAAACAATGGAAGTATGAATTTATATAACTATGGAAGTTTTGAATTTGAACAATTTAGAACAGGGTGCTAACAGTGGGACTGAGCAGGTTCCATACAGCGTGATTCAACACAACGTTGATAATATCAGTCTAACCGCTTCCGAAATCGGTCAACTTTGGGGAACCTATATGGCGCAAAGCATGTCTAAATGTATGCTTCCTTATTTTGTTGAAAAATGCAAAGACCCTGATATTCGTTCGGTGTTAGTACAAGTTTTAGACGTATCAACCCAACATATAAATTCTATGACAGAACTATTTAATAAAGCTAATTTCCCGATTCCTCATGGTTTCACGGATGAGGATTTTGATATCAATGCTAAACAACTATTTTCAGATTCTTATATGCTGATATATACAAGATTTATTGCTGAATATGGTCTGTCAAATTCACAGTTAGCATTCACTATTTCAACACGTCCTAACATCTGTGGATTTTTCGAGGGCTGTTTAAATGATTTTAAAGAAATACACAAAAAAGCAAATGAAGTGCTTTTAGCGAAAGGTCTTCTTGATAGAACCCCTACCATCCCAATACCTGACAGGGTAGAATATGTTCATGATGTACAAAGTTTTTACAAAGGTTTGATAGGACAAAAGAGACCACTCAACGCACTGGAAATTGGGCATATAGCCCAAATTGTTAAATCGAGGTCAATACAAAACGCGTTGATTCTAGGCTTTGGACAAGTTGCAAAATCCCAGAAAATTAAAGATTATCTGTCTAGGGGGAAAAAAATTACTGATAAACAGATGAAAGTTCTTAGTTCGCTATTTACGGATGAGGACTTGCCAATTCCTATAACTTATCAGAGTCAAGTGACGGACTCTACAGAATCTCCATTTACCGATAAACTCATACTATTCCATCTTAGTGTATTTATTGCACACAGTGTAACTGAATTAGGGTATGCAACAGCAAATTGTGCGAGACTAGATTTAGTCGTAACTTTTGCTCGACTTGTAGCAGAACTCACTGATTATGTTAAAGATGGAATTGATTTATCGATTGAAAACGGTTGGTTAGAAAGAATCCCCGAAACCGCAGAACGTAAAGAATTAAGTACGAATAAGACTCACTAAGGATACCGAATCGATAAAAATATGAGAAAAATTCCGTTCTTCCCTTCTCCCCTAAACGTGATCTTACCGTTTCCGTTCGCTTTACCCCCGACGATTTCCCCTTCGTATTCCCCTTCGTATTCCCCTTCGGGTAACAACAACTTACCGTTCGTAACCGTGGCAACTGACGCTTTTGGAAGCAACTACTGGTACGGTCTTTTGCGTAGGGTTATTGGACGCAAGCGCGAACGCGCCGCCCCCGCCGACCAATAAGGTCGCCCCTAAGATTGAAGCGATAATCTTTTTCTGCATGATGTATTGATTCCTTTCGTGTGTGCGCCTCGCTTTCACGACACCTTTTCCTTAATAATACAATAACAGTAAAATATTAACAAAGCCCATATTTGACAGTAATGTTCAGTGTATAATTAGTAATACGCTTCCACAAACTAAATTGGAATAAATTGATACGAAAGGTGGTGATTGCCCATGACGACTACAAAAATGCCCAATAGATTAGCCAAGGAAAAAAGTCCATATTTACTTCAACATGCTAATAATCCTGTGAACTGGTTTCCTTGGGGCGAAGAAGCTTTTGAGATTGCGAAAGCAGAGAATAAGCCGATCTTCTTATCTATTGGGTATTCGTAACCTATGCCGACTTGCCACTGGTGGCACTCCAGTTACTATAACACAATTGGAAAAACGGGTTCAGCTTTTATCACGCTGAACCCGTTCGCTATTATCATTATATAGATTTTTTAACTACCTGGGAAAGTGAAGGATGTTTTCCTATCTAATTCTAATCTCCCTTTTCGCTTGACCATTATGCTTTTACCAACGAACCACACGTCTTATAGTCCTAATGAGATACCTGAAAACTCATAGGTATGGGGGAGTTCAACAGAACCCGCCGTTTTACCTGCAGACGGGCGTCCTAAAAACCATTTTCCCAGTCCCATGGTTTACGACATTTTCAAGTAGTTGGTCACATGACATAGACCATATTGCGGCATGGCGATTATTAAAATCTAAATATTTTCGTAAGAAAATTATATTAACAAGTTTTGATTTTAATTGTATCTCGTTCTTTAAAACAATGACAAATTCTTGCACATTCTGGACATCGGAAATACATATAGGTTCTACCGTCGTGAAATGTACGAACCCCTTTAAGCTCGGAATCGTTAACTTTAACTTTTTTTTTACAATGTTTGCACTCAATTTCATTAATAGCTTCCATAATTTTTATTACTCCTATCGTTGGCTGGCCTACGCCGGTGCTGTCAAAGTTCAAAAGAATAGCCGAAAAGATGTAAGAAGATGGCACTCATAATATGTTCAATTTTATCTGTATGTCTCAATTGCTGATTCTAAAATTTGCAATCCACTTTCAAGCTGTGCATCAGTTACAACCAAGGGGCACAAAAATCTTATGACATTTGAATAAATCCCCGCACTCTCTATAATCAATCCGTTTGAGGCCGCGTACCACACAATATCCGAAACCAATTTGGGATTGGGACTTTTACTCTTTTTGTCGGTAACGAATTCAATACCCATCATACAACCTACACCTCTAACGTCGCCGACCTCTTCATATTTCTCTTTCCACAGCTTAAATTTCTCTTCACATTTTTTTGCAATCTCTAAAGAACGTTCACACAAGTTATCACGCTCGATAATCTCAATAACTTTTAGTGCAGACGCGCAGGCAATAGGGTTTCCGCCGAAAGCACCTCCGATAATACTGCTTTTAACACCGTCAAAAATCTCGGCACTGGCAGTAACGGCGCTAAGTGGAATTCCGCCGGCAATAGATTTTGCAGTTGTTATAATATCCGGAGCACAACCAGCTTCAGCCCAGTAGTTTGAAACAAACATCTTGCCCGAACGAGCAAAACCTGTCTGAACTTCGTCAGCAATCATTAGGATACCGTTTTCATCTCCAGCATTGCACCTAGATCAGTTCCAACTTCAATGACATAAATCTCATCTGAAGCTAAAATAGTTTTTATGAAAATAAAATTCTCATAATTTCCTGAAACGACCATTTTGATGGCAGCATCCAAGAAATCATGAGGATTTTTAATCTTATCCCCTACTATATTTTAGCCTTAAATCGATCATATCGAAAATCACTGACATCCAGAATCGTTTTTTCTCCCACAGCCATATGTGCTAATAAAGTGCCAACCGTAGGTGCTATGCCAAATCCATGCCCGCTAAAAGCACAGGCCAAAATAAGTCCGGGCACTTCCTCCACATGACTGATGACTGGAACGTGATCAACACAGACATCAATCCAGCCTGCCCAGGTTCTCACAATTTTAGCATCCTCAAGGCAAGGAAAATATTTCATAATCCCTCTGCAAATGCAGGACGCAGTTAAACTATTGGTAACTGGAGTCCCATTATCTTTGTTCACCTCCTCAAAACCGGAAGTACCACCGAATACAAAAGAACCATGGGTGCTTTGATGGCCGTAGAAGTCAGCTGCTGCCGTTCCAAGCATCTGATAAAACATGGGAGGTTGGGCTTCTGTCACCAAGACTTCCAGCAACGCCGGGTTCATGGGAATGTCCACACCAATGGTAGCAGCAATTTTTCGGCTTGCGTACCCGGCGGCTATGATAACGGTTTCACCCTCGTAGGTGTTCTCAGTTGTTATGACCTGTCGGGCTTTCCCTTTGATTTTCCTGATTTCAACCACTTCTTCACTAGTAACAAATCTGACGCCTAACTTTCTGGCTTTCCGGTAATAGGCAAGAGTTGCAAGTAGAGGATTGGCATGTCCGTCCGTAGGGCACCAACTAGCTCCCATTACCTCAGCCGAGAGATAAGGATTAATAGCTTTAGCCTCATCATGATTGATCATTGTTACATCCAGTCCTAAAGAAGTAGCATTCTTGGTTAGACCTTCCAGAATTTTAATATGTCCCTCTGTTTTACCTAGGCGCAGGTTACCTTCCTGATAATACTCCACGTCCATGTCTAATTCTTCGGAAAGTGTCGGCCACAATTTTTTTGCTCCGTACATCGCTAACGGTAATTCCCGTTTATCACGCCCCGACTGTCTTACACCGCCGCCGTTCCTACTGGAACCACCGTTGCCGATATCCTCGCTTTTTTCCAGGACGATAACCGAGCAACCCTTTTTCGCCAGATAGTAAGCAGTAGAATTGCCGATGATTCCTCCGCCTATGATCACAACATCTGCACAATGTTCCATAACTATCTGGCCTCCTTTCCTTCATTTCCCAAAACTTTCATCTCGATGGGTCTCATAGGAGACCTAACGACTGCCGCTTCTAATTCTATGGGAGCTACACCAAGTTCCCTCGCCACAATTCCTTTAATCAGCCTTCCGCAGGTCTGTCCCTGACATAGGCCCATACCGGTTCTTGTATACCTTCTGATTTCCGTTAGGGTAAACATACCGTCATGCACGGCTTTCCTGACTTCACCCTTTGTAACTTCTTCACAGCGGCAGATAATCATATCGTCATCCGGCTGGAGAACAAATTCTCCAAGATTTATTAAACGATCTTTTATTTTACTCATTGAGCCCCCTCCATGTTGCGAAAAAATCTGGCTTTCATGACCATATCACCAGGAACCTTCATGGTCAGTAAATGGGTATGGTCAAAAGCTGCCAATGATTTTATTTCAATAATTTCTGCCATACAGACTTCCTTGCCGCTCCTGTCCAGGGCCCTTCCTTGATCCCCAGGTACAGGAAGGGGAAGGAATTCGTAAGGCATTGTTATCGCTGCAAAGCCCGGCTCATATTCTTCATTCACAAGGAAAATTGCCTGACCGGGACAGGATGCCACGCACATACCGCAGCCGCTGCAATCTCTATCCGGATTAATAACAGGCAGGGAAGTGATTTTATCTCCGATCTTTATGCACTTTCTCGGGCAGGCGTCTTCACATGGGTTACAAGGGATATTCTGGGTACATTCGATAGCGGGATGGACTCCTGATACTCTGCGAATACCAGGAAAACGTCCGATTTCCAGTTCATCCACATACCCCATTTCCAGTAGATTGCTCGAAACGTCAATTCCTTCATCGGTTTTCTCAAGGACTTTGCCTCTGTTCTCGGGAGCGAACATCCCCTCCCTTAGACTCTGCAAAGCTTCTTCCAGTTCCTCTATCTTTTCATTTAATTCGACCTTGGTGATAAATCCTAAATATTCTGCCGCAGCGATGCCGGAGATACGCCCTTCAATCATGGCGGAGCTTGCTTCTTCGATTCCCGAAACATCTCCTGCCCCATAGATTCCGGGTACGCTAGTGGCCCCTGTCTCATCACATTCCGGTACATATCCACCAGGGGTATCTTTCATTTTACAGCCCGTCATGCTTAGAAGCTGTGACATGGGTGACAAACCAACGGCCAGACAAATAGTATCGATATTAAAATGTTTCTCGGTGCCGGGAACAATCTTCCACGAAGTGTCTACTTCGCCGATGGTTACGCCGGTTACGCATTCTTCCCCCTCTGCTTTAATAATGGTATGGGAGAGATAAAAAGGCACACCGCATCTTGAGACTTTAGAGGCATGAACACCGTATCCACCGACTTTTGGCGCTGCATCGACCAAGGCTACTACTTCACAGCCGGCTTGCATAAGCTGAAAACTAACAACAAGGCCCACGTTTCCGGAACCAAGCATCAATACTCGTTTACCGGGCTTGATGCTGTGTAAGTTCATCATGGTCTGAGCGGCACCGGCTCCGATTACTCCCGGTAGGGTCCAGCCGTCAAAGGGAACCATATTCTCCGTGGCTCCCGTTGCGACAATAACGGCGTCTCCTTTGTAATGCTTGATTTCATCCCCTATTTTTACTGTAACCTCTTTATCCAGATACAAACCGATAACAATCGCATTTAATTCGACTCTAACACCGCAGTCATTCGCTTCTTTAAGTAATTCTTCACCGATCTTAAAGCCCCTGATCTTGGCCTTATGTTCCTTGGATCCGAAGAATTTATGGATTTGTTTAAAGAGCTGCCCCCCAGGTTTTGCATTCTCATCAAAAACAATTACCTCTAAACCTCTTTTTGCTGCTTCAATTCCAGCAGATAAACCAGCCGGACCGGCACCTATAATGATCAAATCATATCTTTTCATCCGCTTATCCCTCTCTTACTGGGCCTTTGCCGAGACACCATATTGTGTCTGAACCTTCATCCCTCCTTCTAAAGGAGTTATACAGGTTCTTACATTTGGTTTTCCATCCACCACCATGACACAGTCTGTGCATCTTCCGATGGCACAAAAAACGCCCCTGGGTTGATGGTATTTTTTCGTATAGCGGTGGATCATTACGCCTGCCGCTTCTAGAGCCATAGCGATTGGTTCCCCTTCCAGGCCCGCTAATGTCTTCCCGTCATAGGTAAATTCAATCGTTCGTTTTTCCTCTGGTTTTCCCAGAATTGGATGCTCCTCTATTCTCATAACTTTTGCTCCTATTCAGGTTTCCTTATGCTAAATAAGGCTCTCTCCACAAGTTCAGTTTCGTTCCGATACCCTTTTCCAGAGCATTGCGGTAGACAATGGTACCCCAGGCAACATCCTCAATAGGCATACCACCTACAGAATAGATAACAATTTCATTTTCTTTGCGATGTACCGGAACTTCACCCACCAATACATCCCCTAAATCATCCACCGCTCCTTCTTTCATCTTGCCTTCCTTCATCAAGTCCATGCAGTGGACGGCAGGAATGGGAATGGAATTATAAGCGGGGAAATCCATCTCTTCTTCCCATGCTTGATATAAATGGAGATTATCGGCTACATTTCTTGCCCGGTTTAAGATAAAATCATCGTCAAATCTTGCTGATGCCGGACAACAAAGTATTGCACCTGGTTTAATCCAGGCTTCGTTGATATAAGGATACAGGCTTGGATCCCCTGTAGGGCTAGAAGTCGCTATGCTTACAATATCCGCATCCTTTACGGCTTCTTCTTCAGTTTCTACGATTTGAAAGTCCTGGATCTGGGGATACCTATCTTTCACATATTGTATAAAGCCATCCACGGATTTCTGGCTTCTTCCTTTGATCTTCACCGTTTCGATGCCCGGTCTGACGGCCATAGCAGCGTCAAAAGCGGTTTTACTCATCACACCAGGGCCTATGATTCCGACAACCTTGGAATCTTCGCGTGCAAAATACTTAATACCAACTCCAGGAACGGCACCGGTTCTAAAAGCACTTAAGATATTGGCTGACATGTATGCGAGTGGTGCACCGGTATCTTTATCATTTAAAGTAAGCATTAAGATGGATCTTGGCAGACCTTTTTTTCTGTTTTCCGTATTTGAGCCATACCATTTCATACCTGCCATATCAAATTTTCCACCAAGATAAGCCGGCATTGCCATGAATCTCCGGTCCGGGCCGTCTGTAGGCATGTTAGGGAAGGGTGAACTTTCTGGAAAAGTCATCATAACCCCGTGGGAATTGGCATTGGCACCACCCATGCGGTAATCACCGCTTTTTAATAACTTAAACATCTCTTCCATAGCGTCGACACAGCCTGCCATATCGGTAACTCCTGCTTTAATCATGTCCTCTTCATTTAAATAAATAAAGTCAATATTTGGATATTCCATTTTTTATTCCTCCAATATTTAGTATAAGCAGCTCATTTTTCCAAACCGTTTATTCACTTCACTTACGCTTCTGTTTCGCAACCAATAACCGCTTCTAATTCAATTTCTACTAGCTGTGTGGGCCGGTTCAACTTTGGAGTTTCCACCATGGTAAATAGAGGGCGTATTTCTTTAAAATAAACGGAATAGGCATCCCCTACTTCTTTCGCGAATTTCATATCCGTTATATAGGCTTTTATTTTGATTACTTCCTGAGCCTTTGCCCCCGCAGTCTTAAGCAACTCCATAAACTTACTGAGAATATATTCGGTCTGTTCATAAGCTGTTTCCCCATATACGGAACCATCCGGCTGCACTGCTGTGGTTCCGCCGATGTAGACATGTTCTCCGACTTTTACCATTCTGGAGTATCCAACAATCGCTTCTAATGGGGCTCCGGATGAGTAATTGATTCTTTTCATCGATCTACCTCCTTAAATCACAAAATCTTTTGAACACTTTTGACACAAGACCACTTTGTCTATTCTCATTTATAATTTATAAAGTTCTTTGCCCTTCGTATTGTAAAAATCGGAACCCAGTAGAAATGGACGACGGTACGGTCCGGGTGTTTGAAGGATATCGAGTGCAGCACTCGAATATCAGAGGGCCGTTCAAAGGGGGCGTGCGATATCATCAGGACTGCGACCTGAACGAAACCAAGGCCCTGGCCACTTGGATGTCCCTAAAATGTGCCGTTAATCAAAAATTTGCGCATTGTTGTTCCGATTTTTACAATGAACCGTCTGCACAAATTGCTATGATGTAAAAAAGATAATTCGAGGGCAAAGACGCCCTGCTATGTAGCAGGGCGTCTTTTTTTATATATTAGAATCTTACAAAAAAATGATTTTGAAAGAGGTTGTGGAAATGAAAGAAGTAAACAGTTTACCGGTAACTTTAAAACGGACCCTGACAACAAAAGATTTGACGATCTATGGTCTGGTATTCATGATTCCAATGGCCCCGGCTGCTATGTATGGAGTTTTTCTGGAACCCTCCGGAGGAATGGTGGCGCTTTGTTATTTGATTGGTATGGTCGCGATGTTTTTCACAGGCATGAGCTACCGCTCCATGTCGCAAAAATATCCGATGGCTGGCTCAGTGTATGCGTATGTGCAAAAGGGGGTTTCCCCTTCTCTAGGATTTTTGACTGGCTGGGCCATCCTGCTAGATTATTTTCTAATGCCAGCTACTGTCGTGATTATTGGCAGCTCCTTCGCACATGCTCTGATGCCCTCCATCCCTACATGGATATGGGCCATTGGTTTTGTAGCACTCAGTACCATCATCAATGTTATTGGGGTTGATCTGATGGCAAAATGCAGTTGGATCTTATTTATTCTTCAAATCGTAGTCATCTTTGCATTTCTTTTCTGTGTCATTCGCCTGTGGATGAATGGTACGATACAGTTCAACACGATCTCATTTTACAATCCTGGTCACTTTAACATGTCTGGCATTCTTCAGGCAACCGGCATTGTAATTTTAAGCTATCTCGGATTCGATGCCATCAGCACTCTAGCAGAAGAATCCTTAAACCCTGAAAAGTCCATCGGCAAAGCCATTATTTGGTCAATTATAATTATTGGTATAATATTTATGGCTATTACCTTTTTCGCCGGTATTGCTTATCCAAATTACGCAGCACTGAATGTGGATACCGCATTTAGCGATATCATCACTTTTGTTGGAGGGCAATGGCTATCCGTTTTGACAAACATTACTCTCGTTCTATCCTTCGGTATCGCAACCTGTCAGGCTTCCCACGCTGCCGTTGCCAGAGTGTTGTTCGCAATGGGCAGGGACGGCGTACTGCCCAAGCAGCTTTCCTTTGTCAGTAATAAGTATCAGACCCCGGTTGTAGCCACGATTTTCGTCGCAGTGGTTATTACCCCCATTGCAGTCTTCTGTTCACTGGAATTCATCGCCACGATTGTCAGTTTCGGCGCGTTGGCTGGTTTTATCCTGCTTAATATCGCTGTTATCTGGAAGTTCATGATAAAAGACAACGAAAACAGAAAAGATGGTAAGTACGTGCTGAAATATCTAGTTTGTCCGCTGATCGGCCTGCTTGTAACACTATGGATTTTTTCAAATTTGGGCAGAACAGCGCATACCATCGGTTTCCTTTGGCTGGCCTCGGGAGCAATCTATCTGCTTATTGTAACCAAAGGGTTCCTAAATCCGGTTCCTCAGATGGAAATAAGCTGAGTGTCAATTCTTTGAAATGCTACCGATAATCGGGGGCATAGGCGAGCGGTTAAAATACTTCTTGACGCTCTGTAGCCCGAATGCTAAAATAACAACAAGGCACAAAGGAGTGGAACACTCTTTGTGCCTTGTTTTATTTTGCCAAATAAACAACCGTAATGCGCCGATTCTTGTAGGGGAGTTGATATTATGAGCAAGCTTAACACCGGATTGACCTTCACTGAACTGAATCCAAAACAACCGGAGTTTGTCCTTGCCACATCCGACTATTCTAAAAAATATTTCATGAACTATAATATTTCCCACTTTTATCATTTTACCGCAGAGGCAGATAAAATGGGGGTCATCCCGGATGCCTGCATCGATATTCTGTTTTGGAAAAAGGATGGTGAAGTTAAATCCAAAATAGCCGGCACCTTTCTTCAAAAAGGGGAAACCAATGTGGATTTGAAATGTGAGTATTTTGGGGTCCGTTTTTTGCCGGGTGCAAACCCCGTAAGTGATCGTATCAAATTATGTGAACTCGTGAATAATGAGGAGAATTTCGAGGATATGATGACCCCTTGTGATGGGGAGCGATTATTGGAAAATATGTATTTTGCGAATTCGTTTGAGGATAAAATACAGGCATTTATGCAATATTATTTGAAACGCTACGATGATAAGCAATCTGAGAATAAGAACAGCATCAAATATGTCATCCTCAATCAAATCATAAACTCAAACGGCAGCTTGAAATTAGCTCATCTAAGCGCATATACCGGTTATTCGGAACGGTACATGAATCAAAAAATCCATGAAGAGTTTGGAATGAATCCAAAAAATCTTATCCGATTTATTCGCTTTCAGAAATCTGTCAGCCATCTGATTAATTCCATTCATCGTGTCAAATGCACAGATACCGCTTTAGAAGCTGGATATTATGACCAGTCCCATTTTATCAAGGAATTCATAAAATTTTCGGGCTTAACCCCTACAAGTTACATAAAAAATTTGTTGGGCAATTCCTATGACATGAAATTACATATTATTAACTGATGGATAAGCTGGAATCGTTCGTTTAAACGCCCTCCATTTTTACTGACTTTTGCTTGCGTCCTATGTCAGTAAGGGGTACGGCAACGATTCGTGTCAAAAACAGCCACAAGACAGTATTTCCCATTTTATAAACTAGAAAGCAAAATGGTACTGCTATTTTGTGGCTGTTATGATGTTAAGTAAGAAAATTCTGTATCATCCTTATATTAAAGCTTATTATTTAGGATCAACGGTACTTATGGTATTATATGTTTTAAATAATGAACCAACTCTATCCTTTAGATCAAAGTATCCATTAATGTGGACAAAGTTTAATCCCGAAGAACATCTTTTTAACACAAATTCTCAAATAGTATCAGCTAAATAAATATTTCGTTTAAATCCCTCATACTTATAGAGGGATTTTTTTGACTCATATCAAAGTGTGTAAACCTGCGTGTGCTAACTAAAATGGTTAAGACAATATCCTTTGTATACCCTGATATATCGGATATAAGTGTAGAACTATTGTTATAACCTAATCCCGCTCTGTCAACTACGCCTAAATAGACACAATGCTACCTTACCATCACCCGACACTCCCTTGTCTATAATTATATATTATTCATAAAAATTAAGTCCCAAAATTTAGGACAATATACCGTTTTCTATAGCCCCACTTGTTGAATCTAAGAGTATAACATAAGGTAGAAGAACCGTCCCAGTGGGGAACGGCTTTACATTTGGTTCTTTTGCCACAATAATTGTCAAACAAAATCAAGCTTATTCATTAAGTAAAAGTGTTGCTATACCCCGTGTATTGGAACGTGTATTGGAACGTGTATTGGAATGGACTACTACTCCTACGTAGCGAAAACCATGTTATTGCCCATAAGGATGCGGATAGCTTTTACAGATCGATCGGCTTGCGAATGACTATTTGAAAATACATAAGAGGTAAAACAGCATGGCGAATTTAACAGGATCTCTCCTTTCCATTATTTACAATATCATCTTGATATATATGCTCTTGGAGTTTGAAGTTAAACCCAAGAAAAACCTTTATCTGATGGGGCTGTTCGTAACTGTTGTGCTAATTTGCGATGCTTGTTTGGAAAACTTCAGAGTATCAAGGTTTCATGAAGCTATATCCCCTTCTCATTAACATTCCATTATTTATCGCCTTTCTGTTTGTATCAAAGTACAAAGGAATAAAATTGTTTTTTGTTGTTTTGACAGCCTCCTTTTTATGCACGCTGCCCATTAGTATAGGGCTTATCATTTTATCTCATTGGGTGACCAATAGGAACGCCCTGAGCGTTGTAAGCATCCTAATGGATGTGCCCATAGGGTTCATTGTTTATAGGTATTTCCGTCCGTCATTTCTTTATATGTTGCGCAACACAGATAAAGGTTGGTTTGGATTTTGTACTATACCGCTTTCCTACTATGCGCTTATTTATTTCACCGGAATGTATAATGTGAACATCTTAAGAGCTAAATCTTCTCTTATGACCATGGGGCTGGCCCTTATTCTGACTATAGCAGCTTATGTAATGATTTTAAGGGTTTTTAAACAAACCATAGAACAGATCACCATGCAAAACGAACAGGATTTATTCCAAATGCAAGTAGCCGCAGCACAGGCGCATTTGGAAGCATTGCAAGAGTCACAAGAAAAAACTATTATTTATCGCCATGAAATGCGACACCATTTGAATCTGATCGCTGCCTATCTTGCGGACAACAACATGGCAGCTGCGCAAAAATATATTACAGGGGTCGAAAATGCCATTGAGAGCGCCACGGTTGAAACGTATTGCAGCAATTACACGGTCAATTTGATTCTATACTCCTATATCTTGAAGGCCAAGAATGAACAAATCGCCGTTGAAACCCAGATCAATCTCTCGGAGAAAAACACCGTATCCGATATGGATCTTTGCGTTATCTTTGCAAATGCCCTTGAAAATGCTGTGAATGCCTGCAAGCGCATTCCGAACGCAAACAACAGAACCTTAAAAATCGTCTGCAAAATCAAAAGCGATAAGCTCTTCATACAAATCACCAATAGCTACGAAGGCACGGTCATGTTTGTTGGCGACATGCCGATAAGCACGGAGGAAAGTCATGGCCTTGGCACAAAAAGCATTGCAGTTGTAGCACAAAAATACGGCGGTGTGTATTCCTTTACCGCCGAAGATGGAGTCTTTAAGACAAGCATTATCCTGTAAGAAATGAGACATTTGGCCCGGGATAAGAAAAATCCCCAATATGCACACGCAATTCATGTGTATATTGGGGATTTTGTATAAGATAGTGCATGGACTTTTTATGGCAACCCACTACTTTGCCATCCATTTTACAGGTCGATGTTTCGCCGCCTTCACCGAGCTTCATACCATGAATCACTTTCAGTTTTATCACAGCATGTCGGAGTATTAGCCTTTCTGTGGTGCAAAGCTTCTCTTTCCTACTTGCCGCGATTTTTCATTCTACAGTAAAACGAAATAGTATCCCCTTGGACAGCGATTTACCTGTTGACGAGTCTAAGCCTGCGCCCAGGTATAAGCGGTAGCGCTCTCCCGCTTTATATGAGTCCTTGGGAGTAACCAGTATGATTTTATCGTTCTCCACATCTGCTTTGACGTCAATCTTCACTGGCTCATTGTTGCTATCCAGAACCATGATGTTTTGTCGATTGATTGATTCTGGATCGACTGCCTTACTAAACTTGACTCGCCAGGTCTTGTCCTTCGCCACGCTCTGCTCTGCCTGGCGCTCATCCCACTGACCTGTTTCCCCCTTAGAAGGCGTTACTATTACTATGCAGCTGGCCGTTTTATTACCATCAGTTGTCATTACCGTAATTATACTCTTGCCCGAACCTACCGGGGTTACCAACCCACCTTGCACTGTCACCACATTGGGTTCGCTGCTGCTCCAAATTACAGACTGATTACTGGCATACGTCGGTTGAACGTTTGCTGTCAAAGTACAGGGAGCTTCATTAACGGTTAGGCTTAGCGTACTTTTATCCAGATTAACTCCATTCACCGAGTACCACGAGGGTGTATAGGGGGGTACATAAGGATCTGGCGGAATCGCTACTAACCCCGCGAAAGCTGTCATATGATAAGTGATTATCTTGGTATCGGTTCCATTGCAGATATAGGCCTCACCAGGAAAGGCAGGGGAAGTAGGACTAGCATAATTCCCTCCGGCTTGCTGGGTGATTTGTACCCAGGTAGTGGAGCCTGCCGGTCTGTAGCCTACCGGTCCTGTTACTCCCTGTAAGGTTAATGTGACTGGTTTGTCAAAAAGGAGTATGTCATTGGAAGCGCCTACTTCAATTACTGTATTTCCTACGCTAAATCCTGAGGGCGCCGTCCCTGCGTTTGACCCTTGTCGAGGAGGAGTTATGCTTCCGTTCCAGCCATCAGGTGCCAGTATAGTTGTACCATCAGGTATGGAGGCACTTACCCTGGCCATTCCAGTATTGGTAATAGTTATGGGGTGATTATCTGTTCCTGATTCCAGACGAACGGCTTTCGTTAGCTGTACGGGCTGACCGCCTACATTCTGAGGGACTGTCAGGTTTACAGCGACAAGGTCACCTCCATTATAGGGGTTCATGCTCTGAGACTGGCCACCTACGGTTATATTACCTTCTACTGCTGTCTGTAGCCCACTACTGAGGTTAAGGACTATGTTCTCTCCCAGCTGTAGGTCGTTAGTTCCTTCTGGTAGCTGGGCCTGACCGCTTTTTCCGCCCGTATCTACGATTACCTGCGTCGCCGCTTCAAACTCCGCTATCAGCGTGACGTTTGCGGCGGGCATGCTGAAGCTGGTGCCATTGATAACATGATCCTGTGTTCCGTCGTTATACTTCAACGTTCCGGTTTTTAGTTGCTTTCCGTTCTCTGGCGTGATGGTGAGGTTGATGGTTGTACCAGATGCCGCTGAGGTTGGACTTGCGCTGATACTTCCACCTGTTAAGGTTCCGATGCTGACGGTATAAATTTTTACCGTGACTGTACAAATTGCTGTTTTGCTTCCATCTTCTGTTGTTACAGTAATGATGGTTGTGCCTGCTGCTTTGGGCGTTACTACTCCATTTGCTACAGTTGCTACGCTCTCATCACTTGAACTCCAGCTTACTTTTTTGTTGCTTGCATTGTCTGGTACTACGCTTGCCGTCAGGGTTCCTGTCGTTCCACCTGCTGTTAAGCTCAAGGTGGATTCGTTCAGCGAAACTTCGCCTACTGATATGGTTGCAGCTTTTACTGTTACGGTGCAGGTCCTAATCTTGCTTCCATCTTCCGTGGTTACTGTAATGGTCGCTGTTCCTGCTGCTACTGGCGTTACTACTCCGTTTTCTACTGTTGCTACTTTGCTGTCACTTGAACCCCAGTTTATCCGTTTGTTGGTTGCATTTTCCGGTGTAACGCTTGCTGTCAGAATTCCTGTCGTTCCTCCTGCTGTTAAGCTCAAGGTGTCTTTATTCAGCGAAACTTCGCCTACTGATATGGTTGCAGCTTTTACTGTTACGATGCAGGTCCTAGTCTTGCTTCCATCTTCCGTGGTTACTGTAATGGTCGCTGTTCCTGCTGCTACCGGAGTTACTACTC